>WLWD01001339.1_pt1 | contig 28449 bp, 11 predicted proteins | sample 6712731 | NCBI WGS metagenome assembly WLWD01 (sample SAMN12718690, study PRJNA576275) | sponge metagenome | isolation source: marine sponge | host: Mycale hentscheli | place: New Zealand: South Island, Marlborough, Capsize Point | collected 2014-11-01
CTATCCTATAATTTTCTTTGCACTCTCAGAATTCACAAGCAGGGAACTCACATGCTCCTCTCAGAAGAGAGCTTTAAGTTCTCCACTCACAGCTCAAAGTCCCTTGATAACAGTGTACAAACAAGCTCTCACAATAGTTTTAAGCAAATTTCCCTAAGCGAAGACCTTCCTAGCTGACAGCTCATGTAGACTTCCATTAGTACGTGATTAAAATACACTACTGGTCCATGCTTCACTAGTTGCATTCCAATGAAACAGGGAAGTACTGTAGGTGTCCCCAGATCCTCTTTCTTGGTGACAGGAAGATGGAGAAATATCTGGTCCGCAAGACTAAAGTTATAATAATACGAATTTTTTCTCTTTTTAACAGTCAATATTTTAATTATGACTTAACACGACGTTTTGGCTTCTTGCTGAAGTCCTCTTCAGAGGTCAACTGAGGTCAAACTCTGCATGGTGGTAAAATAACAAAGTAAACAGCAATATTTCTGGAGAGCACACTGGAGGGTGATTTGCATGCAGCATGGACAGCCAGCATCCTGGAAGCTATAAAATACCTAAACCTATGTCTCATGACATAGGTTTAGAGCTTCTGTTAAAAAGATAAAAAATTACTATTATTATGATTATTTCAGCCAAGAATGACTGAACCATTAAAAGACTAAGGTTAAATTCAAAGTTTGGGTGATAATACGCTAGCTAACCATGAGCTTTTTCTCAGTATTAGTTTTCACTAGAAATTTTATAGAGAATTTTAGTCAGTAAAGTTTAATAATTACATACTTGCCAACTCTCAAGAAACCTCCTGGACTATCCTACATTTATCACTTAGTCACGGCCCACAACGGAATTGTACTTCTTTTATCATTTGTCTTGGAAATTGAACATCGTATATATCTGCTTACTTAGCATGATCTGCAAAGACGTTACTTAGCTAATCCACCAATAGTTGTTGATTGCATAAAGCTCACGAATGCTTCCACTTTTCTAAAAACTTGGTTCAAAATACAGTGTTCGTTTGTCTAGAAAAATTGTCATGAAATACATATAAATTCAATTGGAAGTAAAGTTGCCTCACAATTTATAATCAGCCATCAGCAACCAATGGCTATTGTTGCTGGTTCATTACATTAAATTATTATTATTATTTTTCACTAATACAGGGTTGTGAACTTCAGTCTAGAATTAACATTGAATAAATAAAAGGAATAGTAAATGATTGAACTGATTTGTTTAGTATAGTTAAAATACACTTCAATATTTTACACATGTTGATTAAGATAAATCATTTACAAATAAGACATTTACAGATATACAACCACAAATTAAAATAGATAGTGGTCTGATATAAACAACACAAAATGTTTTCCTAACATGATAGGATGTAGTTATAAATTCTAATAATATATATATGTTATCAAATATACAGATAAAGCATGGGTCGCCATCGTTATCCTGCTCCACAATGGGAAAGTAGCAACAGAAGTCTATACAGGTCAACGCTCTGGGAGACTCGTTGTTCATATATCAATCAACCTCAATGTTTCTCTAACACTCAATATCTGTTAATAGCCATCACAATGATCTGGATTTTCCGAAGAAAAACTAAAACTCAATGTTCCAAACTCTGTACTGTAATAAAGCCACGAAAGACAAATAATAAAGTAGAGTTGCTATCTCTACCATTGATCTGGTCCATTTGGAATAATTCAATAAATGTCTCAAAAGAAATTCATTCCAGAACTACTTCACTCAAACAGAAACTACTATTACTATGTGGAGATGTAGAAGCCAATCCTGGCCCCTATAATAAAGGTAAATTAACCTCTATCCAGTGTGATGTTAAAATGGAGTCAACCATAACTATAGCCACTTGTAAGGCAATCAATGTATTAGGTGAAGATAAATTTCTGTTTTTCTTCATTATATTTCAATTGAAATATAATAAAAAAAATTGTAGTATTCTCTCACTTTCACAGGGTTTTTAAACAATATAGAATTTAAAATATTTGGTCGCCACCGGGAATCGAACCCATTATTGCTTGTTTGACACAAGTGCTCCGCCATTGGGCTATGACAACCAGCCAGCAAACAAACACTCTAATTCTGTATTTATACTATTAAAGTGTACTGCTATGCTACAGTTTCACTCTCAACAGAAAAACAAAAGTTCTCTTTTTTTAAAGATTTTATTTGTTGAATTTTTTAACTCCACTTTTTAACTTATGTATTTCTTTCTCAGCCTTCTTTTACTCATTAGATTTATTGTCTTACATTCACGGGCTTTTTAAACAATACTGAATTAAACATATTTGGTCGCCACCGGAAATCGAACCCATGAAGAATACATCTAATGAGTAAAAGACAGCTGAGAAGGAAATTATGAATTGTAAATGTTCATCAGAGCTTTAAATAGAATTATGAGAATTGACATGTACAGCATTGGTGCAGATTAGTAGCCTACAGACATTGGAACATGTAGGAACACAATTGTAGTAGTAACATTGTCCACTTTAAATCTGTTCTATTTCTGACTACATTCAGTTTAAACAATAAGATATTAATCATTAACTATTATTTTACTTATCAATATGCAAACCATATTCCCTTAATTTTTTCCAACAACCTGTCTCAAGCATTATTAACCTGATGTATATTTATTATTATTTATTTTTAATGAATTACATATGATCATTTTTTAGCATTGCATTCATTATGAGTACAAGTATATTCCACTTAAGAGCATTATGTTGACAGCTGCTTTTGGACTTTAATGTTAGCAGCTGCCTGAGATGACTGAAGGATTGGCAGTTAAACAATATTTTCCATAATGGTATATTATATTGTCATATGATTTATAAAACAGCTAACTACTAGCAACAGCTAAATACTAACTAAAATATTTATTGGAATATCCAAGTACAGGACAAGTGATGACTTTGAAAGTAAATTTGAAACATTTTAAACAAATTAAAATTACACAAGAAAAAATTCCAATTAATAAAAATTTATTTCAGTAAATGTACATATCAGCAACCTTTACATTAATTCTGCAGTGAAATAATATTACTTTGTATATTTGTAAAATTATATTTTATTTGTACAATTTACACTATAATTTTATCGTAGATCAGCCTCTCACTAACTATGAACCTTCACCGCGAGTAAATGCTGCTGCCTCAGCAAGTTCTGAACTACTGTATGTTTATGGAGGTCTTGTTGATAACTTTGATGAGAATAAAAGACAACTGAGAGCCGTAATTCAAATCTATGAGTGCTCTACAGAATACTGGAAAGAACTTCCAACATCTTGTACTCCTCCTCCTGGAATATATGGATGTGCAACATCATATTCTGGTCATGTTCTCTACTTGTTTGGTGGTCATGATGGTACATCATTCCATGCTTCACTACATCAGCTAGACACCAGATCTATGACATGGAAGCAACTCTCGCCACAACATGATAGTGGACCCATGAGGAAAACGGATTGTCACATGATATATTGTAATGATTCGTTAATCGTGATTGGAGGCTATGGCATACCATCAGGTGAACTGCAGTCTGGATCACAATTTACTGAGAATAAACATTATCAAGATGGTCGTGGCTGGACAAATGAGATTCATAAGTACCATATTTCACAAGGTAAGTCACAAATTGTATTTCAATTTATTTGTCACGATTTATTTTATACATTATTATTAAAATACAGTGTATATTAATAAAGTATTACAGATATAATTTCTTTAGAGTTATTTGCAGATTTAATGTAAACTATTATCGAAATTATCATGGAATAATTATAACACAATGGTTTTATATATTTGTGCTATACTTAATTTTGTCATGTAGATGTGAATAAAATTTAATGGTTTCAGACATAGTGGAACTATTACCCTTTTACATTGTAAACATTTATCAGGAATAATTATAAAGATATAATGATACGTGATAAATTCAAAGTTACTGTGCTAATATCTGTCTTTAGTAATGATTTTTAATGACTTTTCAATCATTTCTTTCCTACATTAATATAAACTAGAATAATTTCTATCTCAGGTTATGATTATATTGAGTATGTATTAGTGATTTTTGAACTATGGAATTTGGTTTATGTATGAATTTATTTGTAGTGATAGAATGGAATGTCATTAGTTTAAACATGTCAATTATGTATTCTTGTGTTTAGTATTGCTTCTAGGATGACTCATTTAATATTTATTCACACAATGGGCACCACTAAGTATTACTTGCTCTGTGTAAATAGAAATAATAAAGCAATTTATATGTGACTGTGTCTATCAATAGTAATAGAACAAATTTGTTAAAAGTGGACATACATTTAGTAGTTGCGTAAGTGCTGAGGTGTTTGAGAAATCATTTTCTCAAAAAGTAAATAGTTTAAAATGTTGTATTAGTTTGAAACAAATTTTTTATAAAACGCACAGCGAAATACTTAATTTATGTTTGTGAATTATTATAAACATATCAGATACAGTCTTTGAAGTAATTAAGATTAATAATTTTTGGCTATATAAAGTGTTCATATAAAATGAGGCATGTAACCATGAAACTGAAACACTGCAAATACAACCATTACCAACTCATAAATTAAGTGTCTCAAATAACATAATGTAAGTCATTCTTATTACTCCAATAATATCAACCAAAAACTTGGTCATTGGTAAATTACTACTAACAATAGATACGATACTTTTGAATTATAACTTGTATAATAATTGCTGTATATAAAGCAACTTTAAATGACATTTGAAGTCTTCATAAAATAGATATCTTAAAATAACTTAAGAAATATATAATTACATTGCTATTTTTATTTAGGTACATGGTCTTCTCCCTTGATCACTGGAAGTAGACCTTCTCCTAGAGGTGGATTTACAGTCACCTGCATTAGTCCTACACATGCAGTCTTGTTTGGTGGATGGGATGGTACTAGTGACCTCAATGACACTTACCTCATAGACTTGGCACAGATGGTAAGAATTGATGTAATCTCTCGATCATTGTAATTGTATTGATAATATGAGGTTAGTCAAGATGTATATGTGCAGAAATTAAGCAATAAAATACAAATGATAGCATTCATCTGCCATTACATATGTACAATGTAAACTATTTATGTAAGTACTTTTATTCCTTTATTGCAAGTTTCTATCTAGTGAGTTTGTTAAGATGGAGGGGATTTCATGGAACATAGGAACTAAGGCAAATCTGCCACTTATTTAAAATAACAAGTAATTTAGTGGAGTGTCCATTTATTAAAACTTTCTATACGGAACTAAATAAAAAAGCAAATATTTTTTATAATTCTGTGTATAAATTCTTATTGACCTGGATGAGTTCTCATTGAAGAGACTAGTAAGTTGCAACTGGCCATTTCTAAGCAGCAAAATAATAAAAAAAAACAGGGAGGGAGAGAGTACACTTTACAAAGTACAAAGACATGTAGTGGTATTTTTATATAGGTATCTAGGCAGCTGCACTTGCAGAGGATATTTGTTGTACTTGGGCTCAAACAACTATTTTTCTAGTATACAGTACTTATTACATGAGTCAGAGTATGATATGGTGAAATATTTCATGACCTGGCTAATGTATTTTCAAGAGCCAGAGGGAATGAATTATGAAACCATATCACTCTGCTGAGTGTAATATGTGATTTATTCCACACTAGATATCTTCACTACTGTAGTTAGTAGCCCCACCCCCTCCTTTAGCAGCTGCTCTAACATTGGTTGAGTAGCTACACAAAAGGAAGGTAGCTTAAAAGACCAAGAAAATTGACAAGTTCAGCCAGTTGCTATAATTACATGGGTAATGAGCCTGGCAGTACAGCAACATGGTGAAATATGTGACCATCTACAGGAAAACCGGGCACAACGCGGCGTGCGTAAATATCGAGAAAAGATCGATCGATTTCTTAAAAATGTATTGTTTCAAGCCGACGGAAGGGAACGGTTAGGTCTATTACAGTGATAACGACTTAAGCTACGACGATAAAACTTTGAGAGCTTAATATCTGGACGCCGACAACTCTGTAAGTACAAAAAAAATTTTTCGAAGGGTGCCGCGTTGTGCCCAGTTATCCTGTAGACGGTCACATATCATGAGTTATTTCACAGGTCGTGTACCTAAACATATCATTGTGAAGATATCTAGGGTGGAATAACAATTATTATTTTTTTAAATATATAAATGGAACACTTCAATGATCCTATTAAGACACAAAGTTTCCTGACTCAAATATTTCTGATGTTTTAAAGTGATTACTAATGTTTGTGTTCACTTTTATACTCTGAAATTCTTTTTATGCTTACATATTTATAACAAATATATGATGCATGTTGTCAGGAAACTATTCTGACAGCAACATACACACGTCGCCATGAAACCAGAAATGTATAACGGATGTATTATGATTATTGTTCATTTTGTCGTATTTTATATCATTGCACATTCTTATCATAATTACTGCACATTATTTTTATTCCATTCAGGCAGATCAATTCAAGCATAGACTGCTTGATTACTTTAGTTAGTAAAACTACGTGAAATAAATATCTCTTCTAAGCACTGTATATACTGTGATTGGACTTACTCAGGTGGCAGCAAAACACAGTACATGTTACTAACATAATTGATAGGCTTTTAAAATGCAGCTGATACTTTTGGATATTGTTATTATATATAATTAGGCATGAAGAAGTGTTTCAGTTCTTCTAATAATATATATTGTAAAGTATTTGTTTGATTGTACATTATATTCTCGTACTAATAGTGTTTTACAAAACTTGTACATGGAGCACCACAACCATCTCCAAGAAGTCATCATGCCACTGTTTGTCTTGATTATAACAACAACAATCCACAGTTGTTAGTAGCTGGTGGATATGATGACAAGGCTTCAAGTGATGTTTGGTGTCTTGATGTACGAGCACAGAGTTGGCAACAGGTAAGATCATATTATAGTATAGCTCAAATAATAATGGCTATGTAGAAGTAAATAAACTTAACTGGTAAAAATTTGGAATAATTATTAAAAGAAAAAAATGATGTTTATTGTTTGAACTAAAATTACTTTAGTAGTTCTTCATAATTATTATTATTGGATCATGTACCATTCCCTGATAATTGGTGGCTGAAAGTTCACCTGTAAAGAACTTTGAGTATTTCAGTCAATTCTGTTTCTAGAACTAATTAAATAGTTTGTTAAGTTATATTTTTCATAGACTTAATTAAGTATATTAAGTAATTTGTCTAATCTCTTTATAATTATTACACAATTTCATGCATGAAATCAAATTATTTCATTCAGTCCATAAGCCAGCGTTCAAAAACAATACATTTAATGCACATACATGAAGTACTACATGAGTACATTCCATGTACAATATTTAACAACAACTTTTCTTTATCTTTTGCAAGGTGTAGGTTAAATTCTGAGCACTTTGAGGTTTTATATTTACACTGTCTGGATAGAGTAGCTCTTCTTCTTTCTAACAATATAAGTCTGTTGTCTGAGAAATTTTCTGGAAGCTCGTGATAAAAGTGTTTCTTGAGATCTCCTAAAATGGCTTTAGAATAATGGCTGTGTTTCCCACACAGATAGCTGTGATCCTTCTGTAGCATTATAAATACTCTATAACATTATACTGAAATAAAAAATTACTATCAGTGGGTCTTGCTTCTACATTCAAAACCTGCCCAATGTAGCCTAAAAACTTTGATGAAAATAAGAGAGCACTGCATGAATACTTGTGAGGATACATATCAGATAATGTTAAAGAGCTATAGAAGTAATGAAGGAGAAATTGTCAACAACAGTCAACATTAGAGTTATCTAAAGCAAAACAATCTTGTCTGATTCTTTATCGTTCATATCCTATGCTGTTCAACCTCAACCATCATATTTTAATATCTGTCTCTTCAAGCTTATAATTGTTAAGTTTATCTAGTTAACAATAAAGTCTTATGTGCAAGGGAGAACAGAAAAATAACCAGCAAAGCTTATCCAGAACAATAATCTAGAGTTTCTATGCAGCAAGTAAGCTTCATAAGCTACCAGATGGTTAATTGCACTTCGCAAGTATGTATTAGCTAGTATATATTGCTTGGAAAGTCAGATTGAGTGATACTTTAGAAGTGCCAGATAGCAACAAGTGACTAGCTGAGTTGTACAAAACTACGAGAAAACTTCGCATTCAACTATCTTAAGACTGCATGTTCTGTTGTCAAAAATAGACAGTAAAACGTCCTCAAAAAATTCCAGTAGCTCCATGTTGAAGACATGTGTAGAACTGGATGGAAGGCAACTTCCGATAGTCTAGTGAGTAGTCCTGTTGGCATAATACACAGAGTAATCTGGAGTCCTATGAAGTATTTTTACAGATAAATGATTGCCAATTTGGCAACTTTGGGAAACTCTGGGAAATTGTGAAAATAAAAAATGGTCACAATGAAATTAATCTGTTCCAATAATTTTTTCAGGTATTATATTATAGTATAGAATTCCTTGTTATGTAAAACAATATCCTGATCAAAGTTGAGGCTAGATAGCTACATTGCAATAATTCCAAATGGATGCAGATGAACTACTGACTATAAAGTAAGTGTATTACATAGTAGAACTGTTTTCTGATTGTATTATTCAGTTCAGACACTGCAAAATTTCAATTGTGCCGCTTCTGCTTAAATTAATATATGACTTAGTCAGAGTTCTTGTATAGTGTGTTGTATACAGTAGGTTAATGAGTGATGTTCTCATGCAAGAAATTAAAATGTGTAATAATAGCTATATTTGTTTAATAATTAACTGTAGAGCTTTAGGACTGTTTATATATCCTTCAGAGTTGAAACGAAACACATGCAGACAGGTCTACTTTAAGAACGTTCCTCAAAGAATTACTAAATATGTTGCTTATATTTTCCTGCTGTCACTATAGGATTCTTGTCTAGGATTACACACTTTTATTTATTATTCAGCTACAAACTACATATGACATATATTTAACAATTCTGAAGACAGTGTAATGCTTCTCATTGCCTATCTTGATTGCCATTGGTTCTCCAAATTGGTCAACAGAGACAGCATTTTAGTTCCCTGTATGGTCAACTAATAAGACCAACCGAATCAACAGAAATTATAACTACATCTGCTCCTACCATGTTAGGAAAATTCGATGTGTTGTCTATTTTAGACCACTATCTGTTTTTACATATGGTTGTAAATCAGTAAATGTCTCATTAATCTTAATCAGCATGTGTAAAATATCGAAGTGCAATTTTAACTATACTGAACAAATAAGTTCAAACATTTACTATTCATTCATTTGTTCAATATTTGCCCCTTCAGATAGCCAAATTACCACAGCTTAGATATGGTCACTGTGCAGCTGCTTTTGTTATTTCTTCTGAACTCACTGAAGTGGTGCTATTTGGAGGAGTTGATCAACACTATCGTCACCTCTCAGAAACTACAATAATAAGAATTGGTGAGTTTACTGATTTTTATAAAATAATTTACTTTTTTAGCTGAAGTATGTTGATATATTTGAATTTATGTTTAATAAACATCGTCTCATTGTAATTTAGTCTTTATTTTTTTTAGCAGACCATTGTTTACACTAATAAAACTATTTTGGTCATTACATAAAGAATATACAATTTCATTCTCATATTTCATTATATTTTACATATTTTTGATGAGTTCATTTTACCAAATTAGAAAATATAGCTGATGTTATATAATTGGGTAGTAACAGTTGTTCAAGCATACTTGACTGTAACAGTTTCTCAAGAAAAGGCTATCTATTAATATCTTATCAATTTAAGACCACAACTGTTTATGTCTCTGACTCACAAAACTTTGTGAAAAAAGCAAACATGTTATTTATACTTTTTATGGAAATCAAGCAAGGTACTGACAATCATCAAACAAAATATCAGCTACAAAATAACATGATTATTTAATTAATATTTTCATACTATAGTCTGACGGCATGTGTTATTTTATTCACTGAATCATTTCAGAACATGAGAAAATAATTCACTGTTTACTTGCGTTACTTTATTTATTTCTCCACATAGTTGAATAATTTCTAGCCTAATGCATTACTTTTACTGCTGTTAACATGAGAAACTTAAACTGTGACGAATTTTATAATGCCTTTTCAATGTAACATGTAATGTTTAGATTTCAATTATTGGATGAATCATTTAAATATCCTTTTGTGTTTACATTGTTAATTTGAGTTTTTTTATTACTTTGGAATGTGGAAATAGAATGTATAGTGCTGTAGAGAAGTGATAGCTATAACTAATGAATAATTAGTTCATGTTTATGCCTAGAATTTTTTATTAAATTTGTAGAATAAAATTTAACTAAGGCATAATTACATTTTATATTATAGAAAAAGTAACCTCCTCCACTAAATGGAAAGTATCTGAAATTATACATTCTTCAGAGTTGAGAAATAAAGATAGACTAATAGCAAAGAAACTACTAAAAGGTAATATTATAATTCCAAGTTGTAGACATGATTTAATGCATTAAGCATTATAAAGATGTAAGTAGAATAATACATTTATAACTATACATTATACCTCAGTTTGAACTTCGAAACATAACGAAACGTTTTTTTATTCTGAGTAATGTCATTGGTGAACTGGTTGAGCAAGCGAGTCACCATGGATAGTTAACAATATTATGTGAGTATATGAATTAATGGTACATAAACTTTTAAGGAACTGTCAAATTAGTTCATGTAGTGTCTAAAATTACAAATTAATTGGGTCTAGGTTGATGCAAGGATGCCATTTGTTAATGGATTATTTGATGTTTGCTTCTTCAGCACTTAAACTACAGTAAAAATGTTACCGCACCATATTAAAGTATTGCTGCTAGAATAAGCTAAGTGCTCCATAATTATAATTTCATTGACTTGTTTTAAATTTATGATTATATTTGCCTTAGCCAAATAGATGTAGCATTTTTTTACTTGACCATTTAATTATAGTATTGTAGTAAGAAGTTGAGGTTATATGAGATTTATTAGCAAAATTTTCTATGTTATAATTGAATCAGGTGCATATCTAGTTGATTATTCCTCTTTTCTAATTCTTTGGTTGTTTTTTGCCAAAAAAACAAAACTTCCAAGTCTTTAGTAATTACCACATGCTAATTTTATATGTATTATAATGTGTTATACAGTGCAATTATTACACACAAACAAAAGAATAATAAAAACATGCAACAATAAATAGCAATTATGATCCTTAATCTTTGTACTGTATTGAGGATATTAGATTCATAGCTACTGGTAGATTTAAAGCACTCAACTCCTGGAGTCTACAGCCCTTAGGTTTGCGTGCAACAAATTTACCAGTAGCTACACACATGCTCTAACTATTTCAGATCGCGTTTACGCAACTTTGTTTACCAGCATTTTCGCAGAGATGGCAGTGTCAAGCAACGTTTTAGTGAGAATATTGTGGATATCGCTCAAAGCACATGGCTTTAATTTAAGTCATTTTGAAGATGGTAAAATAACTCCATGCCACTGGTCCCGCAAAAGTGATTAAGCTTAGAAGAAATATGAATACTGTTTCTAAGGAACATTCCTAAGAATACTAAATGGGTGGTTACGCTTTGATAGAAAGCCACATCTCACACCCTAGCAAAAGTGTCAGATAGAGATTATTTATCATCAAGATCCAGAGACATTAACCCTTTCGTTCCGGATCCCGCTTTAATACATCAAACAATATTATTTCTATTTTTTATTTTATTTTTATTGATGGGAAAATGGAATTTTTGGGGAAAAAATTTTTTTTTAAAAGTATTAGAGGGCCTAAATTTTATTCAATTTTCTCAATCAAAAAATGAGGGGAATCCCAAACTCTTGGTCTATTTAGTGATATATGGTTGCTATGGGGTTTTCCCAGCCAGCATCGAGTTAAAAAAATAAAACGGTAATGCTCTATTCCGCGGTAGAAGATTAGATTTTTCCGCGCGCGTCCAAACAATTCAGGAACGAGAGGGTTAAATCATTGGTTAAAATATTCACTGTGAAAGTGAATGGAGAACAATATGTCCCTAAATATAACACAACGAGAACACAGAAAAACTCAGGAAGGATTATTATTTCAACTCCTGGGACCTATGGCCCTCAGGCTTGCGTGCACTAAATTTACCAGTAGCTATGCACACGCCCTAACTATTTCAGATCCTGTTTACACAACTTAGTTTACCACATTTTCACAGAGAAGGCAGTGTCAAACGACTATTTCAGTGAGAATATTGTTGATGTTGCTCAGGAAACTGAAGGTTCTTGTCATCCTTCACCAGTAAATGAAGTACATGACTTTAGTTTAAGTCATTTTGAAGGTGGTAAGGTATGTCCATGCTGCTGGGCCCCCTAAACTGACTTATCTTAGCTCTGAAAAAGAAATAAGAACGCTGTCTGCAAAGAACATTCCTAAGAATACTAAATAGGTCGTTATGCTTGGATGGAAAGCCACATCCCACACCCTAGCAAAAGTGTCAGATAGACATTATAAATCATGAAGATCCAGAGACATTAAATTATTGGCTTAAAATATTCACTGTGGAAGTGAGAAAAAGTAAATGGAGAACAATATGATCCCTAAATATAACGCAACAAGAACAGGAAAACTCATAAACAATTATATTTCATTGTAGCTGAAGCAAACATCTTTATTATAGCTGTAAACCCCATGGTCATATTATAATTAACAACAAGATAAGCTATACTTTTAAACTAAAACTAAAACGTAGCTATACCCTTAGTCAAATAGTATGCACACTATAATATATACATAAAGGCCAAAAATAGTGCAAACTTACCAAGCTAGTACACCTTAGTTACAATATAGCAATGGGATCTCATGAATTGATAATGTACAGGATGCAAATTATAATTTGTAATCTTTGTAGTTACAGAAAAAGAAATTGAAATAGCCTGTGAAGAAGCCATAAAGATTCAAGCTTGTGTAGATATTTTTGTAGGACGCTTAAATTTTGTTGGCTTACCTCGTTCAGGAAAAAGCTCCACTCTACGTCGACTACTTGGAGAATTCATTAACTTTATTGAAGCTAAAATGGACCACGAACTACCAAGTACTGGAGTAGCAGACAGAAAACAACTCTTCATTCAGAGCATTAAAAAATCTGTTGGATTTGTGAACAAAGGAAAATGGAATGAGAAAAATCTAGTAGAGGAAACTACTTTTCTCAATGGTATAATTTATCAATCTATAAATGGTAAGGTCAGAAATGCATAAGTCATACTTGGATATAATATACTTCTGTTGCTAAATTTAACATATATGGGTCTAAATAATAATTGTTAATGTGGCAGAATTTATAGACAATTACAGAGTTGTATTTTCACAGTAAACAACCGATACAATTAACTATTAATAAACCAAATCCAAATATAATAATTTTTTTGTACAATGACTAGAAAAACGTAGACCCTATATAAATTCTTGAGTAAGGCTTCAAGAAGAAGTTCTTTAACGATTGTAAACATTATAATTAACTGCATAAATAGAACATTTAGTTCTGACAACAAATGAGTTTCAAATTGTATTAATATTATTGTTACAGATATAACATCCTCTTTTCAAGTCAAATCATTCCAGTTATCAGAGAATAAAGATCCAAGTACTAATAAATTATCATTGGAGAATGTAGAAATACATGCATCAAGTGACCTTGTTGTGAAAGAAATGCCATCATCAAATGAAGCTGACAGTTTGCTAGATATAACTGAAACAGTAGAAATGAAAGAAGACACCACTTTTACAAGTATTGCTGAAGTTTATCCTACATATGAAGATGCAACCGCCATTGAAGATTCAGAAAGGGTACCATGCTTACTTGAAGATGTCATATATTTGATTACTACTGACCACGGAGGACAGACCGAGTTTTTAGATCTAATGTCTCGATTCTTGATGGGGCCATCATTAAATCTTATTTTCAGCAGGCTGACAGATCCCTTAGATAAGGTGTACAAAATATATGCCACCAATGAAGAAGGAGTGTCTACCAACAAAGAAAATTCCATAGTAACTTTAGAGGAAGTTATATTTCAAACATTAGCTAGCATAGCTTGTATGGAAGCTACAAGTGAGGAAAACAAATCAGCAGTACAAAGCTCTCATTTAAATCACAATAGTGATTAGTGTTGTTCTTCTAAAGCTATGTTTGTGGGAACATTTAAAGATAAAGTTTCAGAAAGGCAATACGTGCAAAGAGACAAACAGCTCCGTAAAAAAATCGAGCAGACTGAATTTTTTCGCAAAGGTATAATCGAATATGCTAATGAAGATTATATAACTTTACCAGTGGACAACAGGAGCGGTACTAAAGAAGAAATCAATACCACAAAAACCAAGTTTGAAAACTGTATAAAGAAACACTTTGGTAAAGTACATATTCCTTGCACATGGTTGATATTTAACATTGTGTTGCGATCCAAAAACAAACGCACGATAGCAATGGATGAATGCAAAGTAATTGCTGGAAATCTAGGAATTGGTGACACAGATTTGCATAAGGTTCTGTGGTTTCTTCATTATCGGGTTGGTTCATTACTCTACTATCCCAAAGTGAAAGGATTTGAAAACATAATCATTTGTGACATTAAGGTGAGTAATAACTGTCGGGGGCATCGTAACGGGTGCAGCCGAGCACCCATAGCTGCACCAATATTTTAACAAAAAATGGGCGTGCCAATTTTTTTTTTTTACTTATTACCTGATCTCGATCTCGTGGTGGTCATTGTCGCATACTTGGGCAACTGAAATTGAGCGGTTGAAATTGAAGAGTCGAAATCGAGCAGTCGAATGACTTCCACCAGGATTAAATAGCTAATATTGAGACTTTGGGAGATTTTTTAGGAAAGTCCGAACTACTCTGATCCTTCACTTGCTATTCCAAAGTGATCTTCTTTAAAATGAAATGTGGTTCAGAGATCTTTGGATTGTTTGCTTATTTTTGCATGCACTACTAGTAGTTTTTCCATACTTGAAGAAAATAAACGGAAGGCATTTGTGAGTTCTAGCATAATTATGAATAAATTCAGGTTATTAAAGTTTTTTTTTGTCAATACAATAGTTGTTTTCTTCATAATGTCCAAGTAGCTATATTAAATATACAATAAAATTACATTCTACATAACAGCTATAATTATAATTTAACATAATATTAATTTGACATGGACAATGATTATTTATAAAAAATGAATTATTTGGTGTGAATTCAGTGGCACTAGAATACACAGAACATGAACTAAAAATTGTTCCTTCATTTGATAAAAAGGAACCACTGTGTTGTCTTTTCTATTAGTCTAACTCATTACTTTGACAAATAAGTGGGTGTTACTAAGTGAGTGTGGTTATAGTGGCCGCACCAATACTATCATGCTTTCCACTCCCCTGATTTTTCCACAAGCATTCCATGTAACACAGCATAGTCATTACATTAATAAGACTGCCTTTACATAAGGTAGCCATGGAAATATGCTACTGTTTATTCTACATCAGCATCTTATATTTCGTCACTTTCATAATCACAAGATACAGAGGAGAGTAGGAAGCCAGATCGAATTGGTGGAGCCATTATAACCACACCAACTTAACGATACCCATTCATCTGTCCAAGTAATGAGTATGATTAATATAAACCATATAGAAGTGTTTTTTATCGAAAGAACCAAATATTTTTAGTCTATGCTCTGAGTATCCAGTAATTCAAATGCCACTGTAATCACACCAAACAATTAAGTCATTTTGCAAGCCAATAGTGCAGGAAAGACCTCTGAACTACGTTAGTTTTCCCAAAAGATCACTTTGAAATAGTAAACAACAGATCAGGCTTGTCAGGAGCTTTCTAAAAATCTTTCGAAAGGCTCGATGTTAGCTATTTAATCCCAGCCAGTCATTCTTACACCTTTATTTTGTCCATCCAAGTTCAACAACGACCTCGAGATCTGGTGAAAGATTAAAACATTAATAGACTTGCCTTCTGTTTGTTAAAATATGGATGCAGCCATGGCTGGTTGGCCACACTGTATCCAACACCCCTGAGAAAGTTTTGTATGTGATTTATCTACGTAGTGTGATTTAATAAAAGGACATTGTTTAGATGGCATAATATGCTCAGAAGATAATTCATAGCTATGTGTTTTATATGCCATTTACTTATAATGTTATGTTGTAGGTGGTTTTTGATGCTGCAACATATTTGGTACAAAACACATTCACATTTAATAAAGTAGGACCATGTGCTGCAGGTAACTTTAAGAAATATGCCCAATTCACTATATCTGATTTAAAGAAGGCCACTGAAAACAAACTTGATGATTTAATTTCTATGGAAATGATAGTAACACTTTTTGAGCACCACAATATCTTAGCTCCTCTTCCAGTAACAAAAGATAGAGAAGAAATTACTTACTTTATGCCTAGTATTCTGAGAAGTGCTACAAAAGATGAGCTCCAAAGGGTTCCTATTTCTGCAGATGTGGCTCCTCTCGTGTATCGATACAAGTGCGGCTACATACCATTAGGAATCTTCTCTTCTCTTATTATAGGCCTGGTTTCAAACACAAAACTAAATTGGACTATCAAAGAAAACAGTCCTTGTCGTAACAAGATTGAATTTCTTGTAGGAAAGGACATGGACACAGTCACCATCATTAGCTATGCCACATATATTAAAGTGGTACTCTACAGAGAATCTCATCCAAGAACACCCACTTCTGTAGTCTGTGCACACATCAGAAATACTATCACTTCTATGTTAACACAAGTCAATCATAATCTCAAGTACCACAATGCAAGACTTCAATATGGATTCGAATGTACAGACCATTTATGGGATTCTGTATTGAAACTGTTGAACATAGCTCCACTCCATTTATGTATACTGGAAGACGAAACCTCTCATAAAATGAAGTGTCTGAAGGATCCAAATATTACTAAAATAATTCCACTTATAGATTCAAGACAGACTGTTTGGTTTGATGAGGTATGTCATTACTTTAGTCAACTCAGTGTTACAAATAATGTACTATATATATTTAGGAAAAATATGATGCAGTGACTACAGACACCACTTCTAAAGGTATTTGTGTTTCAAAAATGTGACTAACCTATTTAGTATTACCTTTTCAACACACTTCAGTTTACAAATAGTTTTTATTACATTTTTGTATTCTATGTAGGTTGGGTAGTTTAAATATAATTTAAATATTAAAATACATTTTATGTAAGTGTTATGAGAGTTAATGCATAACTTTGGCAAATACATTGCCACAGTGTCTTTGATGTTCTAATAGCTATGTGTAATTGCTGTTAACACTATCTATTGGACTGAAAAATGCTAAGGTGGTGTTCTCTGACAAAGTGTATTGAATTTTTGTCATACTTAACTTATTATTCTACAGCATTTAAAGTGGAAGAAGACTGTACAAAGATCAATGCTGCAGAACAGCAATGGTCAAGTGGTAAAGGTAATCTGATAAAATGTTCTCATGAAATTAATTATTTAGTTTGCTAAGACTGTAAATGACAAAAAAATTGAAAAATGCTACAAATCAGACAACCGGGCTCATAGTCTGAAAAAGAAGGCATAAACGAAGTTATGAGCATTGTAAATAATACACAATGTGTAAGATAGCACTATTGCTATTACAAAATGGTACTTGTCTTCCCTGAAATTTTAACCAAATACGTTCCCAGGCCTAAACTGAATTGAACAGTATTGTCACTATTTTTACTTCCAATGTAATTTAGATTATCCCTTTACTATGAGCAATCTTGTTCTTCTAAAGGGGACTGACTCTAATAACAAGGAGCAAAAAATTCCAATAATCTCAGAACTTAGTCACAAATGGAGTGACACCAGTTATCGACTTGGATTCACTCCTGCTCTCACCCAACAAATAGAACTCAACTACCACAGAGTACAAGATCGTTGCAAAGAAGTCATGCGTTTATGGCTCAGCAGTGAAGAAGGAGCATATCGTTATTCCACCACATGGGAAGGTCTAATTGAACTATTAGAGGATATTGAATTATCAAGTTTAGCTTCAGACATTCAAGAGGTAGTGTGCCAAACTATAGTATAAAGCAAACCATTAGAATCACATATGTTGTGATAAAGTTGTGTTGAATGTGCACTAGTTGCAAAGTATACATTTTATTGATGTTTTTGTATTGTGTTGACTAATTTATTTAGCTGGACATTGTTACACCAGTTATGTATTCCTCACCTGTTTGATTGGATTGTGAATTATATTTTATAGATATTATTATTGTAATCCAATGTTAGCTGTAACTATTATGAAGAGAAATATGGATATATGGTGCGTCCTTAGGGAACACTGTAGGTCAGACATGATAGGGAATAAATTATGTCAACACAATTATTGCTCATCTCATTAAAGAACATATTTATTGATCACTCAGTCATCATTGTGTGTTGGAAACGTATCTGGTTGCTTTGTACCTACTGTAGCCATTCTTCCAGCTGATAAGCTGACAGCCACAGTCCTCATGAATAAGGAAGAATACTATTCTAAGTTCACCCAGTTAATACAATCAGGCACTTACAGGCTTGTTCAGAAGGATCCAACTAAGACTCAGGAAACTAAAATAGGTTGAAAGGGAAGGTACAATTCCTACTATGTTGTACAACAGGTTAAGACCCACTGGATGTAGACCATATCATCTTAGTCTTCCTAAGATACATGAGTTAGGAATCCCACTCTCTGCATTGGATCACCATCTTATAATTTATCAAAGTTCATTCTAACATGATGATATCTCCATTGTTTGGTAAGACATAATCAAACAGAAAGAATTCAACACATTTTATGCAAACAGGTAATAGTGAATGCTTGAGATCTGACGAGATGATGGTGAGTTTAGATGTGTCTTCCCTGTTCACCAAATGTTCCAATAGATGAGGCAGTATCTGTGATCATAGATAAGCTCCAGAATGATGAAAGTCTAGGTCATGGGTTCTCCTATTACTGCAGTTATGGCCAACTTGTACATGGAATTCTTTGAAGAAGAAGCTTTAACCCTTTCGTTCCCAATCCCGCTTAAAAGCGGGTGAAGACCGGTTGACTTCTCCGAATTTTAAAAAATAGTTACTTTATAGCTAGAACCTTCAGATTGCATACACAAGTGCCCAATGCATTGGAGAAGCATGTAAAATAGCTTTCAGCCAGGGCTGCTTCGACAGTACCTCACAGCAGTTGCGTTTATTTCTTCCTCGGCAAAAAAAAAAAACATCGGTTCTCCGTCGAATTTTAAAAAAAGTTACCTTCTTCACAGCAACTTCATTTATGGATCCAGTCATCTCCAGAGCTTTGTAGAAGCAGCGAAAAATTGCTTGAGCCCAGTAGCCTTCCATAACACATTGAAACAACCGCTTCTTTGCCGACCAAGACTTTGCGGTTTGACTTACTGTCTTCTTTTTTTTTTTATAAAATCGCCAGTTCAACTGGGGGCCTCCCCATTACGTACAGTCTTAGGTAATGCTTATTACATCATAGGAAAAAAGTGAGCGTGTCGTGTGATCCAGGTAACTATGCAAAAAAAATTTTTTTTTCAAAGTCAATTTGGAAAAATGGCGTCTACCAGTTACAGTGCTGTGGAAGTTTTAGACTTGCTTGATACTGACTCTAGCGACTCAGCATCAAGCGGAGAAGATGGAGACGACATCTAGGGCTATAGGAGGCCCTGTATCAGGGTTGGGGACCAGACCCCGTCAACTCTGACACTGACAATGGAAGTCAAGAAGATGATCGATGTAAGCTTGTCTTTCTCTTGTCTTTCTCTTGAAAACTAGCTAGCTTCTGTTGTGGAAAGGACTTATTTATAGCTATATTGAGATAGAGAAAGCTGTTTAGCTATAATATATATATATTTCATTGAGTTTTGAGATTTGAAAGTGGGTTGTGGTTTGTTGATCAATTTCAAATTTTCAAAAAAAATTTAATTTTTTTTGCCAGAATGTACTACTAGGACCAGATGTGTATGCAGTCACCGACCGATTGTGAAGAGGGATTGTGAAGAGGACTCAGATGAGGCAACAGGAGCAGAGTCTTCCAGTGATGAAGGAGAAGATGACGGACCTGGCGAAGTACACTCGGAGCCCCACCCCCCCACCCTCCCAAACAAAAATCCTGTATGAAACCCCATACAATACATCATAAAGTTGCAATTATATAGGATCATGAACAATTTGTTGTTTGTATTACAAATATCTTTGTTGTTTGTGTTTTTGTGTATATGAAATTGTTTTGTAGTGGAGCTCGACGTCCGATGGCATATGTTCCTATTGGACACTCATAGATGTCTCCTACATGATCACAATCACTACCAAACACAACAAACAACATATTTTATTGTTGAACTAATAAAATATTGGTATAAAGTACATCAAACAATATTATTTCTATTTTTTTTTTTTTATTATGGATGAGAAAAGTGGAATTTTTTTGGGAATTTTTTTTTTTTTTTTTAAGTAATAGTAGGGGGCCTAAATATTATTCAATTTTCTCAATCAAAAAATGAGGGGAATCCCAAACTCTTGGTCTATTTAGTGATATATGGTTGCTATGGGGTTTTCCCAGCCAGCATCGAGTTAAAAAAATAAAACGGTAATGCACTATTCCGCGGTAGAAGATTAGATTTTTCCGCGCGCGTCCAAACAATTTGGGAACGAAAGGGTTAAACTCAGCTCCAGTTAAACCTGTATTATGGAAGAGATAGATGACACCTTTTGCATAGTTAAGAATGGTAGTGAAAAATTTTTTGGTTGGACCTATTAAACTCTGTAAGACTTCTATAAAATTCACAATGGAATCAGAGGAAGATAGTAAGCTACCTTTTTGAATTGCTGATAGAAGAGAGAGAGAGAGATGGTATGCTTACTTCCACTGTGTACAGAAAACCTACACACACAGACACAGACTTTAAGTCTCATCATCCTAATCTTGTAAAGAGAGGAATAGTGAGATGCTTGTATCAGAGAGCTAGGAGAGTAACTAATATGAGTGAAAACTTGAAGAGAGAAAGAGAAACACCTATATAAAATACTTCAAAGTAATGGTTATGACAATGCAACATTAGGGCAGGCTCTAAAGAGTTACCTTCTAAACATCACATATTCTAATATTCATATAATAAAATAGAATTTTTTGGTTTATCAATTTAGCTTACTGTGTCGTGTAACTAAGTAGCATTAAATGCTTCAATGGAAAGTCGCATTTGATTCATGTACTATTTTGCAGGATAAGATAAATCTCAGCTGCAACTACAGCAGGTCACTCTACTGGAGTCAGGATTTAGGCACTGTTTGGAAATACATTTAAAATGAAAAAACGGTTTTTATCTGGGCAAAATCTTAAATTTAGCTACTTGAACAATTTGATTTTTTGAGTAACTCTAAATCTTGGTGTATTTTTTATACTTATGTTATTTGTTGATGTCATAGAAATCACTATATAGCTGGTTGATAAACCAAAAAATTCTATTTTATTATCACGTGACCTCCATCGCCTGATCATATCGAAGGAGGGGAACCTGTCCAGAATCGCTTAATTAGCATATTTTATGGTTTGGCATCTTTACCTGATCATATCGAAGGAGAGGAACTTGTCCAGAATTACTTAATTAGCATAATATTATTGTTTGACATCTTCACCTGATTCTATTAAAGGAGGGGAACTTGTCCAGAATTGCTTAATTAGCATATTTTATGGTTTGACATCTTTTACCTGATCATATCGAAGGAGAGGAACTTGTCCAGAATCGCTTAGTTAGCATATTATTTTATGGTTTGACATCTTCGCCTGATCATATCGAAGGAGGGGAACCTGTCCAGAATCACTTAATTAGCATATTTTACGGTTTGACATCTTCACTTGATCATATCAAAGGAGGGGAACCTTTCCAGAATCGCTTAATTAGCATAATTTTATTGTTCGACATCTTTGCCTGATCATATCGAAGGAGGGGAACCTGTCCAGAATTGCTTAATTAGCATATTTTATGATTTGGCATCTTCACCTGATCATATTGATGGAGGAGAACCTGTCCAGAATCTCTTAATTAGCATATTTTTCGTTTGGCATCTTCGCCTGATCATATCGAAGGAGGAGAACCTGTCTTGAATCGCTTAATTAGCATATTTTACGGTTCGACATCTTCACTTGATCATATCGAAGGAGGGGAAATTGTCCAGAATCACTTAATTAGCATATTTTATGGTTTGACATCTTTGCCTGATCTTATTAAAGGAGGGGAACTTGACCAGAATCACTTAATTAGCATAATTTTATTGTTCGACATCTTCGCCTAATCATATCGAAGGAGGGGAACCTATCCAGAATCACTTAATTGGCATAATTTTATTGTTCGTCATCTTCGCCTGATCATATCGAAGGAGGAGAACCTGTCCAAAATCACTTAATTAGCATATTTTATTGTTTGACATCCTCGCCTGATCATATCGAAGGAGGGGAACCTGTCCAGAATCGCTTAATTAGCATATTTTATGGTTTGACATCTTTGCCTGATCTTATTAAAGGAGGGGAACTTGACCAGAATTGCTTAATTAGCATATTATTTATGGTTTGACATCCTCGCCTGATCATATCGAAGGAGGGGAACCTGTCCAGAATCGCTTAATTAGCATATTTTATGGTTTGACATCTTTGCCTGATCTTATTAAAGGAGGGGAACTTGACCAGAATTGCTTAATTAGCATATTATTTATGGTTTGACATCCTCGCCTGATCATATCGAAGGAGGGGAACCTGTCCAGAATCGCTTAATTAGCATATTTCATGGTTTGGCATCTTTTGCCTCTCTTATGGCATCTTCACCTGATCTTATTAAAGGAGGGGAACCTGTCCAGAATCACTTTATTAGCATATTTTCTTGTTTGGCATCTTCACCTGATCATATTGAAGGAGGGGAACCTGTCCAGAATCACTTAATTAGCATAATTTTATTGTTCGACATCTTTGCCTGATCATATCGAAGGAGGGGAATTTGTCCAGAATCACTTAATTAGCATATTTTACGGTTTGACGTCTCCGCCTGATCATATCGAGGGAGGGCAACCTATCCAGAATTGCTTAATTAGCATAATTTTATTGTTCGACATCTTTACCTGATCATATCGAAGGAGGGGATCCTGTCCAGAATCGCTTAATTAGCATATTTTATGGTTCGACATCTTCGCCTGATCATATTGAAGGAGGGGAACTTGTCCAGAATCACTTAATTAGCATATTTTATGGTTTGGCATCTTCACCTGATCACATCGAAGGAGGGGAACTTGTCCAGAATCACTTAGCATATTTTCTTGTTTGGCATCTTCACCTGATCATATCGAAGGAGGGGAACTTGTCCAGAATCACTTAATTAGCATAATTTTATTGTTCGACATCTTCACCTGATCATATCGAAGGAGGGGAACCTGTCCAGAATCACTTAATTAGCATATTTTATTGTTCGACATCTTCACCTGATCATATCGAAGGAGGGGAACCTGTCCAGAATCACTTAATTAGCATAATTTTATTGTTCGACATCTTCACCTGATCATATCGAAGGAGGGGAACCTGTCCAGAATCACTTAATTAGCATATTTAATGGTTCGACATGTTCACCTGATTATATCGAAGGAAGGAAACTTGTCCAGAATCACTTAATTAGCATATTTAATGGTTTCGACATGTTTCACCTTGATTTATCGCAGGAAGGAACTTGTCCAGAACACTTAATTTAGCAATTTTATTTTAATATTGTTTGACATCTTCACCTGATCATATCGAAGGAGGGGAACCTGTCCAGAATCACTTAATTAGCATATTTTATTGTTCGACATCTTCACCTGATCATATCGAAGGAGGGGAACCTGTCCAGAATCACTTAATTAGCATAATTTTATTGTTCGACATCTTCACCTGATCATATCGAAGGAGGGGAACCTGTCCAGAATCACTTAATTAGCATATTTTATTGTTCGACATCTTCACCTGATCATATCGAAGGAGGGGAACCTGTCCAGAATCACTTAATTAGCATAATTTTATTGTTCGACATCTTTGCCTGATCATATCGAAGGAGGGGAACTTGTCCAGAATCACTTAATTAGCATATTTTATGGTTCGACATGTTCACCTGATCATACTGAAGGAAGGGAACCTGTCCAGAATCGCTTAATTAGCATAATTTTATTGTTCAACATCTTTGCCTGATCATATCGACGGAGGGGAACCTGTCCAGAATCGCTTAATTAGCATATTTTATGGTTCGACATCTTCGCCTGATCATATTAAAGGAGGGGAACCTGTCCAGAATCACTTAATTAGCATATTTTATGGTTTGGCATCTTCACCTGATCATATCGAAGGAGGGGAACTTGTCCAAAATCACTTAATTAGCATATTTTATGGTTCGACATCTTCGCCTGATCATATTAAAGGAGGGGAACTTGTCCAGAATCGCTTAACTAGCATATATTTTGGTTTGGCATCTTCACCTGATCATATCGAAGGAGGAGAACTTGTCCAGAATCACTTAATTAGCATATTTTATGGTTTGACATCTTTTCCTGATCTTATTAAAGGAGGGGAACCTGTCCAGAATCACTTAATTAGCATATTTTATGGATTAACATCTTCGCCTGATCATATCGAAGGAGGGGAACCTGTCCAGAATCACTTAATTAGCATATTTAATGGTTCGACATGTTCACCTGATTATATCGAAGGAAGGAAACTTGTCCAGAATCACTTAATTAGCATATTTTATGGTTCGACATGTTCACCTGATCATACTGAAGGAAGGGAACCTGTCCAGAATCGCTTAATTAGCATAATTTTATTGTTCAACATCTTTGCCTGATCATATCGACGGAGGGGAACCTGTCCAGAATCGCTTAATTAGCATATTTTATGGTTCGACATCTTCGCCTGATCATATTAAAGGAGGGGAACCTGTCCAGAATCACTTAATTAGCATATTTTATGGTTTGGCATCTTCACCTGATCATATCGAAGGAGGGGAACTTGTCCAAAATCACTTAATTAGCATATTTTATGGTTCGACATCTTCGCCTGATCATATTAAAGGAGGGGAACTTGTCCAGAATCGCTTAACTAGCATATATTTTGGTTTGGCATCTTCACCTGATCATATCGAAGGAGGAGAACTTGTCCAGAATCACTTAATTAGCATATTTTATGGTTTGACATCTTTTCCTGATCTTATTAAAGGAGGGGAACCTGTCCAGAATCACTTAATTAGCATATTTTATGGATTAACATCTTCGCCTGATCATATCGAAGGAGGGAAACTTGTCCAGAATCACTTAATTAGCATATTTAATGGTTCGACATGTTCACCTGATTATATCGAAGGAAGGAAACTTGTCCAGAATCACTTAATTAGCATATTTTATTGTTTGACATCTTCACCTGATCATATCGAAGGAGGGGAACCTGTCCAGAATCACTTAATTAGCATATTTTATTGTTCGACATCTTCACCTGATCATATCGAAGGAGGGGAACTTGTCCAGAATCACTTAATTAGCATATTTTATGGTTTGACATCTTTTCCTGATCTTATTAAAGGAGGGGAACCTGTCCAGAATCTCTTAATTAGCATATTTTATTGTTTGGCATCCTCGCCTGATCATATCGAAGGAGGAGAACTGGTCCAGAATCACTTAATTAGCATATTTTATTGTTTGACATCCTTGCCTGATCGTATCAAAGGAGGGGAACCTGTCCAGAATCACTTAATTAGCATGTTTTATTGTTTGGCATCCTCGCCTGATCATATCAAAGGAGGGGAACCTGTCCAGAATCGCTTAATTAGCATATTTTATGGTTTGGCATCTTTGCCTGCTCTTATGGCATCCTCGCCTGATCATATCAAAGGAGGGGAACCTGTCCAGAATCACTTAATTAGCATATTTTACGGTTTGGCATCTTCACCTGATCATATTGAAGGAGGGGAACCTGTCCAGAATCGCTTAATTAGCATAATTTTATTGTTCGACATCTTTGCCTGATCATATCGAAGGAGGGGAATTTGTCCTGAATCACTTAATTAGCATAATATTTTATGATTCGACATGTTCACCTGATCATATTGAAGGAGGGGAACCTGTCCAGAATTGCTTAATTAGCATAATTTTATTGTTCGACATCTTTGCCTGATCATATCGAAGGAGGGGAATTTGTCCTGAATCGCTTAATTAGCATATTTTATGGTTTGGCATCTTCGCCTGATCATATTGAAGGAGGGGAACTTGTCCAGAATCACTTAGCATATTTTCTTGTTTGGCATCTTCACCTGATCATATCAAAGGAGGGGAACCTGTCCAGAATCGCTTAATTAGCATATTTAGCTAATGGCTTGGCATCTTCACCTGATTATATCGAAGGAGGGAAACTTGTCCAAAATCACTTAATTAGCATAATTTTATTGTTCGACAACTTCGCCTGATCATATCTAAAGAGGGGAACTTGTCCAGAATCACTTAATTAGCATAATTTTATTGTTCGACATCTTCGCCTGATAAGGAGGGGAACCTGTCCAGAATCGGTTAATTAGCATATTTTAAGGCTCGATATCTTCGCCTGATCATATCGATGGAGTAGAACTTGTCCAGAATCAATTAATTAGCATATTTTATTGTGTGACATTGAAGAATTTGAACGTATCAAGTATTATTAGCTATTTATAACTAGAATTAACAATCAGTCAGTTGTTGCAGTAGCTTGTTCTAATTGGTCTTTAAAGATAAAATACTGGCTATGGCTACTATGCCTACTATGATATTAGGAGATGATGCTGTGGGATGTAGCTAAGCCATCCAGAGTCCTAAGTATTGATTCTGCTATGATTCAAAGGTACTATTAGCTCTGACTAAGGTCTTGTTCTGCATTATTATTTATGTCAAAAAAAGCATTATGACAAAATTAAACTAAACAACTTCATTAAAACCATTGTGCAGCTGAACAGTCAGTTGCAGCTTGTCGGCCCTCCCAGACCTCCTCGGATGCCCAGTGAGGAATCGAACTATGGGAACAGCTTTGATACGCTGCCACCAGAGTACTAGACTAAGTTGCTGTAGCAACACAGAGTCAGGATCGTAATTCTTTATCTTACTAGTACTAAAAGTTACAACACATATGGGTGGCTTATAATAGAAATGACATGACTCCACCCACAACATGACATGGCAAATGATACACAACCAACATGTGACCTGTTAACACTAATCAATACACACAGTTCTGCAACTCCACAAAAATGTGACAAAATGTGACCATATAAGGCAATCCACAAACAGTTCAACAATGACATTACACAAGCATGCGCACACACAACACAATATAGTTCCACACAAAAAATGTATATCTATTTCTGTCTCTGTTCATCTTCTCTTCATCTTTCTCTCTGTAATGTTCATGCAGTGGACCACCCAGAGATGAACACTGGCTAGCATGTGTAGTATAATGTTCATGCAGTGGACCACCCAGAGATGAACACACTGGCTAGCATGTGTAGCATAAAGTTCATGCAGTGGACCACCCAGAGATGAACACTGGCTAGCAGGTGTATAGCATAATGTTCATGCAGTGGACCACCCAGAGATGAACACTGGCTAGCATGTATAGCATAATGTTCATGCAGTGGACCACCCAGAGATGAACACTGGCTAGCATGTATAGCATAATGTTCATGCAGTGGACCACCCAGAGATGAACACTGGCTAGCATGTGTAGCATAATGTTCATGCAGTGGACCACCCAGAGATGAACACTGGCTAGCATATGTAGCATAATGTTCATGCAGTGGACCACCCAGAGATGAACACTGGCTGGCATGTGTAGCATAATGTTCATGCAGTGGACCACCCAGAGATGAACACTGGCTAGCATGTGTAGCATAATGTTCATGCAGTGGACCACCCAGAGATGAACACACTGGCTAGCATGTGTAGCATAATGTTCATGCAGTGGACCACCCAGAGATGAACACTGGCTAGCATGTGTAGCATAATGTTCATGCAGTGGACCTCCCAGTGATGAACACTGGCTAGCATGTGTAGTATAATGTTCATGCAGTGGACCACCCAGAGATGAACACACTGGCTAGCATGTGTAGCATAAAGTTCATGCAGTGGACCACCCAGAGATGAACACTGGCTAGCAGGTGTATAGCATAATGTTCATGCAGTGGACCACCCAGAGATGAACACTGGCTAGCACGTGTAGCATAATGTTCATGCAGTGCACCACCCAGAGATGAACACTGGCTAGCATGTGTAGCATAATGTTCATGCAG
>WLWD01003987.1_pt1 | contig 28449 bp, 17 predicted proteins | sample 6712731 | NCBI WGS metagenome assembly WLWD01 (sample SAMN12718690, study PRJNA576275) | sponge metagenome | isolation source: marine sponge | host: Mycale hentscheli | place: New Zealand: South Island, Marlborough, Capsize Point | collected 2014-11-01
GCATGTCAACCCTGCTTCATGTAACACTCCAAACAATTTCCTCAGGTGCCTCACATGCACCTCCCAACAACCCGATACCACCAACACGTCGTCAATGTAGACTTTGGCGAAGTCCACACACTCCACCAGTACCTCGTCCATAAGGCGTTGAAATACAGACGGAGCATTGGCCAACCCGAATGGCATCCGTCTGTACTGGTATTTCCCGAAGGGACAGACAAAACATGTCTTCTCCCTGTCTGCACTCACCACCTCCACCTGGTGAAACCCCTTGGCAAGGTCCACCTTAGACAGAACTCTTCCAGTACCCACTCTCTCCAGCATCTCCTCTAGGCCTGGAATGTAATAAGGCTCTTTGATGGTCACCTCGTTGAGCCTCCTGTAGTCCACACACAGCCGAATTCCGCCTCCCACCTTCTTCACTGGGACCAAAGGCGACGACCAACAGCTCTGACTACGCTCTATCACTCCACACTCCAGTAACCCATCCAACTCTGCTTTCACCTCGTCCCTAATACCCATCGGCACTGAGTACGGAGACAGCCTGATAGGAGGGCTATCCCCAGTGTCGATGGTCATCTTGACCCTATCTGTGTTTCCGGGGACGTCCGAAAACACATCACCAAACTCATCCATTAAGTCCTCTAAATCATCACTCGCAAACCCAACACATTCCTCCTTTAACACATTCCTCTCTTGATCCGCGTCCTCTAGCACCAAATCCAATCTCCTGATATTCGTCCTCTCCTTATACTTCTTTAGGCAGTTCACATGTACCACCTTTGAATGTTTCACATTCCCCACCTTCCCGATCTTATAATTTACAGCTCCCATCTTGCTCAACACCCTAAACGGACCCTCCCAGGAGTCAGCCAACTTGCAAGACATCCCAGGTATTCTGTACAGCACTAAATCCCCTTCCACAAACGTCCTCATCTTGCACCCTCTGTTTAGATAGTTCATTCTCCCCTCTCTCCCTTTGGTCATGCCCAACGCAGCACAGTCACGCATACGTTCAAGTCTATCCATCAGTCCTGACACCCAATCGCACACACTTCTCTCCTTTCCTTCCACCTCGAATATACCATGGTATAAGGCGTCCAAAGGCGTTCTAACCCTGAACCCGAATACCACATCAAAAGGGCTGAACCCGCTATCCGCATGGGGCATCTGCCTCAGGACATACAGCGCAAGTGGCACTTGTCCTACCCAGTCCACCTTATCCTCGATGCACCTGCCCAGCACTCCCTTTAACGTGCCGTGCATCCTTTCTACCATCCCGTTTGTCTGCGGGTGGTAGGGAGAAGTCCTCAACTTCTCCACTCCCAACAGTCCACACAACTGCTTTACAACTCTGCCACAGAACTGGGCACCCTGGTCGGACAACAGTTGCTCCGGTATGGCCGTCCTGGAGAAGATGCTCCAGAGGCCCTCTGCTACCGACTTAGCCGTGATACTCCTTAACGGCACTGCTTCAGGCCACCGAGTGGCCATACAAACGTAGGTAAGGAGGAACCGGCATCCTCCCTTCCCCTTGGGCAAGGGCCCCACCAAGTCCACCGCCACACTTTCAAAGGGCTCTGTGAGCACCGGCCTCTCCACGGCAGGCGCCCTGCTTGGTACGGCCTTGCTCTTCCGCTGGCATACCTCGCACCCCTTACAATGGTCTTCCACATCCTTCACCATACCTGGCCAAAGGAAATACCTTGCCAGTAACTTCGCCACCTTTCCACCACCTAGGTGACCGCACCTCTCGTGCGCCATCTCCAGAATTCTCACTCTAAATTCCTTCGGCACCACTATAACATCGACAAACTCTTCCCATGACACATACATGCCTCTCAGCAACAATTCCTTATCCCATTTAAACCCTCTTTCTTTTCTGGTCCCCAATTCTCTCCATGTCTTTAGACTATCATCAGTCAACAACATCTCTCTGAACTCCTTTCCATCTTTGCCACTCTTCATAGGCCCAATTCCTCTGGCCAACCTATCAAATTCCTCCTCACCCTGGTTCGTTGTCACAGACCCCAACGCCTTAGGTTCCCCCTCCAAGTCCAGATCTTCCTCGACCCCGCTCTCCCTGCTTCTCCCTTGCACCGAATCTTCCTCTTCCCGACCCGTCGGAGGTTCCCCTTCCGTCTCACCCTCGGACACGCCACCAGGCAGCTCGACGGTGCACCAGAGATCCTGCACATCAGCGTCTTCCTCGCACGCATCCAGTTCAGCTTCGACCCTGGCTTGGTTCCTAGTCAGAATGTTGACCATGGGTACCTCCGTCACCGTCTTCTGTCTCTCACTCCCATACTCCTCTATGGCCTTCGCATAGGCTGCGGCCTCCTCCCGGTCTCGCAAGTTCAGGGGGACAATGCAAATCACCCCTTCCCCTTCCCTTTCATCGATCATCGCCAGGTGGGACCTCACTAATCCACCCACCTCGAATTTCACTATCGTGCTCCGGTGGGCCCTCCGACCCCCATGCACGTTGGCCACTTGAATTTCACCACAGTCCCTGTAGCTCTCCTCTAACAGCGACCTAGGTACAACCCCCACACTGGCACCCGAATCCACCAACACCTTACAATCTGTTCCATTCACCCGACCCCAAGCAATATTATCTTTCTTCTCCCCAACGATCACCGTCGCCACTTTGCCTCCTTCCCTCTTCACAGGGGCACCCACCTTCTTGCTAACACACTCGGTGCTCCGGTGTCCCGGTTTGCCACAAGTGAAACAGGTGATGGGCCTGGGTTCTGGCCTGAACTCAGTTCTACTGCCAGATCCCGTTCTACTCTTATTGTCCCTGCACTCCCCTGCCCTGTGGCCCTTCCCGCCACAGGAGAAGCACGTTATCTCTCTTCCTCCATAACCTTCCCGAACATCTCCTCTGAATACTCTCCTCTCTGATCCAACTTCACCCAACCAAGGCTTATAAAAATTGTCCTTTTGTCTTCCAGCGACCCAGGTCTCCCACATCTCTCTCAACTCCTTCAGGCTCTTGATGGGCTTAGTCTCCATATAGACCTTACCCGGCTGGGGCAACACCCGCCTGGTGACTGCCGTAGCCAGAGCCACTACACATTGTTCCAGGGTCTCGCACCCTTGCAGGACACCCCTGCATGTTCTCACAATGTGCTCACAGGCGTCTCCACCTGTTAAATGCTTGAGTCCGTCACCTGACAGCTCAAACAGGTTACGGCCGTAGGTGACAGTAGTCTCACCCACTGTTTGTAACAGGGCTTGCTTGACCACACTGTATCCCATCTCTCCATCCCTTTCGGCAGCAACCCTGGTACACAACTTCTCGGGCAGGCGAGGGTAAAGCCTCTCCGCCCAGCTCCCCTCGTCTACTTTGCATTCCTTCAACAAACGTTCGAATTTGCACAGGTAGTCACTCAGCTCGGTACCCTCTTTGTACGACCCCAGAGCTCTCATCTTCTCCTGTTGCAGTTCCTTAAAATCCTTCCTCTCCTCTTCCGCCCTCCTTCTTTCCACATTCTCTTCTCTCCTTCTCTCTGCCTCTACCCGCATAAATTCCCTCTGTCTGTCTTCGTCTTCTCTTCTCCTCTCTCTCTCCCTCTCTTCTCTCTCTTCTCTCCTCCGCCTCTCCTCAACCTCTCTCTTCTCGTCCCTCTCCATTATATACCTCATAAGACTACCCAGCTCTCCTTCCTCCTTCCGAGCCATACCTTCGTCCTCACTAATTTCTCCCCCAATTCGTGTAACTCCCTCCAACCCTGAGCACTCCTCTTGCCTCTCGTCCCCACTCACTTCCTCCTCTGACTCCACCACCTGATCAGGCTTACCCTCGGCAGGTCGCGTTGGGTAGGGTGATCTCTTTTGCAGATGAGGTCTGGAATGAGGTCTGTAATTGGAATCCACAGGCGGCAATCTCTTAGAGTGCTTCTTACGAGTCGCCACGGTTCCAACGTCAGTCATAGGAAGGTGTGTGTCCGCGCCTCCCTACTGGTGACCTGTACAAATAAAACACAACAATGATAATAAAACTCAACAAGAGGACTGTTACACGTAAAATACTGATACAGAAAAATTAAATCACAAACAAAAGTTCACAAAAAAATACAACAACTGTTAAGGTGATTCCCCTGTCCACCTGAGGTTGCTCCTCTTGCCGCCGTAGCCCAAAGGAGATGAAGCCCCACAACCTAGGTTAGGATGCTGTGATGAGGTTCTCTCGACGCCGCCTAAGCCCGTCCGGAGTGAAGTTCCACGACCGCAGTCTAGGACTATGAAATAGAGTTCCAAGCGCAGCCGAAGCTCGTATGGAGTGCAACGTCACGACCGTAGTCTGACTGTCTGATTAGTTTGCGTGTAGGACGAATCCTAAAAGTCACCCAGGACGAATCCCTTCGAACTTGTCTGGTCTGAAGTCCTTGGCAACGAATTGCTGTAGGTCCTCGTTGGTCCCCGCGAGAATGTCTTCACCCAGGGATCCCACCGCTGCCACCAATTCTGTGGGGGCCCGCTCTGCGCACAAATACGGGTCGCCAACAGTTATGGTCGACAGCGATCAAAAGTCGCTGCCACCAGAGTTCAGCAAGAGGACAAGCCTCACTTCGAGTTTAAGATTATACTACTGTAAATTGAACTGCATTACAACACGTGGTGAGGGGTTTGATATACTTATCCGCCTCACCACACGACCAATCAAAATGATGCACACATGAAAACAACAAGTTCTCAAACAACGCACACTCAAAACAACAAGTTCTTTATGACGCACAACTGCCGCATGATAACGTAATGATGATATGATATATAACTTAAACATAAACTAGCTACTCTCTGTCCTTGAATGTGGGCTGGCCCACAACTGCCAGAAGAGACAGATTGGGATTTCCTAAGGAATTAAAAAATCTGAAGTTCAAACAACGGTAAGTAAATACAAATGTACTAAATTAGCTTATTACTTTCAATATATCACAGGGGTCAAAATACAACAGTACAGTCTGATAATGTAATAGCATCGGCATGGTTGGATAGGAAAATTGTGAACGTGATGGCTACAGGCTATGATCCTACCGAAGTTGATACAGTTCTTCGTCGCCAGAAAGATGGGAGTCGAAAGGAAATTTCTTGTCCAGTATCTGTTGCAGAGTATAACAAGTACATGGGTGGAGTGGATCGTGGTGATCAATTTCGTGGATATCATCAATGTAATTTTAGAAGTCGTAAATTTTACAAGTATATCGCCCGTTTTCTGTTTGGAGTAGCCGTTACAAATTCTTTTGTCTTGTATAAAATGAATAATTCTGGCCAAAAACATCACATCAAATACTTCAGAGAAAAATTAGCCCTTCAACTTACCGAGGATTACTGTACTAGACACAAAGCAGGGAGGTGTGGGGGACAGTATCTTCCTAGATTGACAGTGCAACACTTTCCAAGGAAATATGAGGCCATGACTGGAACTGAAAGAAAACGAGGAAAATGCACTTTGTGTCTCAAGAAGAAGCAACGACGGAATACTCAATGGTTCTGCACTGAATGCAAGGTTTGGCTGTGCCATACTGGAGAATCCAATGACTGCTTTCTTGAGTGGCATAGTCTCCCAGAAACTGAGCCCTAAAAAAACACAACTATCATTCCTATAGCACTCAATGTTTTTTTTTTGTTGTTGGTATTTCAGTATGTAAATTATTATTATCCATCACTTATATAATTCTATATCTCAACTAAACAAACTGAACTTACTTAGAAGTAGCTTGGAGTAGTTATACTGGTCTAACAAAGGCACTGAAGTTTTGAAACTGCGTTTTGTTGACATCCAGCAGTTGTGCGTAGCAACTGAAAGTAGAATTTTCGAAATGCCATAGGCTATTTCTTCTCTGGTAGCGATCGAACATATCAGCGCTAGACAAAATTGTCGTAAACGTTACGAGAAAGCCTTTACCTATCGTTGAACTGTACAAGCCGAAGGACAGCGAGCCTTGTACCATGGTTCGTTCAAACCGTCCAATCAGATTTCTCAATTCGGGGTGAATAAATCACTTATACACCTCCTAGGAGGTGAATATTTTTTGCCCGTGGCCTAGAATTACGATCTGTAGCTAAGCGAAGCGGCGACCAACGAGGAAGGTGCCAGAAGTTTTTTCAGCTCAGAATCTGCCTCTTTACTCTCTTTGCTCTTATTGGATAATTTTGATTATATTACTATTAATCAAACTAATACAGTACAAGTGCAAATTAAACATTCATAGAGCTAGCTAATGGATGATATGACAGTAGAGTTAGTTTATGAAAATAGATTAGCAAGAGTTGTAGTTGATGGTTACAGTAGAGCACCCTTCAATATTGAAGATTGGTGGATTATTATTTGTAGAAACATTGAAAGTAGAGGACTTGTTTTGTACAGATAAAGATTTTGTAGTTGATGCTGGTGCAGTTGTCAGCTTTGGCTTCTTTAAATTCCCTGGCTGGTAATCATCATCAGGTTGGTGTCCAGATGTTGTATAAAGTATCGGGAGGATAGCAATCGCCGTTTGCTTTCCTAGCTTCCAGGACAAACTTGCTCAGCCAGTAGTCAAGTTCTCTAGGTAGCGTTATCATGAGATGTGTGGGCCATTCACTGTGTGATACGCAAGTTTTATGCCTGTGAGCACTCCACTCTTTCCAAATATTTACAGCCCAGCTTGTACTTTTGTCTGTATTTTTGGGGACAGAACTCAATTTTGCTTCTTGGAGCTCACTATCACTGACTGGAGTGGCAAAGCGAGATGTAGGCTGATTAAGGGACTCTAGGAAGATGGAGTCAGGTTTCGGGTAGTTTAACTGGGCTAGAAATTTGTCGCAGTCAAAGTGAGACAAATAGTGTCTAGCTCGTCCTCTTCCATAGCACTTTTTGGTTGCTACAGAAAAAATGGTTGTTATGCGTTTCTTATAGCCTAGAGCCATGGTACAAGTCGGTTGCACCGCTCGGTGCGCGGTCGGTACGGGATTTACACTATCCTCGGGCCTTCGGCCCTCGGTTGTGTAAATCCCATACCGACCTCCACCTCGTGATGTAACCTATACTTAGTTTTCTCGGTAGAGAGCTTCGACTGACTCAACTTCATAAGGGCTGTTTCCGGCGGAAAAGAATTCGGCGTTACGCGTTCGCGGTTTGGCAATTAAATACGGCCGACAATCGGGAGGTGATAAGCCATACATTTCCTATGGAAGTAAGTAGGGACAAGTATAGCGTTTGCTAAATAGAGGTCTTCACTAGTTAGAGTGTCCACAATCAGAGGTTCATTACAGTGGGTTTAAGAAACCCTCCACTGACCAATTAAGTCACATTGATCCCAACACTCACTCATTTACCTAAAATGCTTACCATAAAATGATCTTGGTCCAAATTCAAATGGCAAAGAAGAAAATGCCTAAACTAGTCACATTCAAACTTATAAACTTGGCTATAAGGAATCAATAAAACTGCCTTTGATAAAAAAAAATAACAGCAACAATTTATGAAGAATTAAAGCAAAATATTTGAGACCAATTATGATAGTGTAATAATAATTGTAAGTTTAATTATCTTATCAAATTTTTTCATATCGATCTATTTTTATCAAGCCACAGCTAACAGCGTCATTCAGCCAAACCCTACCACTTTTATTTTCCTTCTAATAAGATTCTCAAACTGAGTACGTTTGAGAGGTTTATTTCCTCGACTCAGTGACGGAATTGAAGTCCAAGCATAGGGACAGTCACAAAGATGTACACCAAAATGAAGGAGACAATGAACAAATATCTTGCTGATGTGCATACCATCACAAATAAAAAATAAAGGAAGAACTTACTGACCAGATAGTCACCAGCCCATCCAGAACAGACTAAGTCAGTGTGCTGAACCCATCTCAGATGATGATGAAGCTGTTCTGGAGAAACATCGAGCCTACCTATGAATGTCTCAACAGTGGATGATTTAGCACATGATAAAAAAGGAAGTTAAGGAATTTTTCGCTGCTGATACCAGGCTCTCTGTTTTTCACCGAGACCTGAAAAATCCTTCAAGATATTTCTAAAGAGTTTGGTTCTCCCTATAGTCAATTAGTTTATGGGCAGAATGTCAAGACACCTTTGACCCCTTGTAATGCAGGCTTGGCATATTGGTCTATGATGGTTTGAATGTTTCTGGGTTAGGTTATAGAGCTAAGGAAGAGATTAGAGGTATCAAGAGAGTGTGCTTAGGAGACAGGACTGTGAGAATCGGAACAAAGAGCTGAATGTTAGAATAAAGGAAATGTTGACAGATTGTTATCAGTTTTAATTGGGAGCATAGTTGGGAAGGGTCCTATACCTTTGGTAAGCTCAGAAACTGAACTTGTGTTTCTTGTTATACTCATCCAGGTTGAACATAAGATTGAGAGGTTTTTCATTTTTCTTACTTAAGGCTTGGACATAAAGATAGAGTATTGACCTGGATCAGAAAATAGTAATACTGATGGCTTTTCACATCAGTCATGGACTGAAAGAAGGAAGATAAAGATTCACAAAAGACATGAAATTGAGATAAGAATCCTAGAGGTGGAAGATAGGCAAAGAAAGGAAGACAGAAGATCAAGACAGACAAAAAGATAGAAGGAAGAAGGGTAAGACCAAGGCAGAGACCAATCCTTCTGGTGACCACCCCCTGTGTGATTCGACCCAGCCCTCAAGATGTACGCAGGGGTCTTGAAGGGGGTCATGTGGGAGGGGGGTGGGGAGGGGGGGGGGGGGGGGGATGAGGTTTCAATATAACAGTATTATAATTGTGAATATGCATGAAGTTGCTTAGTGTGTTTTTGTAAGCCATCGCTGCATACATCAGCCTAATTAATATATTCTTGATACGTAAACTGTGAACTTGCTTGGACCATTGGCGCGGTCAACCTTAATCCTAGTGGCAGTAACTAAACAACAAGTATTGTGGCTGGAGAGTGTCTGAGGAGCAAATATCTGCCATAATACCCACATCACATAGAGATTAAAGCAAACTTTGTGTCTACGTATGGCATTGTGTTTTTGTATAGTTAAAACATGGAAAAAAAGATTTATCTTTGTTTACTCATTCTTCTTTCTGCCACATTCAAAATAAAACAGTTGAAAATATAAATGTAGTTACCAGATCTGCTTTCCCCACTTCTTTTAGTGTGCTTTAATTATAATATCAAATTGTAATGGTGCACAAAAAAGAAAAAGTGGTCTGAATGTATGCGGTTAGTTTTATAGAGAATTAGTAAATGGATGAAACACAAATTATTGTAGAACAGTTTTTCAGTTATAATTATACTAATAAATACAAAAACAAAAAACCAACATTAACCAGCCCTCAGAAGCAAAATTTTGAACTAAGTTTCTAACGAACTAGACTCTGATAATATTCAGTTACTTTCTGAGTGATTACATTTGGTAAAGCTCAACTTGAGTGACAACAACATGGACTCTGTGGGGATCTTATATTGGCTCAAATGGAGCAGCTGCAATGATGAAGGCTTTGAAAAATAGTATCTATTTGGAATGTGTACAGTTACAGTTTTAATAGTATAGGTCCAGAGGGAGCATCAGCAGTAGCAGATTGGATTAGTAGTTCATCAAAAAGACATCCAAGACAAAATTCCTGTTTCCAAAGGACATTAAATCTTGCTGGTAATCAAATACACACAAATGGTACTACAATTCTAGCAGGTGCGCTACAATTCTGTAAAAATCTACGTTTTCTGGATATGTCACACAATAAGATTGATTATGAGTCTGCTGATGGTCTTGCACGTGTGTTACAAAAATGTACACAGTTACATAATTCTCCGTCTAGACAATAACAACTTTGATGGAGAAAGTGCTATTGTTCTGGCAGAAGGTTTAAAATATTGCCAATTTCTGAAACATTGTCGCTTTTGGGAAACAGAATTGGAACTATTGATGCAGCAGGTACGGCTGTGAGACTGAAACATATTCAAATCAAAAAATTATACCTGAAAAACAACAATATATACAGCTAACATGAATTAGTCGATGCATTGCCACATTGCAATATCTACACTGACATAGACTTTACGAATACGAAATAAGAAAAGACCACAGGCAAGAGTTAATGGATTGAATGTCAGACTCTGATAAATGTTGCAATGTTTCAAACCTTCACTCAGCAATCTGGCACCACAAACATTGTGTAGTTCAATTCTACTAAGATTTAAGTCTACCAGTTGAAAAGTCTCGTGTTTTCAACCAAAAGTCCCAGGAATTTCAAATCCACAGTATTCTTTTGAAGATGTAATGTTTTAGTTTGTGATTATTTTCAATTATTGCCTGGGTTATGCCACAAATTTTAGTATTACTCCCAATTCTCAATTCTACTATCTTGCATCTAACTTTAGATTTTCATCAACTGCTCTAACTTCATCAACATCAGAATCGATACGAATGTTCTCCTGGTTTAAAGTTTTCAAGTTACAGTACCTATTTAATCCTTGGAGCAGAACTTGAGCTGTATTTGTTGATTCCCTAGAACTGACATTGTTTAAGCTCAGATGTTAAATTGACTTCGGAAGTTTTCATAGTTTTCAGTATGTAACGGAAAAAAGTTACCATCTAGATTCAGGCTTTGTAATGCATGGCATTCCTTTAATCCCATTAGTAAAACTTCAATAGCATATGATATTTCGGTATAGTTCAGATTTAAAGATTGTAAGTTTTGGCAATGCCTCAATCCATAGCCTAATGCAGCTGCCCCTTCATCGCCTATTTTATTGCCACTTAGATTCAGTTCCAACAAGCTACTGCTCCACTGGTGACCTTCATCTGTATGTGACTTGCCGTCTGGTCCATTTCTAATCACATGGTTATTCAATGACTTTTGAAGTAAAAGGTTTATTCCAATGTATTTGTCATTGCAAGATATATCCTCTTCCTTAAATTCATATATTCTCTTGCCTATTCTAAGCCATCTTGCCAATGCAGCAGCACCACCAGGTCCTACTTTATTATTGCTCAAATTCAATATCTCTATCTGGATGTTTCTAAAGTAATATGCCACACGCTCTATGCCATCATTTTGGAGATTATTGTAACTAAGGTCAAGCACCTTCAAGCTTTTACTCAATATATGATCCTCAAAAAAAAATGTGAAACTATCCTCATTCAAATAATTGCCACTTAGATTTAAACTCCTTAGATTAGTAAAGTTCTGAACTTTGCTAATCAAGGCATGTGTCTCCCTCAAACTGCAGCGACTAAGATTTAAAGTTTGCAGGCATCTGCAGTGTTCTAAACCATTAACTAATTCTTCAAAGGCTGACTTAGATATTCTTCTACCGCTGAAGTTTACTGTTAATAAGTTCTTAAAACAGGGCATGATTATTTGTGCCGATGAGGGATGATACAAATTAACATATTTTGAAACTTGAATTGAACTTTCCTCTTTTATTTTTACCGAATTGCTGAGCTTTTGTATCCTTTCACAAGTTTCATGGGAAATGTGGCTATTGCTTAGTTTTAGTATAAAATTGTCGTGCATTCTATCAGCAGCCTCAGCTAGAGCAAGTGCTCCTTCATCCCCAACATCATTTCCTTCCAAATCTAACTCTAGTAATTTAGAAGAAGGTAACAGAGAATTAGATATAGTGATGGCACCATCACTACCAATCAGGTTACATGACAGAGACAAGTGGGTTAGGTTAGTGCACTTCTCTATAAGTTGAGACAATGCTGTTGTTCCCCTACTAGTGATTTTATTACAATCTAATTGAAGTACTTGCAAGTTTTCATGAACTAGATTCTGTAGAGTGTCTAAGCTTGAATCGCATAAGTCACAGTTCACAAGGACTAAGTGAGGAGTATCTAGGAATTTGGGCACCTGCATTAGTTCAAACTTGAAATTACTTAAAATACCGATTGGAATCTCACAAAGTGGCTTGATTTTGCACTTGAAATGCTTCAAAAGAAGAATAAGACATGTTTTGTGCAGTTTATTACTAAGTTCATTGTAGCTATATCGTATTTCTTCAAGACATGACATTTTTGATGACATTTCTTGTAAGAGCTGATCAGTGGACTTGAAGCTCAAGAACTGAGCTCCACTGGAAGGCATACCAAATCCTATGTAATGCAGACGTGACAGTGTAAGTTGGTCAATTAATATTAGGATTTCTTCTGGCCCTATCTCAGTATTTTCCAAGCCGATTTCTATTAGGAACTGAAATTTACCTAGCAAAAGTTGGAAAATGTCACGTTGATCTTTATTAAAAGTCTTGGGAGAGAAGCAAAGTGATTTTATGCAATCTGTTTTGTCCTCTCTAGTTTTTTCCACAAATACTTCAGCTCCAGCTACATCTAGATTGCAGTTATTGAACACTAATCTTGTAACAGCTGTAGAAGTTTCATTACAAATATAAGCTAATGCACTCCAGTCAGGTGAAAAAAATGTGTGATCATTAAATTCTAAAAACTTGTGTTCCAATATAGAATCACAAACTATTTGTTGTTGTGACTCAAAGGCACACTGTATTCTATACAAGTCATTGGAATGCTTGGAGGTCATAATTTGATTTAAGCTCTCACTGTTGTTATTAAATATCTTGCATCCACAAAAAAACTTCCATACATTGAGCATCTCCTTGCTTTTAATATATTGTCTGATTATTTTCTGTTGTTCTTCTATCGGACATGTGCATATGTGATATGCAGTGAGAAACTCTTGAAAGGTCAAATGTAAGAAAGAGTACAAATCTTTCACACCAAACAGTTTTGCTGTTTTATCTACAGTAACTAAGCCCAAGGAATGGACATCAGAACCATCTTTAGAAAGAGTGGGGCCCAAAGTAATAGTTTGCTTTGACTGTATTGTCTTTTCAAAAGCTACCTTGCAAACTTTAGTAAATGACTCAAATATATCTCCATCCAAATCATTTAGTGAATCATATTCTATTGGATTGCCATCACATTCTAACTTGCGCTTGATAGTTAGAAGTGTGAAATATTCATACATTTTAGTCTCAGTTACTGGAATGTCTTCAATAGGCTGTTGGTAGATGAAGCATATCATGGCAGCATGCACAGGCAAATAGCACATGTGTAATAAGTTTACATGACTCCTTAAGTAGTCTTTCAATTCACCTGCTTTTTGCTTGCTGTGCTCATTTTGCAAGAAATAGGAGTCCACATATTTGAATATAGACTCTTTAGAGAAACCAAGCACTTCTATTCTTCTTGATATTTTAACTGAACGTCTCAAATTGACAGACCCTATAGGACGCGAAGCCACAATAACCATAGAATTGTGGAGGTATTTTCGATACAGAAGTTTATGAATGAGATTATTGGGATCATTTCTTGGCTGATATTCATCCAAGCCATCAACAATAAAGCAGCACCCTTTACCATTCTCGTTTTCTATCACGCAAACAAGTTTATCTCTCATATCAGCACTACTATAAAACTGTTCTAGGATAAGAGAAAGAGTAATATCGCGAGAAGCAGTTAGGATTCTAAGAGATATCAAAAACACTAAATTAGCACCCGTCAAAATGTCGGGTGTAGTGGCCCAGTCTTTGCTAAGTTTACGGGTAAGAGTAGATTTACCACTACCTGGCCGTCCTTCTACTGAAACAAGTGCTCAATCTTCATATTTTTGAAAATATAATTCATACTCACCGACATTTTTCTCTTGTAAGATGTCATCCATATCTCCTCTAACTGAATAATCATGAATTTTATTCATAGGGCTAAATTCATTTATTAGAGCTAATTTGATAAAGGATACATTACCTACTGGAGGCCAATCACTGCTGATATCAGAATTATTGGAATAAATATCTAAAAGATTCCTTTTTTCTGGTGAAAATATAACTTTTAATGTTTTCTCTCCGTTAATACTACAGGAATATTTGCCTCCTATTCCTTGACAAGCATGCTTAATAAACAACATGTTACTAGAGACACCAGAGTATCTGTCATTGTCACGGAGTGATTTGCTATTTTTATACCACTGGAGGTTATCACACTCATTAGACTGAACTTCCAAAATGGTAGACTTACCATCGGAAACTTGGCAGTCACTTAACCCATCAACTTGAACGCGGTCAATTTTAAATATTTCCACAGGTGGCTCCAAAGTAAGCACTTTTTCGTGAAAGTCATTCAAAAATATTTCAGATGTCGCAGTCTCACTTACGAGTCCACTTTGAAGAGCATTCTTCAAAATATCTAGACTTACGAAACGCTTCTTATTGTACCATCGTAATAAAATATGATATAATTTACATTGATTACTAGAGAACTTTGCTATTTCTGCGATGTCTGCTTGACAGAGTTGCAACATTATTCCAATTTGTTCCCATTTATGGGATACATTATGTAACACTTCTGCTAATATGTTAACATGTTCTTCTACCAAAACAAAATCTTTCTCTTTACTAGCTTCATCTGACTCATTCTCTTTAATCTCTTTTAGCAAATAGTAACAAATACCTTTCTTCTCATCGTAACTCTGTAATATCTTTAAGAATTTTATGATCAAACTCGAACCATTTTCAGTGCTTAACGATACCCTTTTCTCAATGATTGTGAATGCCACATGCAACAAATACCTTGCTTTTAGTGTGGGGTTTAGATGATCAGGATCAGGATCCAAAGATGCAAATTTTTTGAAGTTTTCATATGAAATGATTTTACCAGAAAAGAGGGAACCAGCCACTTTCTCAATAGACTGAACCTTCTCCATTGCCAAAGTGAGAGCCTCTTTGTGTTCTCTCAGAATATCCATTTTCTGTGAGTCATACACTTAAGTGGCTTAAGCTCTTCAATATGGGGGGGGGGGGGTGGGTAGAAGTAAAAGTCAGGAACGTAAAATATTTTCAAACTCACAAACAAAATTTGTACTTTAGTTGAATCAAAGTTACCAAGTGTCATTTGATGTGACCTGTAAAACAATGATGGATTATTGTTATCCCTGAATGATGCCACAACTATTACAATTGAGTTGACCCACAGCAAAATTGTGTGGCACTGATCCCTTTTCAAACTTTGAGAGGCTCCAGCCTAATAGACCATTGCGGGCAATTAGTGTAACTTACTTCAGAGATATGATAATTAAGTTTGAGGTGAGCACTGTACGCACACGCTTAGCAATTATAGCTAGTCTTTGGTGGAGACTGTAGCATTTGGGTTCAACTCACTATGGAGGAAGATCACAAGTTAATTCCATGTTGCATGCCTTTTAAAAATTGACATTTTTTTTCCTCTTCTTTTTTTCCCTCCAGGTGTTGTCGGACACTGGTACTGAGCTGCTTACCATGTTCCAGATATCCAACATGACTGCTATTGCGTCTAACGTTAACAACTTGGTTACTGCCAGGGCGGCTTATGATAACATCTTTCAGAACACTACGGGAGGAGTCCTACAATTCCAGGTAGATGTGGGAGCAGGCCACATGGTCAACCCTAGACAGGTGGAACTGAAAGTCATCGACGGCAGCTCTGTTATGCCAACACCATCAGCAACCGTGAAGCCCGTTACCGTAACTGTCACGCCATCTTCATGTCCAAGTGTTCCTGCACAACTTCACACGTCCAGTACCGTCCTCTGTCCCTTTCCTGTGCCATCTGGTACAGGGAAGACCTACTCGCGGGGTTATGTGGCTGGGATAGCATTTGGAATGATCTTGTTGGGCTCAACCACGACTCTACTTGCTATATTTTAGGCTACTTAATATACTCCAAGTACAAGCAACGGTTTTCTTTGCATACCGGATATGAGCGTCAAGTCAACACATAGCAAGCAGAAATCTACACTTGCTTGCACTGCAGTACATCGAGTGATACTACTATGTTTTGATTAAAGGCTGTTCTGTTTAAAATCATTAACTTATTGATTTGTTTGTAATTCTTTTAATGCACAGAAGGAGATGTGGGTAACATTTTATTAGTATGTATGACAAAGAAGTTTAGATCAAGTAGTCCCAGAATAGTGAGTAGTTATATGCTTCCACTTATTAATTAATAAGTGGAGGATAGTTTTGGCAATTTCACAGGTTTCCAAGTCAAATTTCTGTTATGTCCTGAAGCTATACCAGTTTAATGTCCCTGAACATCTCATCAGTTAATCTTGCAAAGTGACCAAATTAAATAAACAATTTAATTATTTTTATCACCATTAATGATTTGGAAGAGTCTGACAATCCAGGTGAACGCAGAACCACCGTAAGCCATCAAGTTTCGTGCTCTACAAAAGTCATTGCTTTCGTGAACTAAATTCATGGCGTGAATATCAGCACCTAATGCATGAATATCAGCACCTAATGCATGAATCCAGCTGCAAATGATGCAACACGTTAACCTCGCTCAGTTCGTATACGAGCTAATTTACACTTGTAACAAAGCTTACTGCAAATATCTGGACTGGAGAAGTATAATTATGCGCGAGTAGTCTCGCGAGCCAGACCCTTTCCCCGCGTAGCGGTTAGGTAAAGGGTCTGGCTCGCGAGACTAATGCGCGAGATGGCTCTACCGCTCCGCGGTAGAGAAGTAAACGAAAAGGTTTTCAATAGTCTAGCAACGCCAGACGACAGAGAGCGCGACTTGGAAAATCAAGTGGGTAAAGAATATTCATTTCTAAAAGTATTACAAAATGACGCAATGTGGGCGTATCCTTCAGCTTGAGCACATTATATTGCATTGCTGGTTGGTTTAGCTTGCGGAGTTTATGTATGCAGTGAAAGATGTTTTTAATTTAGTGCAGGCTCGATTTGCTTGAATGATGGAACGTCTACTTTACGTGTTCCTGTTGCTCTTCTCCTGTTCTACCAGCCAGGAGCCACCTGCTTTCCCTGACTTCCCAAACTACTTTCAGGGCTCGGTGGAGTACTTCACTGTAGTGGAAGAATCCGGTTTCAAGATGAGTGAAATACGCAGGGTACGCAGAGTGTGTGGGGTTTTAATTTGTAAATTCACACACACACACACACACACACATTGGAAGTGTGCAATTAAAATGGTGTTTCTCTAGAAGCTCAGTGTGATCGAAGTTGCTAAAAATTGTCATTGTACTTCTTGCCACTTAGCAACTTAAGGGTGAACAAGAAGAGTGTGGTTGTACAACACTATTAGTGGTCCTAGTCCTCTAGGCTAAAACCCTTGAAGTAGAGCTACTGCCTCACCCTGCAGGGCCTCAGTCTGCAGGTCTAATTATGCCGGTGTATTTAATTCTGTGGTGCCATATACTGTAGTTGCTTTAAAACTTCATCCCTTCATTTCAGTGTAGCTATGTTTATAGTGATATGTTTTTCTGTAAACAACAAAACAAGAGTAGAATTTGTTTTAATAAAATTAGAAGTTACTATAATATTGCTGTCAGATGATGCCATTCCTGTGCTGTGTGGGGAAAGTCCTGACCTTACCTGATGCAACATTGTGGTCATGTGATTCATCCATAGTGTAGTGTGATATCACAGTCGTTGTGTGCAAAGGAACCCATTCATGTCACCTCTTTCTGACATTGCTTTATATCAGGAGACATAATTGATTGGAACATTAGGGAGATGTCCCCTAATGCTCTTGAAATATTGAAATGAATTGAAATATGAGGTTGCTGACACAGCAAAGCCAAAGCCAACCAACAAACCTGACCGACCGACAGTGGCAAGCTGGTTATTCAGGTAGCTTGGTTTGTATGTAGAAGGTGTGGATGCTGATCATTAGCCAGGAGTTTCAAACTCTATGGATTTTAAAGATTTATGCCTTCATTTTCCTTAAATATAATGGATTTTAACTTCCTGTCACATGTGTACCTTAGACAGTTAATTGTATTTTTACAACAAAATCTTTCCCGGATTTTATGAAAAGGCACCTACCAATTCTCCTCCCCTCCTGAAATTTCCTATGTGTCTTTTGGATATCCCTAATACTAATATTTCATTCCAATTACTTTTTCCTGATCTTGCTGTGTTGCTTGTAACAAAAGAATATGGTTGAAGTTTTGAGTTCGAGTCAGCAGTAATGAGTCTCGCTAGGAGTCCACAAATTGAAGTGTAACTTCCAGTCACGTGTGTACCTTGGATATTTTTACAAGATGAACACAAAAAATAGAATAGAGAGAACAATGTAACACAGAATTTTGAGAATAAAAATAATAAATAAAATATAATAAGTCTGATGATTAATGAGAAAGTGACTGTAGGCTGATATGCCCATTAACACGTTTAGATACGTTGCTAAATATCCTCTACAGAAATACTGTGTTTTGTTACGCACAGGAATGCCACGTATTTTGGGTGCTATTTAATTTGGACCAGTTAGCTAGAATGGAGCCTTAATTTTTAAAATAGTATAATTTTAGCACGAAAATTTATTTGATGTCAACGAATTAGGGGCATGCAGGTATGATATTGGTTAGCCTCATGATGAGAAAGACTATATTAAATAACTGGAAATATGTAGTAAATTAATTAAATGTGTGGGCAAGCAGCTAAGCTTGGTCAAAGTTATCTTGATCCCTAAATTGTCACTTCTTTCAGTTGACCTTGTTGTCACTTTGGTAACTGGTCTTTCACTGTTTTATTTTCTACAATTAAGTGACAGTCGTTCTAATCATATCTTGCCTGTTCTATGGCAACTTCGCGTAAGAACGTATGTAGCATTAGCGTGTGGAGTGTGTGCTTATTTGTGTGAATATATGGTACACGCAATAATGAAGAAATCAGAAGTAAAGACCATGTGAGGATAATGATATTCATAGTCCCAGTGTTGCATCACCACACCCTTTCTCTAAGGTAGTAGGTAGTAAAAATCTATCGAGTTGTAAGAGAGAGAGCACAGTGCAAGGGAGAGATCCATTCAAAAGTGAATCTTTACATTTTTTATTCTAAGCACTCCCCCTGGTTCATTTCAGACTTTCAGAGATATTTTAGTGTTTCTCCCTCAATTTCTGTGTTCATTTGCCACGAGCTACGACTAAGGATGCATCAGTAATTTTATTATTATTTTCCTCGATACATTGACACTCCCTCCAGATGAGCAGACATTAATGCATTAGTTCCTGCCAACACGTTTCTTTGCCATACTAATTAACTGATTAATTATTAACTAATTAAACAATTAATTAATTTCTTAATTAATTAATTAATATTATTATTTTTTTGGTGTTGTTTTAGGAGTATTTTGATGGCTCCGCTGGACTAGCTCGTAGTGATATGGCAGCAGATGTACTCGATCCTAATGATAATGGAACTATCATCTCCATTGTCGACCCCAGTCGCAAAGTGAATTATATTATTTATCCAGAATACAAGAACTGCACCGTCAAGCCATTAGAAATTCCTGCTGGGGGAGGTGGCATTATCATCAACCCGGATGGCTCTTACAAGTTTGGCAGTATCAATCAAATATTCTTTGTGGTCAATTCCTCGCTGTATACGTACACGGGCAACTCCAGTGCCCACGGTGTAGATTTGGACAACTGGTCGTATACCGGCGACATAGATCTTCCCGGTGTTTTGTCCTATCGCAATGCGACGCTCGGCCTTTCGATAGCTCGTTCCGGAACGGCGAGCATCTACGGTGCTAACAAGGACCCAGTCCCGTGGAAGATGTCCATCGATGGGACGATCTCGTCAGACACCTACAATGTCACCATTTCAACAGTTATTCGCTATTTTGGTATGTCCTTCACTCGTCCGAGCTTCGACGTTTTTGACGTATCTCTTTGCCTTGAGCTCAAGGACTACATTGCTATAATCATGTCTATTCCGAAGGGACCAAACAACATGGTGGACTTCAGCAGCTTGAATGCAAACTTGAGGAAGAGCATCGTGGACTACACTGGACTGGACCCCATACAAGTGGGGAGTATTCAGGTAAAGGGTGGGTAGTGATCACTCAGTTTAATGAGCAGCTCGTTGGATTATTGGAATTTCGTAGTAGCACTGGGTATAGGGATGTATTTGGTAAGGATAGATTTGGTAGGGATAGATTTGGTAGGGATAGATTCAGTAGGGATAGATTCAGTAGGGATAGATTTGGTAGGGATAGATTTGGTAGATGTGGTAGTAACCACTCCAACACAGCTGGAGCTCCTTGCCACACTTGTCCACAATAAGTCATATGTGGATGTAAGTTGGTGCTGAGACTGAACTGCAAGAAATACTTGGTCTCTTTCAAGGTTTAGCATGTAGTTCAAAAGCTGAGGTTCTCATTATGTTTCAAACTCCTCCTTGTGTGTATCACTTCTCTATCTGTTTTGATATCTAATCTCTCATCTCCACTGGTTTATTTGGGGTTGCCTGTGTATCTACTGGTGTTGTGTTTATGTGTTTGTACTTCATTTTCTTTCATGGTGAGTATAGCGTAAGCATGTCAAAAAGTCAACTCGCTTCATTTTTATAATAAGTTTCTTTTATAGCTGTTTGTTCAGTTCTACAGCACTAATAACACATTTGGGGGTTTATGATGTTTACCATTTCTTTATATGTCACTGCTCTCTATTTTCATATCAGCAAAAGTCCATAATAAGTCACATGTGGATGTAAGTTGGTGCTGAGACTGAACTGCAAGAAATACTTGGTCTCTTTCAAGGTTTAGCATCTTTTTTTTTCTTTTTTTTTTCTTTTTGCTTGCCACTGCTGCATTATTGAACATATTGAATGTTTGTTGTTGTTGATGAGGATGGGTGGAGTTTGTCAGTGGTTAGTAGGGGGATTGCATTGATGAGTATCATGCTATTTCTAACCACACCCACTTGTGAACAGCCAAATTAGTGCCAGCTGCTGGAAATTATGAACGTGGCTATAATTATAGATAGTTGTGTGTATGTGCACTTTTGAACTTTGGAAGCAGCTGGTTTATTGTTTGTTTGTTCACAGTTATGCCTGATTGTAGCAAAGGTCACCTCATGACTTACTAATTAACTATAGGTATCACCTCTTATCACTTTCTAATAACATATTATCACTCTTATCATTTCTAATTAATAATTATCACCCACTAGAAAGTGGATGGAAGTATCCCCAATTACCATAAATGAAAGTGAAGTATGAGGCCCATATAGTTTACAAATATTACACCAGTGGACACATCAGACAGACCCCCAAATAGTCCAGTGGAGGAGACAGGACTATGTAGCCTTGTTCTTAGATGAATTGGCCAGTCAGTCTTATAGTGAGAACTGGAAAGTTGCTACTGAATTCTCTGAGCTGTGGCAGCTAGAACTAGCCAACCTCTCTTACCTGCTCCTCAGTCTCTCAGTATAATGATTTAGCTAGCTGCCACTATAAGCATGCACTTTCAATGATGCCATCACATATAGTTGATACCAGGAGTGGGTGTGTAAAAAACAATGTGATGTCATTGTGCAACCATTTACCCTCGGTGTGAGAGGGTTATAGTAGTCGTCTTGTCTGTCTGTCTGTCTGTCTGTCATGTTCTGATTTGGAAATTGCTGACAATTAGCCGTTGATTTAGGTATCAACTTACTCAGAAACGATTTTAGACCTTTTATTGAGTGGCTCAATGGTGAGGATGTGGAGTTGGTGGTCAATTGTTCGAACCAGGTACCTTATTTCTTTTCTTTTTTTCCCCCTTTGCTTTTCCCATTCAGTTTTCCCATTCAGTTATGACGATATTTTACCACCTCCGCTCGGCTCATGAATTATTCATGGACACACACCCCCATAGCCGTTACTGACACACAAATGTATTAATAAATTACTACTATTACTGTTATTATTATCATCATTATTAGTATTGTTATTATTGTTATTGTTGTTGTGTTGTTTAGATTACTTACATTAAAGACAAGGAGTTGTTCACAACTCTCCAGTTGTCTAACATCACGTCTGCAGCTAACACTACGACAACTCCACTCACAGCAATGGCCGCGTACAACAAAATTGCTCTCAGCATAGTAAACGGGCAATTTCCCTTTCAGGTCGACATTGGTTACGGGAATATGGTCACGCCCAAAGAAATCACCTTGAGTGAATTTGATGGGAACTTTACGACACCGACTCCAAGCACGACAACGGACCCGCCCCTTCCAGGCTCCAGTGTCACACCCCTTCCATCGGATAGCGTCCCTGGTTCCAGTGAGATGCCGCTTCCTCCTACGACTACAACCACCACCGTCACCGTTACTGTCACACCATCCGCATGCCCGAGCGTGCCCGCTCAGCCTCCCATGTCCAGCGCCAATCTCTGTCCCTCACCTGTGGCCCCTCCCTCGACGGGGAAGACTTACTCTCGGGGCTACGTGGCAGGACTGGCCATCGGGATGATCATCTTGGGCGCCGTTGTGGCCATTCTAATTTTGTTGACAGCGGTGTTTATTTGCTCGCGATACAAGAGGCTTTCTTTCCGAACTGGATACGAACAACACGTCAACGATTACTAATCTGATTGCACACGCCTCTCATCACGAGAAAAGAACTTTATGTGGTTATAAACATTGTGTGTATTATTTGTTGATATATGCATTTGTCACGCCCCTCACTTTTGTAAATGCTGTGCTGTGTGTCTGGATTTTACTGGAGTAATTAAACAATTTGCATTGTGAAACTTTGCGTATGTTGTGACCTCTTCGTTCCCTATCTTCAAAGATGTTACCACCACATCATCTCTTTGTTGACAGGTGTTTGTCGCCCTGACCCAACAAGATCTTGACTTGCCTCCATCTTTTAACGTCTTGAGCAGCTACCTTTTAGTAGTAGTTTCTTGTTTAAAAATAAAACATTTACAACTTGATGTTGCCAATTCCTCCCCCCCCCTCCCCACAGCGTTTTTCTTGAAATAACAGACGGGAATTGGCCTAGTAGAACAAAATTAGGAGAATAATAGGTAGAACAATTAGAATAACCTGTGCTTGTGATCACAATATAAGAAGGTGTGTACTACACATATATAAATATTCACATCATTGTCAATTGTCAGTTCACTCCCACTCAGTATCTCCATATTCTGTGAGTATGGCTCGAAACGCGGGAGGCTGACTGCAGGTGTGATATCCCTTACCTACAACCATGTGTGAAGTCAGCACATGATTATTTTGAGGAGGGAAGTGGCGAGGATCAATGATATGTGCATGCTTGTGTGCTATACCTACATATAATACTACAATGGTTATTAATGATATTCACGATTGGAGTGGTGTATATTATAATGATGATGTGTGTTGTAATGTAAACCTAACATACAGTTGGCTGATTATACAAATAGTGAGAGACCTGTATTCATGATAAGGTAAGTAATGAAGCATGGTGTTAGTGTGTGTGTGTTTGCATATTTCATACTTGGACGGAAGACTCGTAAAACCTCCGATAATGAATTCTCTGATGAGCTAATTACCTGTATTTAGTGACAGTCCAGCTTTGATTAGGTTCTTGACATTGGGTAAGGTGTAAATTCAAGAGAAACAGCAGTGATCCAGGTGGGATTTCGGGTGCCCCACACCACTTGCTGTAATGGCTTGTTCTCCAGCGAGTTCTAAGCCTGGCTTCAAGAGCTTGGCTTGCAAGGCTCGATAGGCACCTTTTTAATGCACAGGTATCCTGGATCTGGCCAGATATGCACAACTGCCTTAATAGGAAATTTTTCTCTCTTTAACAGCCAGTTGACCCTTGAAGAGGACTTCGGCAAGAAGTCGAAATGTTGGGTTAAGTTATAATTAAAAATATTGGCAGTTAAAAAGAGAAAAATTCCTATTATTATTTAATATCATGTGCATTGGCACACTGTTTGAAAACAAACAAACAAACAAACTTATCATCAATCAGAAACAAAGTATGCAATTGTATGCGATGTTCATTCTTGGAACTTTTCGCAGTTTTATTGCATATTGGTGTAATTGTATTTGTGAGCTTTTTTTTTTTAGTGCAAGCGTGGACTGTTGACATTTAGCTATACCTATGCACCATGTAGAGAAGACAGTGTATTATTACAATAGTTAATGATATTCACGAGAAGCTTCATGTGCAATGCCAAAAAAGGAATCCATGTTACATGCTGTGAGTAACGAGAAAAACAGTCTTGAACACATATAATTAAAAAATTAAAACAGTGTGTGTATGTGTATGTGTGTATGTGAGTGTGTGTGTGTGTGTGTGTGTGTGTGTGAGTGAATGTGTGGTGGCTCTGCCTCCAACCATCACCAATCCACCCAGCTGTGATTAGTTTAACCTTGGCATCTTTTTTTTTTTGAGAACCATTCTTAGCTATGTTTAGTACTATAACCAAAATCTTTTCTCAAGTTGTTGTACGAATATGCTTCTGATTCATTGTGTTGCGCAAGCCCAACATAGATTCCCATGTGGTACGGTATTGCCTTTGCTTCATGATCCTTGGCATTTCTCGTGTGGTACTGATCGTTGTGTCATATATTATAATTGTGATGTTCTTGCCACAATACCACAATAGCTCAGTTCACTTCTGGTTATGTAGTTGATATCAAGTATGCCTGGTGGTGATTCCATCTTAGATCACTACGAGGCGAGGAGTAACTCAGGTGGCAGTCTGCCGTACTATTGCATCTGCGCTGCACCATCTGAACCTATACAATTTCTTTGAAGCTCCATTAATTCTAATTGAACATCAAAGCAGCTGCACCATTTTAATCAATTCTGTGGTCTTTGAGTTTAATCCATCTTAATTACAATAAGTGTTTGAACTGTAATTCAGCCAAATAGTTTGCTCACAGACAACAAAATCAGTACTATTAATACCAAGATTAAAATTTGTCCCTTTCGTGTATGTGGCTATTTCTTTCGACAGATTGAATATCATTTGAATCCAACTCATTCCTGCTGAGGTCTAGAGTAATTGGGGGCAGTGCATTAGTCTCACTTAAAAAAAATTAAACCTTGAACTTTGTGAAGCCTGACTCTATTCAGCGCCAAATAAATTAGCTGCTCAAGTTTAGCACTTTTGAAGCATCCCAAAATCTAACATATTTCTTTAATCTTCAATAATTTAACTTAGAGGGAGAAATGTAATTACATTTGTTTGTGGTCATGTATTGACATTCCGTTTGGGGTCATTTGTCACCGCCTCCGCTTTGTCTTGTCCATATATTATACTCATTTAATTATTTGAGTGTATGAAAAGCCAGTGAATAGTTTTCTTACTTGGTGGCAATAGTGTTAATTCTCACTCAAAAGTCTAACATGTGGCAGACTGCCTTGTTACACACTGCTTACTGAAATTCACATGTGGCAAGTATTGAACGATGGTTGCTAGGATAATATCATGTGATGTTAAAGCATTGCAGCCATACAAATAGATTTATGGGAGAAACAGCCCACTTTGAGCACACCATCAATTTTTTTGTTGTTACCATAACAAAGTACCTTACTTACTGATACCACACATTCCTACGCGATTTCGTTGGCGAGTTAAGGCCGTTTAAACCGGTGTCACAGGACGCGGTTTCTACCGGGAGCTCCGGGGGCGTTGTTGTCCTAGGACTGCGCCTCCTCACCGGAACCTGCGTACTAGGATGGATACTCCTCGGTTAGGATGTTAACTCCCCACTGCTTAACTCAAACGTGACAAAGTTACGATTTATTCACCTTGGAAGTGTAACTAGTAGATTCATTTCTTGCTACTAGATGGTTAGATTATTCTAGTTTGATGAACTTTTAGTGTCAATCTATTTCTTTTTTATTTTGACTCTGAAAGAGTCTTCAATCAGTTCAAAATAGCGCAATCTCAAATTTAACATTCTCACGAGATATAACTCCTGACTATAATATTCATACCTAGCTAGCTAATTGCTTAAAGTGAGCCACTTACACAAGTTGATCAAATTCTTATATGATATTACACTGAAGCAGACAATATATATAGCTACCCTATCTAGCTGTTCAACAACAACTTAAATTATTGATTATTCGTAGTCTAATGGCCACTCAGACTTGGAATTCAGCATAACATGAACTCAGTGAATTCCACTTCATAGCACTGAAATAAAGATATTGAATAACTTCTAGCTAGCTATTTCCAGGAATTGACAAAAAAATGCTATTTTATAATAAGAAAACACTATACAACCAATGAGAATTGGCTATAGCTATTCTGAAAAATTAACAAAATGTTTGAGTAATAGTGCAAGTTTGAGAATAAGTAGAGGAAAAAAGTACATAATGCGGCTGGCCCCAAGAATCATTCTAGTATTATTTTATGAATATTAAAGCATTATTTGTTTTCTAAACTGTTTTATTAAAATATAGCTTAAAACTTTGGTATTCCATTTTAGTACAAGAGTTGGGTTTTAGTTAGTTAATGATTATTTCTTCAATTTCGTTTGGGACCAAGGATTTTAGTACAGTCTGTATGAAACCCTGTGTAGTGAGTGTACTACTTAGTAAATAGCAAGAAGCTTTGTCTCTTATGCTTTTCTGAGTCCTGCTGAGGCCGTCTCCTATTTACAGAAAAATGTCGGAGTAATCCTGACTCGAAGCCACACTGGTGCAGTAAGCGCCAGTACACAAGAGTGGGGGAGGCCTTACCCTAGGGGCGGAGCTCCTATCCTAGGACGGTTACTCCGGTGGGAGCTCTCACCTCTTCACAGCCGGTTCACTGTGGACACTTAGCGGGTAATTAGAGAATGTGCGTGGGGATTTCCGGTATGCTCATTATAATATTCATGACTTGTGATACAAATTTCATGGAAGTACTTGCTTACATCAGAGGTCAAAAATTTCTATAAGAACTTTGGTATTGTGGTTTGAAGGGCTTCCCTAGTGACCTTTTTAGTCACATTTTAACATGCCTGCACATTGGCATAATCATTCATAAACCAACTGCACACCACTTTACCATAATCAATCAACCATGAGGTGTGAATACCATCAAAGCTAGTTGAGGTTTTCACTGCTCTTTTCACCCTGACAGATTAAGATATTTTTTTAACTACTCAAAACACTACACAAAAATATAGATTAGTTCATTACAATATCATCTGGATCAGCTACAAAAGTGTTGCAGAGTGTGTGGACGGAGACTAAACAAAGCTAAAGGGAAACCCCTGCCAGTATACTCTTGTTCAGAACATTCTGAAGATCTCCAGGCTTTTGTGGGGATTCTTAGTCACTCTGAAGATACCACCACACATCCAGCAAAATTCTGTAATCAGTGCCACATAAAAATCGTCAGGGCAAAGTAGGCCAGCCATTCCAACAAAGTTACTTCTGTGGAATGGTCACCACACCAGGACTGTGAACAATATAATAATAATAATACTTTTTTTTTGTCACAGATATGCATGCAATGAACAATTTCTATTGAACACACTAAAATATTCCCATGAGCATAAGACAGACATCTGGCCGAAGAAAAAAATACTCCTCTCTATTGAACCTACCCACAATTTCTAATGTCATACCCAATATAGTAACCAAAGATGACCTTCAGCATGATAAGTTTGAATGCATACAAAAAATATTCACATGAAGTTTTTTCTTAATTACAGCTTTGCACTCACCATTTCCAAAAGAATTCTAAGGGAGGGAGGACAGTCAAAGGTGCCAAAGGAAGAGGAAGACCAAGTGGAGAAACTCCTAAAATGGTGGTAGAGTAAGTTAATAATTTGTCCTCATCACTACTTCCCTCCCCCTCTGAAGACCCCCATCCACAATTCATTGTTACCTCGGTCACTGAGAAGCTAGTCTGTTCTATCTGCCTAGATGTGGTCCAGACTCCAGTCCACATCTTGTGTGACAACACTGTTTGTGCCCTTTGTTGCTGCAAGCATATTCAACACAGCTACTCATTGCTATGCCCATTGCAACAGACATACACTTAGTAGCGAGACAATTTCTACACCCTCACCATTATTCCTGTCCCTTCTAAGTGAGTCCATCGTTGTGTGTTATCGGAAGTGTGGAAACATGATGAAGCTGCAAGATTACACAGCACACCTGAATAATCACTGCAGAAGTCACCATGCCAATAACTCACCTTCTAAGGTTACCCTCAAAGACATACTCAGCAACCCGAGCACCTCACCAGCGACTCCAGTAGAATGTCAAGCAGCACAACATCTTGTTAGCCGACTAATGCAATAGAGTCAAGGTCCTTCTGGAGTGGTACAAATTACTACAGGTGGTCAGGTATATAAGGGCATACCTTCAATATTGCAAATTATTTATAATAATAAAAAATAATTACAGCCCATTACATTGGTGCAAGTGGCAGGTTGCAGAGTTTCTTCTTCAAAGGCCAGTACACGAACTGTGAAGAGGAGAAGTGAAGTATTAGAATCGGTGAGGGACATGATAAGTGGAAACGACAGTAGAACCCAGTTTGCTGCTGAGGTGAACTGCTTAACTCTGTCACAAAGACAGGAGCTTCTTCAGAAGGTCCAGCTCCCACTAGTAATACCAGCAGACCATACCCTTGCCATGAAAGCTGACCTCGCTATTCCCTGGACCAAATTAAGAATACTGAGAAGGTAAATTTAAAGGGAAAAATATAACAATAATAATAATA
>WLWD01001640.1_pt1 | contig 28448 bp, 18 predicted proteins | sample 6712731 | NCBI WGS metagenome assembly WLWD01 (sample SAMN12718690, study PRJNA576275) | sponge metagenome | isolation source: marine sponge | host: Mycale hentscheli | place: New Zealand: South Island, Marlborough, Capsize Point | collected 2014-11-01
TCTCAGGCTCACTGCCTATGTATTTTCAGGCTCACTGCCTATCTAGTCTCAGGCTCACTGCCTATGTATTCTTAGGCTAACTGCCTATGTATTCTCAGGCTCACTGCCTATGTATTCTCAGGCTCACTGCCTATGTATTCTCAGGCTCACTGCCTATCTAGTCTCAGGCTCACTGCCTATCTAGTCTCAGGCTCACTGCCTATCTAGTCTCAGGCTCACTGCCTATCTAATCTCTGGCTCACCACCTATGTCTTCTCAGGCTCACTTCCTATGTATTCTCAGGCTCACTGCCTATCTAGTCTCAGGCTCACTGCCTATGTATTCTCAGGCTTGCTGCCTTAGGTATTCTCAGGCTCACTGCCTATCTAGTCTCAGGCTCACTGCCTATGTATTCTCAGGCTCACTGCCTATGTATTCTCGGGCTCACTGCCTATCTGTTCTCAGGCTCACATCTGTATGCATCTGCATGGTACTCACTCAATTTCCCCGTCACGCGATCAGGACATGCTCCTTCTCACTTTGTTGCTGCCTCCACTAGGCACACCAACTGTTACTACTAAGGTACTGTCACTTGACTTAATAGCTAATGCCAACTTTTAAAGTTCCATGTGAATAGGGGTGTGGAGCAGATAATGCAACCATAGGAGGGTTGAACAGTAGTACTAGTTTATAGGAGTATGTCTTGGAGTCACAAGCCACTTGACTATGGCAAGAGTGGTGTAGAGAGGAGTTATGGCACTGTTAGCATGGTTAGATTCTCCACCCGGTAGAGGTGTGACGGTCAGACAGACCACCTTAAAGTATCTGCCCAGGGCTGGCTGCCCTTCATTCAACATCGAATACTACTGCGTACTGCCCCTCACTGCTGTTAGGGCAAGCAGCCCTTCAGCTAATCACTAAGTGTGATACGTACACTCTGCCCTCGCTCTGGTCTTCTTACCTGGGCATGTGGTCCCTCACTTATTAACGACTGCTGGGGGCACTCTCCCCTTACTCTACAGCTACTACCCAGGTTGTGTTCCTGGAGTCTACTTAGACTTCAGCGTGCAGTGAAAGTATACAGGACTCACCAGTCCTGGTTTACTGAAGCTGTGCCCATTCGGGTTACCCAAGAGACATGGTGGCTGGAGTCATCCAGGTACCAGGCGCTGATCACAGCTCCAAGGTCAGTGGCACCACTCCCTTCTCCGAGGAACCAATACGTATTCACTGTATGGCCACATCACAAAGCCAGTGAGAGCGAGAAGGTTGGGGGTCAAGGGTCGTTCAGCATTACTCTTGTCATAACTCTCAGTTCTCACTGTGTATGCTTGTCTGTACTTACTGTCGCAGGTATACAGCCTACTACCATTGGTAAGAGAGCTGCCAACCCCCTTTCCTAACCTATCACTTATAGCCTTGGGGGTATAGGCCGCCTCCTGCGGCCCTTTGGGGGGACTCTGGCAATGCAGGGCAATTAACGCTAGTTGCCACTGACCTGCTGAGTCTCTCACCCCCAAGGCCACACAGGGGGGTGGGTCCAGGGTCATACCGCTGGCTCATGCAAGGAGCATGCACACACATGACCACGGGCTCACATCAGCTCAGACAGCCAATGTGTAGTTTAGGAGGATGACACTAGGTAACCATACCAATAAGGTGAATTGTAATTAACAAACTGTTCTATGTCAGTCTACCAGACCCTTTTCCCATGTAGCGGTAGGTAAAGGGTCTGGCGATACTAGACTATCCCATGTTGATGTCTCACTTTCTCTCTACCCACTTTCTTCCACATCAGTTCTTTTGTTACATGTAGTTAGTGGAAGTTTGTGTGCATCAAAATATGAAAGAGACCATCAACTATTTTGTTTACTTTGCCATTCATGAATCTTGAGCTGATGGAAGCAAATTAATTAAATATTAGAATTCCACCATGTGTTAAAAATGTTACTGCAAACATGTTCTTCAATATTCATGCTTGTATCTACATCAGTAAGGCCAATCTTCCTGTAGCACATTGCCCATTGTTGTGAAATAACATGTAATGTACGTGTATTACATTGAGCAACAAATAGTTTAGTCACGTATTACAAGTGCAACGTATGTAGTATTCTTCAAAATATTTATGTAAAGATGGTTCTGATGTTTAGTAGAATCTTTTACTTATTTTGCTCTCAAGCAAAACTATCTCAAACTGCAAGAAATTATTTGCTCACATGATTACAGTTAGTACCCTATGTGAAGCCAACAGCTTCATGTTTTCTCATACTTTTGTTTTCTCTGACTGTCAGAACAACTATAACATTACATACTACTAACTCGGGTGTGGATAGCTTAACCCCTTCAGCATCCATCCCCACAATTATGATACTTAAGTTTCTTTGTTTGCTATCAAACTCTTGTTTTCACAGAATTAGAATGATAGTTTTATTTATTATTTTTTCTTTCATCTAACAGAAATTTGAGAGGCCGGCACATTATGTAGCAGAATAAGAGAAGTAAAGGACTTTGATGAAGAGTGTACGTCCAACAGAATCCAGAGATTGGGCGAAAGACAGCACATCAAGCATTGTCTAAACTTGTCAGAACTGATTTATATTTTATTCAAGTTTTTGTGACAATTATGAATGAACAATTTTAATGTTTCTACTCAGTTTTTACTCTGAGATACATGCATGTGCTATTACGCATCATCACTTAGCCTATGGTTGTAGCTAGCTACCTTGGTGGTCAGCTGGTTATTTACATGTCTTGGACACAACCTGCCTGGACACCAATACAACTTCCAACAGGAGCTGGCTGTGTGGCACCACATGTGGATGTGTGAGACATAATATGTAGATATGCACCAACTAATGATAATGCAGATGGTAGCTATACTTCTGGAACTTTATCTAGAATATACCAATGTACATTCGCCATGTGGAGCTGTAGCTATGGACCATTATATAGGAGTAGCTACATTGTGTGCATTACACTAGTGCGATATATTTAGTGTAATGACAAACGTAAATAAAATGCTTTCCATGCATCAAGCAAAAACAAAACATCTAAACTGACCACGAAAAAGACAAACATTGCTTTGAATGATAAATGTTTGGAACCAATACAGTGGAACCTCTCTACAAAGGGACTCCGAAGAACAACTTGACTCTTAACAACAGCCAGCGTAAATGGAACACAGTGATCTACTACAATAAAAAATAAACTCTGAAAGCAGCCAAACTCTCTACAAGGGTCAAAAGACTTGACCCCAAGCATGGCCTTTGTAGAGAGGTTACACTGTATAGGCATTTTAAGTACAGATTCCACCATAGGCATTCTCATTAGCTGCAATGAATAGATTCCACATACTGACACTCCCTTTTCATCACTTCCTTGTGGCATTACAGATCCACTATTATTATACACAACTCAAAATATAACCTCCCAGATTAGCATAGAATCTAAAACTAAGAGGAAGTGATTAGCATTGTACACCAATTCTGCTGTAAAAGCTCATTCACGTAGTCCATCTGAACATTTTGTGTGTGGCAATCAATAGCTATTTTTAAAACCAATGTGTGTAATGTGTTCAACACTAAGTTAAGATTTTTCCAGTCCAATCAGCTAATAACACACTTAGCCTCACCATTATGATATCATCACTATTCACATTTTTTATGCACAGGGACTGGGACCCCAGTGAATACTAGTTTACATGCAGGACTTACCTCATCAGTAATACATCATGTTTTATCAACTGAAAGTTTTATTAATTATTTTATTCACATTGTGTTGTTGTTATTATTATTATCATTGTATACTATTATGATGATGGTGATAATTTTTTTTAATTTGACTAATACATTCATAACTATGTACATACTAGCTAGCTAGCTAATAAAATACCACCTTGCCTTCTGAGGTAATTATAAACAACTGTATGAACACAAGCACCTCAGCAGTTTGGTTATTCCAACCCTTTGTTCAGATTCCTATGTCACTTTCAAGATACAACTGGAGTCAAGCTACCACAGGCTAGAAAACTTTAGGAGCTATGAGCATGTTTCTCACAATCACTTCTCTGCAATGTGCAGTCAGTAAACTCGCAGTAAAACTATAGGAATAATAGGCCTAAGCTCCCTCTCACTCTGGAGAGCTCCATGGAGTCGTCTGGATCATGAATGAAACCATACATAGCTACAGTTGTGTGTGTTGAGTGTATGTTTGACAGTCCCCACTTATCTTGAACATTGTTGTATTCCACTATCACCCTCATTCCTGTAGCTATATAACTGTGGTGTGCATTCAAAGTATTATTATTGAAAAAGAAAAGTGTAGGGAGTTCTGTTGGGTCTGTGGTAGCTAACAACCTGGACTTGACAAGTTGCAACTGAACCAACCCCGAAACAATGAATGTAATTTGAAGTCGTTTACTTGGCATAAAAAATACAATAAATAAGTTCTGATGATCTATTGAACTTTGGGTTAAGACAATGCTTGATGTGTTCTCCGTCATCATCGGACCTCTGGCTCCCGTCACATCTACACTCTTTATTCAAGTCCTGTTTACTTCTGTGTACTTCCACATAATGTGCTGGTCTCTCAAGTTTCTGGGGATAAATTTTTTTACAACAATAAAATATGAAAATAAAAATCTAGCTGCAAATGCAAACATAAAACCAAAAACAAAAAAAACTGGTAAATCACACAATAAATATTGTAAATAGATTACACTGGAATAAGTTAGTTTTGTTTTTTGTTTTCTTTTCTTTCGTAGTGAGTGAGACCCACGGGCTAGAGACTATCTTTTCCAGCATCTCTCAGTGGCTGTGCAGCGAGTAAACTGTGGCCCTGTCCTGGGAGCAATCACCACCTAATCATTAGTATTTATTTATTTATCTATTATTAATTTATTTGTTTTGTTAGACAATTTTATTATTATTATTGATGTCATTATTTATTTATTTATTTATCTACTTCTTCACAACGACATAGTGGGTGGAGCTTTCAAAGTTCAGAAAAGCTTTCAACTTTAACAAATGCAGTTGTTCAACTCTGTAAAAGTCATTGACATGGCACATTTTTACTTCATACTTACTCGTTAATTTGGTTGTCAGCTTTTTGTTTACCCATTGATTTTTACAAGTTAATTTTTTCCTATAAGTTAGTTTTAGCAGTTCAATATTTCAGTTCTCTCATTCAGTTCATTTGTCAGTGTTAATGCTGGAAGCAAAACCGAACAATGAGATAAGCTGGTACTAATTAGAATTATGCATAATGAGCCATTAGGTGGCGTATATTTAGAAAGATACTATTTAACAGTTGTTGTGGCTTCTGATGCAGTCGCTCTAAGTATTTCTACTAAAAGAAATCTCTTGGCATAAAGTTAGCAGTTAGTAAAGTACTGAAACCGGATGCACCAAAAAAAAAAATAAAAGAAACATACAAAAACAAACAAAAAAAAATACCACAAAAACTAAATTAAAAATGATAAAAACTGTATTTCACACTCCTGAAAAATCCGAAGTCATTCTGAGCACCATAATAAAAGGGGGAAAAAATCATAACAAAAAAAAAGGGATATAAAGAGAGGAAAAAGGAGAGTTTTGTTTATCATTGATGCAGCTGAATTCAACTGCATGATATCACAGCGTACTGTGTTGGAGTACTGCTAGATACTACTGAGGGGTCATCTTCAATCAACACATACTGTGGTGGTATAACACACACATACACACACACACACACACACACACACACACACACACACACACACACACACACACTGCAGTAATAGGAGTAAACTGATTCTCTTCGCATAGCTACTTTCTTGAATTTGAAAACAAGGAGCTAGAGGTCAAAGGGCATGCCGGGGACTCTCCCTTTTAATACTTGGACCTTCAGAAGGAGTTCAGAAAGTGGTAAACAAGGCCACAGAGTTTATGTATGGAGAATTGCATTGAATTATAAATGGCTACAACAATAACAGTTACCACAATTTCAGGAAAAAAAGTTTAAAAAAAATTGGTTGAGTAAATAAACAGATTTTTTTTAAACAACCATGAACCTGTAAAAAAATTCATGATAAGTGATAGACATTCACCATCAGTAAACAGTAATTTGAATTGATAGCCATCATTGCATGCCAAAACAGAATCAAACAAACAAACACAAACACAATAAACAAAGAAAGAAAAAAAAGAAGTCAAATATGTAAAACATGCTGACGGGGTATCAAACATCTTTTTACAAAGTTCACTCAAGCTTACCCCATGCAAAGTCTCCTTCCCAAAGAATAGCCATTTAAAATAAAGCATCGCAAAGGTGCGAACTCTCAGCGCTACTTAAAATAGCTAGGTGTTACAAAAAATAATCTCAGACCAAAAGAATAATTTTATTGACTATTCTAATCAAGCATCAATAGCTCGAGCAATGAAAACGGTACATGTAAATGCCATCTTCATAAGAGACAACTTCGCGAGCTTCCAAGCAGAATAAAGTAAGCTACTGCTGGCCATAATAAATTATTGCTCACGTGACACAATGATAGGGAGCATTACCCACAAAAGTTAGTACCTATGTAGCTACATGGAGCTGAAAGCTTCACATTGTCTCAAAAATCAGCTTGAAATTAAAAAAAAAGTGTCACAATGAGAGGTTTAAACAGTCGTTCTGAGTAAGTTCACACCTAAATCAATGATTAATTGTCGGTAATTTCCAAAATCAGAGTGTGACAGACAGACAGGACAACTACGGCCCTCACGGTCATGCACGCTGAGGGCTGATAGCATAATGACAATTGCAGTAACATTAAAGCATAATCTTGTGAATTATTCTTCAAGCCTGACCAAATAATAAAATTTTACATGAAACCCTAGTTCAACTAAAGCTATGCTAATGGTGTGCAATATTTGGAACCTAGTATTTTGTGTCCAAATACAATATACTATTCCAAAAATGTCGCGAGATCCTGAAGCTCATCCAGTAGCACACTATTCATAAAAGGTCCCAACCCTTACTCTGGGTTTTCTACACTGTACTCTTTTTCTTTATTACTTAATCACTAACAAACTGTCTCACCAAAGCCGTCCTTCTAAATGTTTCACGATGCTGTTTTAGTTTTTCTTGTGCTAATTGAAAAATCATAGTAAATTCCAGGTGATTTGGTATACAATCAATGAAACTTCTAGTGTGTGTGTGTGTGTGTGTGTGTGTGTGTGTTTGTTCCACCCTACATATCTTCACAATGATATTTTTAGGTTTATTTCACCTGTATTGCCGAGCACATTACCCTTGAAGTTATAACAACCGTTCAAGTTCAACACTTTTGGGGTTTTACAGCTACCTACCTCAGAGACGTTCGCAGTTAGATTTACAAACTTAGCAGAGTTAATTTGTTTAGTGGTGGTGGTAAAATATCTTTGTTCATGCACCGTTTGCCACAGCTATGTGTCTTATGTAACAGATTTGTTCTTGAAAATTCACTGCCAAGTAGTCCAGTCACTCAGAGAATACAATGTAATGCTATAACTACTAGAGCTCTGGTACAATAGAGCATTTTGAATGGAGCTGGAAAGGTGGTTAGCTTAAATAAAATCCTTTGGTTTAGCAATTCTTACCCATATCATCCTAGGAATCTTGATGGCTTACCCCTTGAAAATCTTTTGTCAAGTCGCGAAGAGAATACAATGTAAGTCTTGTGCTGGTATACCCAGTGAACAAATATGTATGTGTGTATAAAAGTGTGGCATGTTGCTAAAGAATAGCACAAAATTAATAATCTAAACAAAAACAACAACAACAGTTAACTAACAAATGAATATGAGAATCTAGCATTCATTTCAGCCGGACCAGCTCGCTTGCCATTTGTGCTGAGCACATTATACAGGTAAATACAGATCAAAAAAATCAATGTATAATATATTATACATAAATTGACTGGTGTACACACACACACACACACACACACACATGAAATTCAACTTACATGGGCATAGTAGTCCTGATCCAAAAAGATCCAGAGTTCCCTCCCAGGTTGGATCCGGAAGCGCTACACACTGTTTGTCCACGGTTACTCTCTCTCATTCCACAAATGCATGCACACACATACACAAGAAAAAAAAGAAGATACAGGTGAATACAGATCGATCATAAAAATAAATGTATAATATATTTTACATAAATTGACTGGTGTACACACACACAGAAATGCAACTTACATCGGCATAGTAGCCCCGATTTGAAAACCCCCCCCCCCCCCCCCCCCGAGTTCGTTCCCTCCCCGGTTAGATCCGGAAGCGCCGCTAGAATAACATTTCAACTCAACGCACACACATATGCATCGAGTGTGAAGCTCCACTACAACACAACAAAAACACAGACAACGACAACAATGATATTTGTGTCACAATACATATTACAACTTTTGGGATGTTCAGTGGGGGGGGGGGGGGGGGCAGCCGCATATAACAAAGTCTGTGGTCCTTCACACAAAAGATTATGGAATATCAATGGGTGTGTTGTCCTCTTTCTTCCACTCACCCCCTACCTCATCCACCTGATTCTTCTTCTTCGGTGCCCGAAGTCATTGATCACTTAAGAGCTCTAATTATTTCAAGTAGGATTTTTATATTTATTACTTATTATTTTATTAGTATTTCATTAGTGTGATTTTATAATTATAGCAAAACCTTTACCAGGTTGTGACCTTATTTCTCAAGCATCTCAAAGTGCAACATCTAAATCAGGCAAGTTTATATTTTAGTATTAGTAGCACCATAATTATAGCAAGGTCTTTTTCCAGGTGGTGACATGATTTCTCAGGCTTCTGGATCAGATAATTGGACTAGGTGATTGTTCTATAGTTCTATGTTTACCTTATCTGATGTATAAGTGCTTCACGATTCATGATTTATATTTTTCTATCTACTTCATTCTGAGTACACGTGTGCTTTTGTTTGATTTAGAACCCGTTGCTATATTGTTACTAGGTGTACTAACTTGGTAAGTGTGCACTATTTTTTGCCTTTAGGTATATAAACTGTGCATACTAACCACCCTTGGGGTATTGCTATTTTTGAGTTTTAGTTTAATAGAATAGGCTGGATAAAGCTGTGTGAGGCCTGGATATGATATGTGAGGGTCTACTACCCTCTCATATCCGACCTATACAGGACCAGCCCTAGTTCCTCTCCTGCTGACAGCTCATACCTCAGGAATTTACCATAGCTAGCTGCTTAACTGTTTACCACAGAGCAGAGCAGCCCAGGGTAGAGTTAGATCTGGAGATAACAGCTGGCTGCTACAAATGCTATAGTAAACCTGCTGGGTGTGCTTCAATTGAATTTTAATTGAATTTTAATTTTGGGCCGGAAATTCGCTTGACACCGCCATATTTGTGCGAAAATGCTGATAAACCAAGTTGCTAGTGGAAACTGGGCCGGCTTTGGGTAAACGGGTTCTAAAATAGTTAGAGCATGCGCTCAGGTACTGGTGGATTTAGTGCAATCCGACCTATACAGGACCAGCCCTAGTTCCTCTCCTGCTGACAGCTCATACCTCAGGAATTTACCATAGCTAGCTGCTTAACTGTTTACCACAGAGCAGAGCAGCCCAGGGTAGAGTTAGATCTGGAGATAACAGCTGGCTGCTACAAATGCTATAGTAAACCTGCTGGGTGTGCTTCAATTGAATTTTAATTGAATTTTAATTTTGGGCCGGAAATTCGCTTGACACCGCCATATTTGTGCGAAAATGCTGATAAACCAAGTTGCTAGTGGAAACTGGGCCGGCTTTGGGTAAACGGGTTCTAAAATAGTTAGAGCATGCGCTCAGGTACTGGTGGATTTAGTGCACAAAGCCCTCAGGCCTACGGCCCTTGGGCTTCAGTGCACTAAATCCACCAGTACCTAAGCGGGTATGCTCTAACTATTACATAGTTATTGAAACTCTCCCTACCAAAATGATTCTAATTCTGTCACATCGACTGCTCCTCAAATTTTCACTTCATCTAGTTTGGTAGATTCCCCTCGTCCGGTCGTTTCATCTGGTTCTATTGTTAAGTCTCACCCATCTAGTCGAGTCACTTTATTGGATTTACTAATCTCTTTAGGAGCAACGACTAACACAGGATACTTTATGTGAAGTTTGTAACATTCACTATGACAAAAACAACAACAACAACAACAACAAAACAGAATAGATTGAATTCAATATTTAACTGCAGAAAATCATGCTTGCGTAGTTTGCTCAGATCATCAATTTCCCAGCTTCACTCTGACTTGACTCAGAGCTACAAAATATCTCTCCAACATTATCACTAGCTACTTGATGAAGGACCAGTCTGTTCAAATAGAATTTCAAATTACTGATTCATGGAATTATAAAATTTAATTATTTAAATAAATAACTATCCTTATTGCTATTAAAAACTGATTTGCTGTAAATTTACTCGAGTTACTCTGTTTCTTGGTAAAATTTGTACATTGTCTTGAGGGAAATTTTATATAAAGCAACAGTTTCAACATTTCATGAGGGAAAGATAGTTATAGCCTATTCAATTAAGTTTGAACAAGAACTGTGCTGGCCATTCCAGGACAGTTTTGTTAACACAATATGGTTGATGCCGTTTTGTAAGGCTATTACGCATCAATAAATAGGTAATAATCGTTACTTGGGATGGACATTTGCTCCAGAAAATAGGTAAAGAGCGACAGTTGTATATTCTAAGCAGATCAGGGGTCATTAGTGTACACCACTGCTGTGCAGAAGACTGGGCAGTAATCAAACTGTGGAGTGTGGTGTCGGGATGGCTGAGAATATTTCTGTCTCACTTAGGTCTTGCAAGCAGCGTTCTGGACAGATTACTAAATTGGACCATGTATACGGAACTCCAGTGATTTCTCCTATGGGGTCTCTCGCTGAAGTAAGTTGAACACTACACAAGTGGATTTGTATGCTGCATTTACAGTTTGCAGCAGTGTCTACTAAAATTATTTAGTCCAGTTAGTTGTATTATTCATTTGCTTAAAGAAAAGATACCATTGATTCATTGTTGTTGTTTGTTGTTGTTTGTTGTTGTTGTTTTACTTTTTGCAAGTATCTATTGTTTTTGTTATGAAGGCCTTTGTATTAGCCATTATGAGGGCAAGCTGGATGTTTCCTGTATGCTGTGTTTAGCATCAAAAAAAAATTTTTAAGCTTGTAGCCAAGCGGTGCAACATGTGTGCCTCAGTCGTCTGGTAAAGAATCGCTAGTCTTCTCACATATGGTCCCTTTAACCAGCCGTTCTCGGAGAACATCTGGTAACTTTCGCCAGGTTTCCGTGGAATGCAATTAATTTCGTTTTTGTGACATCATAGACCTCCGCGATATTTACTGAGCACATCAGTGCGAAGTAAATCACAGTAAGTGTAGAGTTGAGTAATTATGGTCAGTGCGTGAGACTAACACTTAATTGGTTGTCCCAACATTCTGGGACAATTTCACGAATACCTTGCAAAAATTACTCTGACGTTCTCCTTCCCCTGTGCCACACCCTTTACGTGCGGAGAACGGCTGGTTCACAAGACTCACGCATACTGGTTGCTTGTGTGCTTAATTAGGTTCTATCATGGGAGAGTGGTGTGGACGAGTTCTGTGTGGCTTCAGTTCCCCTGCTCCATGTCACGGACACGCCCATGGATGACCTGTCTCAGCAGAAGATGATAGTTTGCCATGACATGATGGGTGGATACGTCAATGACAAGTACACGCAAGGAACCGGGTGAGAGTGGAATGGATTGCACATAATTACTACTGGTCTATAAGCACAAGTACCTAGTAACAGTTCAACTGTTGTGTACTCTCATCTGACGAGGTATTCTTTATTGGCGAGCAAGACACTATTAGGGGTGTGGTGCGTGAAGAATACGATATATTAAATAATAGCAAATTTTCTTGTTGTAACAGCCAATATTGTTCATTAAAACTTTATATTAAATGGATTTATTTACATACATAAGTTTCTGGCATGCAGTCCCTCTTTATTATATTTCAATAGGTTATCAACAACTGGTGAACACATTCTCTGAATGACTATTTTCAAAATACCTCTAGTACAGCGATCCCTGGGTTACAAGAACAACCCTTGGGATGGCAGAAAGTGATTTTATGTCGGAGGTGGTCTAATAATTTAGGGGTAAACCAAAAGGTTAAAAAGAAAGTTTTTAATGCATTATTTACTGTTCATAAAATGCATTATATGCAATAATTAAGAGAATTCACTGGAGGGCAAAATGTATGAATAATTGTCTTGTGTGACATTTTAAAACTGTGGATTGTTCTAGAGAGCTGTATTATTATTTTTTTCATGGAATGCTCAAATAAATCTTCTGCTTCGCTCAATGCTTTTGGAAAGCAAGTATCATTTCAATTTAGAGCATTTGATTCATTCACCATAAAAAATACTTCTCTATCACCAATAATTCTGCTATTATCTTCTTCATCGTCATCATCTCTGCTATCATCCTGTACTTCCTCAATCATCCTTTAGTTTTATTTGTTCCCAGTCATTTTCAATAGTTTCATTGTCAGACAAAATCATCGACCATTAAATCTTACGAAATCCTCGAATAATAAACCATCAGTTCCTCACTAGGACAGCCGCATCAGCATTTTCACTGGGGGTAGATTGTGCTATTGAAGCCATCAGTTTGATTGATTATTCTCTTCTTTAAAACCACAATGAATAAAGCACTTCTATTGTGCTCGAGTCGTAGGCAAGTCATCCAGTACATAAACTTGTTTTCCCCCAGTTCTGATACTGTACTTTGGTGGCAAAGATACCAACTTCAAATTTTTTTTCCCTTGAATCTCTGGGAGTGAAGTGTTCATTTTTTAAACTTTTGTTCATTTCATATTCATAGTGAATACTCGTTGTTATATTTAACATTGGGGTTTATAGACTTCTCTATCACAAAAGGCTTGGTCTTCTCTCCTGTAGCACTGGAACAGAAAATAATATTTGTACAAATCTTCTTTTGAATTAAAGATCTAGTGAGTACTGTTTATTTGATACATTAAATTTGTTTTGTTATCATTGATTATCTGTGCCCAAAGAAGAAAGCCTTTGTGTTCAGTCTATCATGTCATCAGTGCTTACCTCTGCTCCTTCCCACTGGGTACACAGCATTTCACATTGTGCTCCAATAATAATATATTTTTCTTGAACCGGTAACCATTCAGTAAAACTCAAAGACTCTTCCACTCTATTTGCAGCTCAAATTGGTACAGGACTATCAAAGGTTGTTGTAGCAGTAATAAGTATGACCATTTAACAACTTTCTATGTGTGCAGAAGAGATCTTTATAAGACAAGCTAATTATATTTTATAGCAAGTACCCCGCCACATAGTGGCGCTTGACGTATTGCAAAGTAAGAATGCTGTAGCACAAGTTATCTTACTCAGTTATCATTCTCTACCATTGGTTAAGGTTACATAAGTTTCCCTCTCCTGCTCTCTTTTTTCTGAACTATCGGAGCTTTTCTTCTACCCCACCTCTCCTATCTTCAGCTCTTCTTCTTGAATCATGGAGCCCCCCCTTTTCTTTTGTCTGTCTCTCCTGCTTCTGAATTTCTGTCTTGAGAAACTTTTGTCTTCTTTCTATTTCGTACTTTAGCCTTTCTTTTGAAAACTAACCCCCGCCTTTACTCGTCGATTCCACCCGCTTTTTAGTTATAATTAATCGCTCGCCTTTTTGCCTTCTCTTCCCTTCCATTTTAAACCTACACCGCCTTACCTCGCCGACTCCATCCACTTTTCAGTTATGATTAATCGTCTTTTACCTTCTCTTCCGTACTTTCGCCTTCCTTTTTGAAACCTATGCCTCCTTTCATAGTCTATTACACCCAGCACGTTCTACTGAATGTGACGACACTTTACCTATCACAAGATGGCGATAGGTTAACCAACACAAGAGGACGATACTTTACCTACCACAAGATGACGATGCTTTACCTACCATAAGATGATGATGCTTTACCGAACCGCACAAAGCTCATGAATTATTCATGAATGCACACACCGTCGGTCGTTGTTAATGACACACGAGCGTATTATTATATAGATACTTTTCACCGAATACAGTGATCTATGATAGGAGTGACTTGTGGCCTCTGAGTAAAGCCCATCAGTGCATTCAAAAGCAGCCTTAAAAATAAGACTGGAGAATCCAACAATCCTGGGACCACTGTGCATTGCTCATGTACGAACTTCCATGTGTTTGTGTGTTTGTGTGCAGGAAGATCAGTGACTACTACTTCTATAACTGGCAGAATACTGGTGCTTCCATGTGTATGTGTGTTTGTGTGCAGGACGATCAGTGACTACTACTTCTATAACTGGCAGAATACTGGTGCTTCCATGTGTATGTGTGTTTGTGTGCAGGACGATCAGTGACTACTACTTCTATAACTGGCAGAATACTGGTGCTTTCATGTATTTCAGTCATCACTTTGTTACTATTCCTCCTCCTACCTGGACCAATGCTGCCCATCGCCATGGCGTCCTCTCCATGGGAACGGTGATTACGGAGTGGGAACAAGGATATAAAATTTGTTACGAGTAAGCAATTAGTTTGTGTGTGTTTGAAAATATATTTCTAAGACGAAATTTTCTCTAATAAAATTTTAACTCTAAAAATTTCTGTAGCTTAGAATGAGGTTATATATTTTTATACAGTTCGCCTTGCTAATAGGTACAATGCCCCATTCAGAGGGAGGGAGGGGGGGGGGGGGGGGGGTGGACACTGGGTCTTTTAAGCTGAGCTTCCATCATCCTCCCCCTAAAAGAGGTTCTCCCCACGCCTGGAAATGAAGTTTCCTCAATATGTACAATTTCTGTAAAATGGTGTAACATTTTGTACAGTTAAAATGCTTGGTGTTGTTGGGTAAAAGGGTCTGGATTTAGAAGTTCTAATTGCACGTAATTTTCACATGTTAAATTAGATACTCATGAGATAATTTGTTTATTGCTGCATGTGCCAATATAGCCCCACCCTCTAATGCTGATGTCCCTCCTACAAAAAAAAAAAAAAAAAAAGGCTGGACAGTAGCTAGTTTGTGTACTGTGTTTGACGATCCTTTACCATTTATCAAGGTTGTTTCAGAATGAAACGAATGTGGTGATGTTTGCACAGCAGCTGGTGAGCATCGCCAAGTACTACAAGTTTGATGGGTGGCTCATAAACATAGAGAATGCCATTCATGTAAGTATTCAGGACCGGGGTATTAATGTTTAATTAAGGGGTGGGGAGTATTAAATATTCAATTTGTAGAAGCCAGCAAGCTATCATGGCACTCTCTGTGGACTGGAAAATTTTTGATGACTAAATTACAAATCACAAGACATCTTGTAAGAATATGATTTTCTATCAAAATAACGTGAATAAGTCATAACTTGCCTCCTCAAGTTGCTGGTGTATTTGAAAACCACTCTTAACACTTTCTAATCGTAAAGTTTGAATGCCAGTCTCTTCTCTTTCATTCTCCTATGTATACATTCTCCTCTTTTATTCTCTCTTCTTTCATTTCTTTCAATATTCTCTTCGTCACTTTTTTGGATATCCATTCTTATACATGGGTTGTAAAGTGGTCATGGATAGATCAAGATAACTAATTTTACCCCTCGCAAGATTTACTTTTTTGGTATTGGTTATGAATAATTGACAGACACACGTACGCCAGAGTTTGATATTAGCGACGCAAAAAGAGAATTAAAAATAGGAAGTGTCAAGTCTTGTAAGCATGATGACTACTTACCAGTCACACAAACAGCTAAAAAACTTCTTTTCTGTAGAATGAGCCTCAAAAACTTCACCTAGAGTGAACAAGTTATATAAATGATAAGAAGAGGATAGTATACCAAATATGATGCTCTGTGTATGATTACTGTTGCATTGGAGGAACAGAACCAAGCCTTAGTAAGAGAAACCAAGCCTTAGTAAGAGGAACCAAGCCTTAGTAAGAGAAACCAAGCCTTAGTAAGAGAAACCAAGCCTTAGTAAGAGAAACCAAGCCTTAGTAAGAGGAACCAAGCCTTAGTAAGAGAAACCAAGCCTTAGTAAGAGAAACCAAGCCTTAGTAAGAGAAACCAAGCCTTAGTAAGAGGAACCAAGCCTTAGTAAGAGAAACCAAGATCCTATCAGAACAGGGGAATATGTTCAATGCACTGTATTAACGTGCTTGGTACAACAGACATTTTCCACAATGGAAAAATTTGTTCGAAGATATTAGCTGGAGTAGACCAGATAACTAAAAGAAAAATATTGGAAGGAGTAGGAGTGAAGTCCATAAAAGATGAATGGTTTGAGTGCATCTTGTATGGAATCAATTACTAAGAGCATCATAATCTGATTGGAACTATTTTGTTAGCGAGTGAGTGAGATACTGTTAGGGGTGGACGGACAATTGAAAATCGGGTATATGTTCAATATATGTATGGATGGATTATATGTTTAAGTGTTACTGGTAATCGAGGTAGTCAGAATGTTTAAGTTTGATACTACAGAAATTACCATTACTCAGGTAAGAGATTAATTTTGTATTTGTTTGCTAAAATTAATGGTTAACTGCTATTATACTGTTTTGCATGAACTAAGCATTAGGTAGTAACAATACTGTAGTTTTATGTTGCCTAACTGGGCAAGCTCGCTCGATATTTGTGCTCAAGCACATCACTAGATAATTTATTTTACTTATTCCCCATAATATTGTTTTATAAATAAATAAATAAATGCCATGATTATATTTGGTTTATGTTGCAGCCGCAGCATCTGGACCAACTTCAGATGCTGCTCAGTCTTGTTACCACGGGGATGCACAGTGCCTGTATGGGTTCAAAGGTCATCTGGTATGACAGTGTGACAACCGAAGGCCAGCTGAAGTGGCAGAACATGCTCAACTTGAAAAACAGGTTCTGCAAGACTAGCTGTTTATGTTCGTATTATTTAGTTAACCTAAGGCAATGCAATTATTCCATCCGTAGTTTCCCATTCATGTTGCGTGTGTGTGCATGTGTGCGTGTGTATGCACACGTGTGAGTTCCTAGCCCCGGCTCCAGGAGCTTTGCTTTGCTTTTGCATGTATGTATGTGTATGTGTGTGTGTATGTGTGTATGTGTGTGTATGTGTGTGTGTGTTTGTGTGTGTGTATATGTGTGTTAGTGTGTGTATGTGTGTTTGCGTGTACATGCATGGTTGGCATTATTTTCAGTTATGTTTGCTGTCTTAACTCCCTCTTGTTGCCCCAGGCCATACTTTGATCTTTGTGATGGTATTTTCCTGAACTACAACTGGACACAGTTAGGATTGGAAGCATCCAGGAGCTTGGCAGGAAATAGGAGGGGGGAAGTGTATGTTGGGATCGATGTGTTCGGACGAGGGTGCCCCGGGGGTGGAGGATTCAATTCATGTGAGGTCAGTGTAGGTGTGTGTGTTTGTTTGTTTGTTTGTTCAAGTGCTAATGTGTGTATGTGTGTGTATTTTTTCTTATAGGCTTTGGAAGCCATCCATAATTGTGGTCTTTCCAGTGCTCTTTTTGCCCCAGGCTGGGTTTACGAAACACTGGACAAGGAAAAGTTCTTCATCAACCAAAACAAGTGAGAGCATAGTTGTCGACAAGGTGGGCGTGGCAGAGGTTAGCAATAAGGTGGGTGGGGCAGAGGTTAGTGACAAGGTGGGTGGGAACAGAGGGCTGCTATTCAATGTAATGATTTAATTATGGAATTGATGCTAGTCTAGTAAAATAGTTCGTGTAAATGTGTTTTATGTACAGGTGGACTGTGTTCATGTGTTTGTGTGTGATAAGTTCAAGTGTTTGGTTCTGTCATGTGTATGTAGTGAGGAAAGCTTTTCCTCCAGATTTCCCAACTCCTCTCCCAAGCAAAGATACAACAAGGACCCGGATGTGATAATGTTCATGTGTTTGTATGTGAATACAGATTCTGGTCTTTGTTGCAGCCATGGCTTCCTGTGACACCTACTTCTGTGTTGCCATTGGTGACGTCATTTGGAAGGGGCTTCGGGAAATGTCTAGCCATAGATGGACAGGCAAGTCTATGTGTGTGTGTGTGTGTGTGTGTGTGTGTGTGTGTGTGTATGTATGTGTGTATGTATGTATGTATGTATTTGGTGAACGAGTGAGACACTAACAGGGGTTACACACTCAAGATTCTGTGGTGTTTTTTTTTTTCTTTTTCTTTTTTCCCTTATTTATACGGTATGTGTGACCTTTTTTTTGCCCATGCCACTGATTATGTATCTTGGCCTCTTCATAACAAAGTAATGCACCTGATGACCATATGATTTGCTGGCCTTGAAAAGCAAGGTACATGGAGCAGACCTAAGCTGAACTTATGTTAAAAAGCATGGCGGACCCAACAGCACTATTTTCTCTTGGTCGCCATTGAATGGGTAGGTCAAGTTAAAACAATTCAATTTTAACAATTATATATATAAATTATTCCAAGGACTGTAGCTCCTAGTCAGCTATCACTTTAACCAGCTTGCTTGCCATTTGTGCTGAGCACACCACTACAGTCACGCATGTATGTATGTATGTATGTATGTATGTATGTATGTATGTATGTATGTATGTATCGTTTCTGGCAACAGGTTGTGTATCATGAAGATTGGAACTGTCATAGTGCTCAGGACCTGCAACCAAGCTATTGTACTGAGTTCTCCATATTGAATGATTCTCAAGTAAGGGACCGGGGGTGTGTTCGTGTGTGTGCTTGTGCGTGGCTGATTTATACTGATTAACTGCTAAGCCTTGAATGGAAGTGTAATAATATAATACGTGTGTGTGTGTGTGTGTGTGTGTGTGTGTGTAATCATACAGGCTTGTTGCTGTGTAGAATAAATTGATTAGGTTATTTCACTTAAGAAAAAGTATGCTATGATGAGCTAAATAACCTAACTAATGCATATATATGTGTGTTCATAGTTCATATATATGTCTGTGTTTGTATGTGTGTGTGCGTATATGTATCAGAGTAGTGTTGTTCTAGAAAGCGCCAGTCTTGATCTTGCATCACCATTCAACAATGGCGCATGCCTGAAGCTGGTAGGAGGAGTCAAAAAGTGTGAGCAGCAACCTCTTTCAACCAAACCTTCTCTTTTACGGTAAACTACATCAATCCAGTGTGCTTTAAATATAGTTAATTTTGCCATGTGTTACAATAGCCTTTTCAAAACTAAATTGAACTTTTCCAATCCTCTCATCATTTCGTACACGTACAAGTTGACCTCTGACCCTTCCCTAGTGTCCCACGGCTGCCGATACTTTCTTCAGCTTCACACCAACGGCTCTCCCAGTCGTGTCTTCCTCGATCCATTCTCCATAATCCCAGAAAGTGAAGAAGATCAAAAGGAAGAAGAAAAATCCAGTGGGTTGTCGGTGTCGATGAAGGTCCCACAACTTCCCGGCTGTGTCCTTGCACCCTTATCTGCTGCTGCTTCGAGTCAACTTCGACTAAAATTCACTGGAAGTACTCAGGAGGACAATTCAAGTGACTGGAAGACGAAGTTAGTCTTAGATGTAGAAGGCTTTGTTGAGCAAAGGTTTTAGTTGAGGATAGGGAAGGGGTGGAGCAGTAGTGGCTCTATTTAATACTTCATTTGCCGCACACTAATGGCGCAAGATTATAGCACCTTTTCTGCTGCAGTTTAGAGGCAGGTCATATTTAAGTAGAGGTTATTGGCGAGCGAGCGTAGCGAGCGAGACAATTACAGGGGTAACACATTGAAAATCGGGGATGTTTGTTTGTTTATATATATGTTTGGACGTACGTATGTCATTTTGTACTTTGACCTTCTCGTATTTTTGTGTTAGCTCGTTCGACACCGTCCCAAACTTCACTAAACGGAATCCTCCGGTTTAGCGATCATTATCCGTATCATCCTAAAAATTGAATTGTTTACCACTCTGAATTCTTAGTTAAAACTCAAAAACTTAACGGAGTTCCATTTCTATTCGAGTTAGTGACGGTGGTCAGTTATAAGCCCTACTAAACAGTATTTGCTTGAAAATTCTTTGTCCACTAGAGTAACTACGAAGGTAAGCCTTGTGTAGGTATGTTCAGTTGTGTGAAAGTATTGTGCCTTTACTTAGCTAAAGAATACCACAAAGAAAACGTGTAAATAATGCTACTTGTGTTTGTTGCTTTTGTTTTGTTCAATTCTAACTGTTGCAGGGAGTGGTATACACGTAATTTAAACTTGACATTTTTTTAGTAGCTTGAGTGTTGAAGTTAAAATTAATCGTTTAACAATAGTGTAGTTTTAGGCTCGCTCGCCATTTGTGCTCAAGCACATCACTAGCAGTAAATATAATATGTACATTTATTCCATGCTAGATATCTTCACAATGCAAGCTCATTTACCCTGGTAGTTATAGCAACCAGCCTAGCTTAACCACCCAGTTTTCCTGGTTTTTACAGTAAAAACCAAGAAAACTTCCCTACTCACCACTGGGTTAGTGCATCTGCTAAAATAGCAGCTGGGGTTGTGGGGAGCCCCCCCCCCCCCCCCCCCCCCCCCTAGCCAACTTTACACCAACGGGAATTACCAGTCCTCTAGTACAAACTACCCCAGTAAAGATGAACTTTCTCAGGCATTAGCCACCAGTGCTTGCTCTAGCCACTGAGCAAGACTTCAAGACCTTAACATTTTACCTTTATACTGTTGAGTAGTACCGCTTGCTGCAGTCTCGTAATCAACAAACCACCAATTATGTGCCATCAGAACACCTTTTCGGTATCGACCTGAAACACCTCCCTCTCTGGAGAGGAGCCATAATTAGTGGACTGAAAATGCTTTATCATCACTATTATCCAGTTTTGACCCTTCATAAAAAAAAAAACTAGATTGAAACTTTCTCACATTAAGATGGCACATAATTGGTGGTCTGTTGAGTACGAGACTGCAGCAAGCGGTACTACTCAACAGTATAAAGGTAAAATGTGAGGGTCTTGAAATTGTGGGTCATCGTACCTCAGTGGCTAGAGCACTGGTGGCTAATGCCAGGGTTCCTGGGTTCGATTCCCCGGCAACAACTGAGATTTTGCCTTTGCTACTCTTTAGACCTCTTCAAGTGAGAATGTTTCAATCTAGTTTTTATGAAGGGTCAGAACTTGACAATAAGTAGTGAAGATATCTAGGGTAGAATAAACCACTTAATACACTTGGCAGAGTGATATGGCTAGATATTTCACTCTCAGGCTTTATTTTCACTCGGCCTCTGGCTCGTGAAAATAAATTAGCCTGCTCGTGAAACATTTTCATCATACTCTGACTCCTGTATATATAATATTGTGTGTAGGTATTTTGTGGTCTGGCAACCACAACTGAAGGATTTACTCATGCAAGAAGTGTCCATTGGGTTTTACGCAACAGGTAGACCAGCTCAGACCTCTTCCTCTCAAGTATCACCTGATCCCTTCACTCTCTGGATTGGAGAAATCAAGGTAACCATCACATCTTTAAGAGGAGGGAAGGAGGTCCATGAAAGCATGTAATTTTGCAGCATTGCAGAGCGAGAGTAACATACATACCCAGTGTTTCATCCAGACATTCTTGCAAGGGGGGGCAAAATAGAGTTTTGAAAATGTAAGGGGGGGCGGGCGGCACTGGTCACCATGGGAGTGAAATAGAATTATTGGAAGGCCTATGTCCTACATTAAAAAAACATAATCTTATCTAATGAGGTCTGCATGTGTCAGATCCTGACAAGTTAATTCAGCTACTCATTTTTCACCTCCACCGTCTAGCAATTTTCAGTCAACTGTGACATTCACTATTTAGATGCTTTTCACACACTATTCAACTCTGACTCTCACCTCCCCTTAGGTTTATCACACGTTAATTCACACTTACGGTTGCTGGCTGGCTATAAAAAGGCCAGCCCTCAGCTCACCGTAGCAGTTGTTGAGTTTTGATCTATACAGATTCTACAACTTCCAGAACCAGAACTCTAAGCACTCGTAGTCCCTGACAGCTTAAGATAGTCTCAAATGGATATTCGCTCTTTCTTCTGTGGTGCAAGCTCTTCAAAGTCACCTGGCCACTCAAGTAGCAGTGACACAGAAGATAAAATTGACAGCAATCAATCTGATACTGAGTTTTTGGAGCCAAGTCCTGCCAAGAAAAGATTAATTGTCCATGAGAAGCATGCAAAGGAAAGATTAACTACACATGAGAAAAGCAAGAAAATCACTGCAAGCAGTCGAAACTACAACAAAAAATGGGAAGAGAGCTTCAATTGGCTGATGTTTGATAAAAATTTCCAAGGAGCTTTTTGTAAGGTTTGCAGGAAGAGAGGAATTTCTCTTCAAAGAACAGGAGGAACATGGATCTCAAAACCTTTCACGAACTGGAAGAAGGCAATAGAGAAGATGAAAATTCATGCAAAGAGTGATATTCACCTCCTATCATGTGAAGTAGAGATGGCTGCAGCTACAGCACTACAAGAAGGGTCAGTCATTCAGCAACTCCAACAAATTAATGATGAGGAAAAGTTGAAGAACAGAATGGCCATTAAAGCTCTAATTCGTTGCACCCATTTTCTAGCTCGTCGCCACATTCCCCACACAACAAATTTTGATGAACTTATTGATCTAATCATAAGTTGTGGTGCAGAAGATTTAAAGGGGTTCCTTGAAAGAGCTAGATTAAATGCAACCTACACATCTAAAGTTGCTGTTGTTGAAGTTGTTGAGGCAGTTGGCTTATGGGCTGAAGAATGTTTACTGAAACGGCTTCGCCAAGCTTCCCATTTCAGCATAATGGCAGATGAGTGCACTGATGTGACGACCACAGAAGAGCTTTCAATTTTCTTCCGCTGGGTGAACATGGACGGTCAACCTGTTGAGCACTTCTTGGATATAGTTCCATTGAAAGCTACTGATGCAAAGACTATTTATTCTGCCCTTGTTGAATTCATGAAAGATAAAAACATACAGATTAGCAAGCTGGTGGGTATGGGATTCGATGGAGCAGCTACTTTCTCTGGGAAACACAATGGTGTGCAGAGTCTACTGAAGAAAATTTCACCTCATGCACTTTTCGTACACTGCCATTGCCATTTGCTACAGCTAGCATGCGTTCAAGCAGCTAATGCTACCAGTGGGATAAAACATGTGTACATCACACTCACCACCCTCTGGAAAATTTTCCACTATTCTCCTAAGCGAGCTGAGAGTCTCAAAGCAGTACAGCAGGTGCTTGACTTACCTGAGCTGAAAGTTGTGAAACCATCAGATACTCGCTGGCTGTCCCATGAACGCTGTGTGAAGGCAGTCAAAGCTAGCTACAGTGCAATTGTGACTGCTCTAAACAATATCTATGAGCAGACACATGCACCTGAAGCTCTAGGTATCAGTAAAGCCTTATGTAGGCCCTCAACTTTAGTGGCCATATACCTCCTTGATTATGTTCTGCCACAAGTGGCGAAGTTGAGCAGAGCTCTCCAGACTGAGAGAATAGACTTGACAGCTATCACCCCTCTTGTTGATGCCACTCTCAATACACTTGATGATGCCATGTTACCTGCTGCTAACTGGTTATTAGAACTGATGGATGCAAAGAATGAGATCGAAGAAGTCACTGACATCACGTTAACCACGGAAAGCATTGCTACATTCCAAGGACAAGTGGCTGAACCGTTTATCAGGATGCTGAAGGCAAACATATCCAGCAGATTTATTTCACAAGATATTGTCTCCTCATTTGGCATCTTTGATCCGAAGAAAGTGCCAGCTGCTGACTCTTCTGACTTCCATACATATGGTGAGGACTTAATAGATGTACTATTAGCTCACTATGGTGCAGAGCTGCCTGCTAAGACTGCTGGTGGAGATGAATACACCAAAGAAGCTCTTATTTCCCGCGAAACCCGAGAGGAGTGGAAAACATTTCGAAGCTACTTATCGAAGAAGCCGAAAGGTAACCTGCACTTGCAGTTGAAAGAGCTCACCACAAGTGATATGCTTAGTGAAATTTTCCAAACATTAGCACCCTGGCAAACATATGTCTATCTATTCCTGTCAGCACTGCTTCAGTGGAAAGGAGCTTCTCCAAAATGAAACTAATTAAAACATGAATTCGAAATCGAATTGGGCAATCACAATTATCCTATTTGATGAAAATAGCCATGGAGACACCCGAGACGCTCTCATCTACAGAATTAAATGACATTATTACAGTATGGAACAAAAAACCTAGACGAATTGCTGTGTGAATATTGTTTATTATTAATTTGGTTTACATTTTTCTCTTAATAAATATCGGTTCTTTCAAAAGGGTGGGGGGCACTTAGAATCCAAGGGGGGGCATTTAGAACCCAAGGGGGGCAAATGCCCCCTTTCGCCCCCCCCTAAATGAAACCCTGCATACCATAATATAGATACATGGCGGGGTTGGAAACAATGAGGCTTTGAAGCTAACCCGTCTTACTGTTTTGTAAAATAATATCCAAAGTTCAATAAACAATTTATTACACTCCTCATCGTACAATATGGGAGTGGCATTTCACTGTGAATATGTGCTAACTGTCAAATATCATTTTGACAACTTGTGTTAGGACAACTTTGCCAGCGAGTACTTACTGCAAAATTAGACAGTCAGTGTGTGTGTGTGTGTGTGTGTGGTGTGTATTGTATGTCACTATATATATGTAATCCCACCCTGTTTTTTCTGTCTGCTCACTTAACTGGTCTGAAAGAGAGCATTTTAAAAGTGTCTTCCAATGGTTAACTCTGCTGTTGGTTTGCCTGCTGTCTAAAGGTTAAGTAACTAATGAATATCCAACATGGAATATTATCATGTTCTCGTTCCATTCTCCCAGCTTCTCAATCTTAGTGACTGAAGTTGTGCTGATGTGTGTATGTGTTGTTCAGATCATGGAGACGACCCTGACTCCGCCCACCTTCAGGCCCCCCACACTCACCAGCATCCAGTGTTCCGACGTCAGCATTTCTGAAGACTGTACACATGCCTCCTTCACACTGTCATGGCTGACGTTTGCCAGCGACCTGGACCCCATCGAGCACGTTAACATTTACACATCTCTCATAGTGACCGATAACAGCATAGGGCGTGGCACAAAAATGGAGGCTGGGGCACCAGAAGACATCAAGATCAAGCCTCTGACCACTACTTACAAGTTTTGGGGGCGTGCCTTTAGCAACTATTACAGAGTGGCCAACTTTTACTTGCTTCAGGGCAGGACCCCAGGAGAGAGCACAGCTGGTACTGGTGGTCAGGATGTGAAGTATGCGTTTCGACTGCAACCAGTGACCATAACACGAACCAAACCAGCACTGAAGGATTGCCCTCGCATTGTAATAACATATTAGGTCTATTTTAAACATTTTACAAGTTTTATACATCAGCAATTTCTATCTTGATATTTGAAATTATTTGCCAAAAAAATTTTTTTTTTACTACCAAGTAAATGTTTGCCAATGACAAAAATGAAAGTAAACATAACATTAGGGGGTGGGGCAACAGGGGTGGGGTGATGGGGCCACAAGATACATGAATAAATAATTTTATATATAAGAGCCTAATCAGTTTGTTTTCTTGTCAGACTGACTACTACTACTACTTGCATCCTCACTGCTCGGAGTGCTGCCCGGTACCTTGTGGTGGACTCCATTACCAGGTGTAGTTGTGACAGGAGCCAAACCGTAAGAGGAGCTGCTGACTTTCGTTTGAGTCTGTCTGATGATGAACTGAAACAACATATCCGCTGAAAAGACAGAGAGAGGGAGGGAGGGAGAAGGAAAAACAAAAAAAAAAGTTGTGTTTATAAACATAAAAAAGAGTGGAGTAAGGAAGGAAAACACATACACACATGCACACACAAACAAACGCCTACAGTATACTAGATAGAGTGTGTGCATGTGTAGTGAGATGCCATATCTTTGAGTAGAACAGCTTACTGCTGTATTTATAAAAGCACAGTAGGCAGTAATCAGGCAGTTTGTAATTAAACGATGCCTAACAAAGCTAATACCAAAGAAACGGTAACTTGAACAAACATGTTTGATATTTAATAACAAAAGGTGCACATTTATTCTTGCAAGAACAAATTTGATAGCATTTAAAATTTCAGAGCCAATTTGATTCAGCAGCAATGGAGCAGGTGTTTGCCACCACTATGCCACCAGGGTTGCATTTAGGGCAGAATGGGGTGTGAGGGGGTGTGCCCCACTAGAAATCTTAATATTTTGACTTCAGAAATCAGCATATCTTTGCATATGCTTCTAAGCAGAAGTCATAAACACAACAGACTCTGAATTACTCTTCCACGATCTAAGAAAGTGTTTAGTGCCCTCTCCTAGATATGTTATATGTGGTCACTCCCTGTCACATATGCTCTCTCATCACACATCTCCCACATCACTGATCATACCCGTCATCTCACCTCCGACTAGAGCACCAATGATGAGCACCAGCATGATCCAATAGCCGATCCATGCTAAGTAAAGGGTCATCAAAAACACGGGAATGCTGCACAGGCACACCCACATTGTCACGATAACGTCGGCCCAAATCCTCTTGGGCAGGTTCACTTCAGGAAGTGGGAACCTCTTGTGCTGGTTGTGATATTCCACGAGATCGTCCTGTAACAACACAAGTATGCTGCAATGAGACCAGCGACATTATGTGTGTATGTATATATGTGTGTGCATGTATGTCTGTTAGTACACTCGTAAGAGAGTTCACATCACATCTGAACCTGGATTCAATTTGTTGGTTCTTTTTTCTTCTTTTTTTCTCCATTTTACTGGCGTCAAAATGACTTTCATGTGTGCAGGAAATTTCACCCTCCTATTTAATGCCCACCACATGCCACACCTTTTCCTTGTAAACGTTGACGAGCCAATCAGCAAGAGAACTGTCGTCCGGGTTGTCTTTCAGGACTTCAGCCATGTCGAACCGACGAAAAGCAATATCTGCCGCACAAGATTCCGCATTGACCACACCTATCACGGATGGCTCCTTCGTGCCTCTGTAGCATATTGTGATGTCATACACAGCTCCAACTGCAGAGAGTGGTGAGAAAATTAAGGAGAGATTTTAAACAAAAAAATCTAATCACTTCAAATGCTTACACAAGACATCAATGGACACCAATCCCACAAAACTACGTACAAGTGCTATTGTCCAATACTGTAGCTATTTCACCCCACACTTACTTGTGTTTTTGAGGTTGTTGACCAAAAAGCAGAAACCTTTGGTACGTGGGATGAGATGGTGTCGCAGGATGGGCTTGTTGTTCTTCTGGGCGTACTCCATGCTGAGCTTGTGCTTCTCGGGAGTGAAGCGAGTGCCCTCAGCGAACAGGCACAGCTAGGGACAGGTTAGGAATGAAGACAAGAGATGAGTGAGTACGGGTGTTGGGATAGAGTGATGATAGTGACCAGGAGTAAGGTGACAGGAGTCAGCCGGGAAATACATAACGAGAAACAAAACAAAAGAAGTAACAAGTTAATGGAATACGTTCTACATACAATGCCAAAACCATTTTTTAAAAATTAATATATACACATAATGTATATACACACATATATATACACATTCAATTCTCCCATAAAAATAACTTTATACAACTGCAGCAAATATTATTACTCAGGGCTTCATAGAGGCCCCCCACTCCCCACCCCCCGCCCCCCCCCAAAAGAAATCTGAAATTTTAATTATAAATGATAACTCGGAGCAAAATATTTTTATTAGTAAAAAATGTAAATCAAAGCACAATGCTTCTATATATATATATAGTTAAAAAAGCTCTAGAACTTCATCAAAGTTTACAGCCGAAAACTCAGGACCCTCAATGGCTATTCTCATGAGCCGACCAAGGTTTTGGTCAGTGATACAGTTGCGTATACAGGTTTTAATGAGCTTCATGTAGCTGAAAGATCTTTCAATTGAAGCTGTCCTCCTAGGTAGGAATAAAAATAAAAGTTACCCTCCAGAAAAAAATCCTGTATGAAGGCCTGATTACTACATCAGTAGATATGTAAAGACTCACATATAAACCCATTCACTTCAATTGAATTGCTGGAAACCATTTTGACTATATCTTCAAACCACTCACCAGCATGTTGACTGGATAATCACAGAGCTTCTGGCAGGACTTCTGCAGCCTGTCTTTGTCTTTGGTCCAGTCCCTCTTTAGGCGTGGATACTCCATGAATATGAATGACCAACCAATGCCTGGCATGTACTTGGCTATGTCCTTCATGACTGCCTTCGTACCCTGAGACACACACACACACACACACACACACACACACACTTCATGACTGCCTTCGTACCCTGACACACACACACACACACACACACACACTTCATGACTGCCTTCGTACCCTGAAACACACACACTTCATGACTGCCTTCGTACCCTGAAACACACACACACTTCATGACTGCCTTCGT
>WLWD01002625.1_pt1 | contig 28447 bp, 24 predicted proteins | sample 6712731 | NCBI WGS metagenome assembly WLWD01 (sample SAMN12718690, study PRJNA576275) | sponge metagenome | isolation source: marine sponge | host: Mycale hentscheli | place: New Zealand: South Island, Marlborough, Capsize Point | collected 2014-11-01
TTTGTAACACCTGTGAAGGAAGAATATACATCCAGCTCCTCCAAAATCCATCATCCAAGTGAACTAATAACCTATATGATATATAACTATTAGGACATAGTAGTACAAAGTAAAATTATGAAACATTTCACAAACCTTGGGATGAATTTTCTCCATATAATAATCAAAGAATGATTTGCTCCAATTAATTTTGTAAATATTCAAGGTTTCATTGTAGTCGGCTCTACAGGGTTGATTCAGTAGATCGCGAACATAGCCAGTATATGCTGGCATTTCTGCTGCAGTGGCACCATGTTTCTTAAGCCACACTTTCATAGCGTTGATAGCATGGTTCCAACAACTAACATGAACAGCTTGTGGCAAATACTTCCCAATGGCTTGGACTATGACACTTTCATCATCCGTCACTACAGGAACTTTTCATTTACCTTTGACAAGATGGGAATAAGTTGTGCAGCTTGTTGCATCAATGTATCATGAACGAGTTGAAACTTTCGCTCATGAATTAAAAACAAGGGCAGGTATTACTGGAGATCTCAAGAACAAGGTATGACGAAACAATAGTGGAGACAGATAGAAATCTCCTAACTGAAACGTTGTGTCGTATGAAAGTAGCTGTGGTTGAATTGAGTCTATCTGGAGAAGGTTGTTAAGTTCTATCAATAATTTTTCGTGACCACAAATGACAATCAGATCTGGATAAGTCATGATGACTTTAACAAAACTTCCCAAATCAAATGCCAGTTCATGCATATTGTATATAGTGCATCACAGGTAAGTCTACTCTTCTGACGTTCCCTCTGTTGTATGTTCACTACCTGTCTTCTATCACGCGGTACCAACATATGTTGATATTGAGGTAATATTTCACTCTGAAATCAGTGATTTATAAATATTTTCAGGTGACTCATTCTGTGAAGCTATTGCTTTTAGGACAGATGAACATGTACGATAGAAGACACGACTACTAACTGTTGAATTTCCATGGGGTACTGCAACTGCTATAGATTCATCCCCAATGTAATGTATCAGGACAAAAGAGGATTGTGAATCAAGGAGCTTATAAACACATCGTTTAAACTCATGACTGTGACCTGTACGTGTCACTGAAATAAAGTAACTTTTACATACAGCTGGAACTTGTCTTGGTAGCTTCTTTGTCCCATACTGAAACCATCTGTACCCATTAGCTCGCCAATCATCTTAAGATTAATGTAGAACAATAAAATTTCCATTATAATCATTACAATGCTAACTTAACATACTACACCTCAAGAGGCTATTCTATTATATTAAGCAGGGTTGTAAGTCTAAGGAAGGAGGCACAGGGGAATCTTCCCCCCAAACTGCTTAACTTTCCCCTCCCCCCAAACCACTCCATTTCCCCCTCTCCTTCTCCCCCAAGAATACCAATCTCTTAATTTTTTTCCACCAAAGAAATAATGGCACTGAAGACTTAAGTTTGTTGCAAAGTAGTAGGTACTAGCACATGACAACCCTCAACCCCCTTTAGCTTCCCCGAACAAATAATGGCACTGAAGACTTAAAGTTTGTTGCAAAGTAGTAGGTACTAGCACATGACAACCCTCAACCCCCTTTAGCTTCCCCTCCCTCAAAAAAAAAATCCTAGATGAAACTGTGTTTAATTAAATAGAATTTCTGGAGAGCTCCCCTCTTCAAAAGATTTCTAATAGGCAGAAAACAGAAAATTAAATTGAATGCAATAAATTAAATAAACAACAAAACAATAACAAAAAACAAATAAAAATAAATCCATTACTATCATTGATAAGTTTTTAGTTACATCTGTAGCTAGCTGTTGGTTCTACGTCTTTGCTCTGTTCGTTAGTTAGTCTAAAAACATAGACTTCACCACCCCTGGGTTGAAAAGGGGGAAGATTAGGCTGAGTTCCCTGAAAAAACTCTTGGGACATCAAGATCTTTCTGAGTGTTCATCGCTCTTAAAGCTTCCACGACTGCAACCAATCGCGTGGAGTTAGCGCGAACCCGCGGGGGTGTGTCCGGGTGGTCCATGGTCTTTGGACTGGTTTGTGTTTTATACAGACCCCCCAGAGGTCAACAGAGGTCGAACTCTCCATAGTGATATAATAGCACAATGTAAAAACAGCAATATTTCTGGAGGGCATGCTTACTGTTTATTATGCCTTGGAGGGTGATGTGCACGCAGCATGGACAGCCAGCATCCTGGAAGCTCTAAACCTATGTCTCTGTTTTATTTATTCATTTATATTGTCTTTGCGCAAGAAGGGGCAGGGTGGTATGATCCAGGGCTCCACTAGAGTTTTATATTAAGCTAGATAGCCGCCCTCTCACTAAGGCTTCCTACTCAGGATCGAGTTGGTTATCTGTGATAATTCCTCAAACGCATGATTTAGCTTGTATGTAATTGGTGAGTGAGCCAGACACTTACAGGGGTTACACAATCAAGATTCCGTGGTGTATTAATGATGATTCAGTCATTCTCGGCTGAAACAATCTAACAGAGTTTTAATTGGCGAGCGAGCGTAGCGAGCGAGACACTTACAGGGGTAACACAATCGAAAATCGGGGATGTTTGTTTATTTATTTATTGGCGAGCGAGCGTAGCGAGCGAGACAGTATTAGGGTTGAATAATGCAAAATCGGGTATATGTTATGTAATAGTTATGCCATGGCCAACGAGGGGTTATGGAATATAACCGTCCCGATCCGAGGGCGAAGCCGAGGGATAAGGGCGGTGATATTCCATAACCCCGATGTTGCCATGGCATAACTGTTTTATACCATAGTTGCTGCTACTACTACTCTCTCATATCCACCTATATGGGACCAGCCCTACCACATATAACTCTCCTGCCGCTCTCATACCACAGGAATTTACCACAGCTAGCTGCTTTACTGCATGCTTACTGCTGAGCAGCCCAGGTAGAGTTAGAGCTGGCAGCTACAATGCTAAAGTAAACTTGCTAAAGTAAACTTGCTAAAGTAAACTTTCTGGCGTGCTTCAATTGAATTTTAATTGAATTTTAATTTTGGGCCGGAAACACGGAAGAATTCGCTTGACACCGCACCCGGAAAATATCATAGCCCCAGGAAAAATCACCGGGAAAATATCACTTTTAATCCATGGGTGTTACCGCAGCAACCATGGTATAAATGTATATATGTATGTGGGATGGTACGTATGCCCTTTAAATGCGCGCGGGGGGAACTTTTTTCTCCAAAAAACACGGCTTTTTAGGCTTGACCCCCTGTTTATTCTGAAACTACAGGATTAAACAAGCCTTGCTGTATACTTAAGCTCCAAAGTGTGAGAAAATTCCTGCGAAAATGCTTGCTTTTCAAGAAACAAAAAGTTGATTCGACCGGTTACTATGGCATTGAAGACCCTTTTCCAGACTTAATTTCAAAACTTTGCCGTTTTATGGGGGGGATACGGAGTGCCGGTTGTTGGTTGTCTAGAGCTGTTGGTAGTCAAGAGCTGTTGGTAGTCAGAATGCCGTAGTATTAATGCTAAGGAAGCTACTACTTCTCGAGGGAAGCTGAGGTAAGTACGTAATTCCATATTTTGTTAGCTAAATATGCAAAATTAACTCTGGCCTTTTTTTTTTCTAGCTAAGAGCTTGTCAACAGTGACTGGTAAATTCAAATAGTCAGATTGGCTCAAATTTGGTACTATAAAAGTTACCACTGCTCAAGAAAATGAGGTAAGAAAATAATTTTGTATTTGTGTGCTAAAATTGATTGTTTTTGTTTTTGTAGGTGAGAGTTTGTTGTCAAGAATTCAAGGTAATTCAGATGGTCAAAGTAACTTCAATTTGATACTACAGAAGTCATCAATACTCAAGAATGATGTAAGTAATAATTCCATATTTGTTGGCTAAAATTACACTGGTTTATTTTTTTATCATAGCTTAGAGCTTGTTCAAGAGTTACTGGTGATTGAGATTATCAGAATGGTTGATGTTTGATACTACAAAAGTTACCATTAATCAGGTAAGAGTGATTTTGTATTTGTTTGCTGAAATAAAAGGTCATAACTGCTATTATAGTGTTTGCATGAACTAAGCTAAAACATAGTAACAATACTTAGTTTTATGTTACCTAACATCAGGCTCGCTCGCCATTTGTGCTCAAGCACACCACTAGTTTATTTATATATATGGACGTACGTATGTCGTTTTGTACTTTGACCCTTGCGTTTTTGTGTTAGTTACGTGGTCGACCCGGTCCCAAATTGCACTAAACAGAATCCTCTGGTTTATCGATCAGTACCCGTATCACCCTAGAAATTGAATTGTTTACCCGTTTTGAATTATTTTGCGGGTGCAGTTTAAACTTGAAAACTTAAGGGACTTCCATTTCTATTCCAGTTAGTGGCGGTGGTAAGTCAATGCGCTCTTTGTCATGGTTATAAGCCGTGCGCAACAGTATTTACTTGAAAATACATTGTCCACTAGACTACTGCGAAGGTAAGTCTGTGTAGTTGCATGTCCAGTTGTGTCAAAGCATTGTGTGTTACAACCACTACTTAGCTAAAGAATATCACAAAGAAAACTTTTAAATAACGTATATTGTTTTGTTGTTGTTTTTTTCCTTCAATTCAAGCAGTTGCAGAGAGTTGTTATTATGGCACTGAAATCCCTTTACCCTGTATGCTAAATAAAAAAACTGGACCTTATCAGTAGCTAAGTGTTAGAAGTCAAAATCATTCATATAAAAATAGTAGTCTTTAGGCTCGCTCGCCATTTGTGCTCAAGCACATCACTAGTTTATTTATTTTTTACTTATTAATATGGAACATGCGACCCCTATTTTTGCCCACGTCACCAGTTACGTAAGTTGGTAAATCGTCTTGATAAAATAAAGAAATTGATCTGCCAAACAGTGAGTGGTGGGTCCAAGCTAATTGGAACAGACCTAAACACATGAACTTCTTTGTTTTATTGGCGAGTGAATGAAGCGAGGACACTCTCAGGGTAACACAATTAAAAATTGGGGATGTTTGTTTGTTAATTGGCGAGCGAGCGAAGCGAGCGAGACACTATCAGGGGTAACTCAATCGAGATTTCGCTATATTTATTTATTTATTTATCTGTTTATGGGGTACGTGAGACCTCTGTCTTCTCCCGCGCTTCTAATTATGTAAGTTAGGTAAAGCGTTCACAGTTCCAGTATTTTTCAATTAACGAGCGCGGAGAATCCTGCTGCAGACGCAACTTTGTTTCAACCAAAAAGTTTACAGCTACTCTCTTCTTGAAACAATTGTGAAGTCTTTGTCAAGCTGCGCTTCTTTGCCACTGCTTTCGAAGTTTATTCTGGTAATTCTGTTAGTTTAGTCTGGGATCAGAGACTTTAGATTCTCTGATGCTAACTGAGAATGGAAAGGGTTACACTGTGCACTACAGTTAGATGTAATTTCTGTCCTATTTTTCTGTAAAAAGAGTCTGCTCGCTCGCCATGCATTTGCGCTATTCGAGCGCACCACTAGTATATATGTTTGGACGTACGTATGTCATTTGTACTTTGAACCTCTCGTATTTTTGTGTTAACTCAGCATTCGACCTCGTCCCAAACTTCACTAAACAGATTCCTCTGGTTTACCGATCATTACCCGTATCATCCTAAGAAATTGAATTGTTTACCACTTTGAATTATTTTGCGGGTACAGTTAGAACTCAAAACCTTTCGGGAGTTCCATTTCTATTTAGTACAGTGGGTTAGCTCCAAAATTTAACTAAATCGTGCACTTTTTTATTAAAGCATGAAACTTCTAGCATGGTTATGTGGAGGGAAGTTGGATTTGACCTCTGAAGACCGGGAGAGGTCAAATTCAAGATGGCCGCCAGTTTACCCTGCTTAATGTTCAAGTGCGCTTAATTTTGATAGTTATAAAACAGTTGAGGTGTCACTTTCAACCAAATTAGGGGTGCTCATTCATTTGGTGATACTTCTGAGGCCTCCAGACCCCCAGAAAATGCATATAGGGCAAAATTAAGGTCAAATTACATCAAATTTCTAATTAACATTGTCCACAATCCTGAGTATCACAACCTAACAGTCTCCAGAACACAAGCATAGTGCAGTGCACTTGAGTGCAGCTTTACCACACTTGCAGCGTCCAGTGCACCCCTTCTTGCAGCGACAGGAGATCAATTCATGGCATGATTTTGATACTTCAGGTAGAGTGGTCCAAAGAGGCTGCCACCCGGTTGTTTCCTTTGTCCAGCCCCAGTCAGATGGCTCTGGCATATCTGGATCTGTGACTAATGCCTGGTTCCAACAGTTTGCCTGGTAGCAGGTGCGTTTGATATGCTGTTTGAGCGCTGCCTGGGTTGGAGGAATGTTATCTAGAGTTCTAGACTTCTGTGAGAAGAGTTGTTTCCTGGCATCATTCACTTCCATGCTCTCACTGGTTCGGTCATACATCAGCACAACAAATCTTTCTAGTAGGAACATTGATTCTTCACTGACCTCAGTTGGCATGCCTAGGAGTTCATTGAAAGCACTGGTCACCTCTGGGAAAGACCTCCAAGTAACCCAGGCCGTCTTCTTTCCTCTGCCAGCAAAAGAAGATACAGTGTCACACCCAGTGAAAGCATGAAAGACTGGGAGTGTCAGACACTGTGTTGGGTTCATTGAGGCGACCATTTCATGAATAGCTATGTATCGAAAGCTTGACTTGACACCAAAGGCAACCCACATCTCATCAGGAGCTATCTTGCTGAATGTTGACACAGCCAACACCACCACATCAGTATCAACAGTACGTATGATTACACTCCTACATCCCTTTTGCACAGCATCTGCCGCATGCAGAAGTAGCCGAGTGTCAGCCTCCTCTTGTGAACATGGGGCAAGGTGAGTCAAACATGACTCAGCAGGAGAGCAGAGGACTCCATTTCCATTTGTTGCATAAATTTCTTTGCCCTCTCCTACAGATGGTGAACAACAACATGTGACAGGAAGGCAAACAATTCAGTTTTGTTCTCGTCCACTCGAAGGAAGTCACTCCAGTTCTTTGGCATCTTAGTAGAGGGACCCACCCTCTTCCTTGTGCCCTTTCCCCTCTTCTCTCTAGTGGAGCTTTCAGGCTGGCTGGTTGGTATACATCCCAGACAAGGTCAATCCGGTTGCTTTTCTCAAGTTGAGCAAGAACATATGATGCAAACACACCTTCTCCATACTCTTGAAATGTTCTTGATGCACTAGGATTTAGCATTTGAACCACAACTGCACCATCGAGAATGGTTGCATCAGTTATAGGTGCACCATTGCTCATACTTTCTTCAAGCAGATCTGATTCTAGGCAGCGAAGTAAGTTTGTTGAACTGTAGCCGACATTTCTTGTGCCACTCAGCCCTGTGTGCCCTCAGAGTGGATTCTATGCCAGTTCCATCATCCAATCGCTCAAGATTGATGTCCATTGGCATGCGGTGAAGGGTCTGGAACCGGAGAAGGTCTTCTGTCAAGGATGCATAGCCACTACCAGCAGATTGTTTTGTTGATCTGAGTGGACACTGCAAAGGTTTACCTGTTGTTACTTGGCAGAGGATACAAATGTCCCAGTTGGTGCTCGAGGGTGGCTTGGATCGCTTGGATGTAGAGGGCTGGGTAGGGTCCATCAGGATGTGACGCTTGGACATGGTCGCTACAAAATCGATCACCCAGAAACATGTACATAACACCATTGCTTGAGTGCTTTATAGAAATGACTAACCTTAGGTGGAAATCTTGCCTTGTGACACAGACCTACTACCTAAGGAGACTGCCTCAGACAATGAATGCACAAATCAATATGATGAAATACTGGTGCCTGCATGAGCAAGCACAAAGACATTAGTGCCTGCACAAATAAGCAACAACTCTTTATTTGATTGCATTTTTTGTTCAAATTTGGCCTTGATCTTGGCCTAAATGCATTTTCTTGAGATCTGGTGGTCTTAAAAGTATCACTAAATGAACCAGTATGCCAAATTTAGTTGGAAATGACACCTCAACTGTTTTATAACTATCAAAATTAAGCGCACTTGAACATTAAGCAGGGTACACTGGCGGCCATCTTGAATTTGACCTCCCCCAGTCCTCAGAGGTCAAATCCAACTTCCCTCCACATCTGAAAATAAACCTTATGGTATGTACTAACCATGCTAGAAGTTTCATGCTTTAATCAAAAAGTGCACGATTTAATAGTTAACCTGCTAGACTAATTGAGTTAGTGGCGGTGGTAAGCTATTTGTCATAATTATAAGCCCTACGCAACGTATTGACTTGACAGACAGTTGCGGGGTGTGGTTACTATGGTTTTGAATCCATTTTTTTACCTTATATACGTAATTCAAAACTCGATTTTTTTAAAAGCATGAGTGTAAATCAATCGTTTAACGATAGTATAGCTTTAGGCTCGCTTGCCATTTGTGCTCAGGCACATCACTAATTTATAAAAGCATAGCAGACCCAGCAGCACTATATATTTTTTTCGTCTTTGAATTATGCCAAGGCCTGTAGCTCATACTAGTTTGTGTGTAGTCGTACATATGTCATGTTGTACTTTGACCCTCACTTTTTTGTGTTAGCTAGTAGTCGACCTAGATTGACAGGAAAAATGGTCCAACATTACAAATTGTAGCAGTGAGGGTCCCTCTGTAATACTGACTATAAGAAGTGTACCATGTACTGGAAAGTATAGAGTAAACTGACAAGTGTTGTTGTGATCATGTCAGTATATATGACTGTCCACAGGAGATCAGTTATAATACAGCAATCATGATTGTAAGGAAGAGATCGTAGAAGGTATACATATGTGACATAGTACAGGTCACACTACTTGCATAACTAGCATTGCATCCTAACATGAAGAGGGTAATACTTGTGCACGGTCAATGTCTGATGAGTCAGGTCGTAAAGGCTGGCCTCTCGGTTGTAGTCTGAGACTTCCACTAATAGTAATATAGACAGAGATTGTTCATTGGAATTGGTTCCCTGCATTGGGCTCCCACTAAGTAGCATCATGTGAGCGAAGCAAGACCCTCATTAACAAGTCTCAATTGAGATTTTGGTATATATATATATATATATATATATATATATATATATATGGCAGCATTCTACACATGTCCATGGTCAATGAATTCCACCCACGGAAGCTACTTAAAATCATGAACATTGGCACAGGCACAAGAAATTCAGGAGAAAAGACTTAGTTAATAATCAGGAAAAATTAATGGCAAATAGCTACGGTGACAGGAGAGGAGAGAAGTTCGCAGTGAGGTCTTACAAGCTTAACAGAGTTCATTTTCTATTCTATTAGCGGTGGTGGTGGTAAGTTATCTTGGCTATATGCCTTACGTAACAGATTGGCTCTTACTTGATACAATAGAGCATTTTCAAGGTTTTGGAAACACGGCTTAGCTTATACATAATCCATTGGTCTACTAATCCGTACTGTGTTTTCCTAGGAAATTTATTTGATTACCCCTTGAACATTTTTTGTCTAATAGTCAAATCATGAATAGAATACGATATAAATCTTGTGTTGGTATATCCAGTGAACTTGTGTGTGTGTGCGTGTGTGTGTGTGTGTGTGTATGTGTGTGTAGTATAATAGATTTTTTGATACGTACGATACTGACGTATGTGTAATGAGGAGTTTGAAATGATGCAACGAGTAATAAAATGCGTTAGTGATAGTTATATAATGTGCTTGTACAAATACGGAAGTATTGTGCATGCAGCTAAATGTGGAATGATGGTGAAATGATAACTAGCTAAATATTGACAAGTGGAATGTTCAGCTTTGGCTTTGGTCTTCAACACAACACAATATGTTTACAGAGACCATTGGCTATGCTGTTGCAATTGAAAGAATACTAATTTGAGGGGTGTCTGGAATACTTCACACATACATACAGACACACAGAGCCATTACATACACAGACTCACATACAATGCCAACAGGTGAAAGTATATTGGAGCATGGTGACAATTATTTGAATTATTTATTTATTTATTTACTTAATTATTTATGTTTTACTTTTATAGGAGTTCCTTAAGTTTACAGTAAGGGCTTGGGAGGGAATGGAACTTAATCAGGACCTGAAAGGTATACACTGTGAAACAGTAGGTTATAAACCCCCAATTATAGTATTATACTTACTATTATACTAATAATATACTACCAATATAAGTAAAACAATATTCATGTTATCTGATGATCTTGCACCATATTATAGAATACATTCAGTATGGGTAGTATATCTGTATCTTGACAATGCTATAAGAGGGTTGTATAATTCTACATGATCGGTATAATAACCTGCAATACTGGTCTTAAAATATTCTTATATTAGTACTATATTATAGATATTCCAGGTCTAATATCTGGATTGTTACACAACTATATAGTGCAATAACTGGCAATATTGGATTTATAACAACACAATACTATAATAATGTTACTCCTTCTAATAACAATCTTAAAGTAGTTATAATTGTATCTTATAACTTATAGTCAATAATTAAATATCATCAATTCTTTGATCTTATAGAAATAAAGAAAATACAAAGTGAGAAATACAGATAAGTGATAAGTACAGATAAGTGATAAATACAGATATGTGATAAATACAGATAAAAGTGATAATAACCTTGAGTTTTTGTTCGATGTTTATTGTTCTAGGTGACAGTCACTCTCAGTTTTTGCCACTTGTGGCACATCACGCTCTACGCCACTGCCAATCTCTCGCTTCTTCGCCAATGTCTTGGCATTCTTTGCGGAATCCAATTCGTCAATAAAGTTGTTAAATTTTTCCGACCTCCAGCTCTGGCGATGGCGAATGAAATTGTCATCGCTCCCAGTGTCCTCTTCCGTCATCATTTCTGCAGACATCGTTCCACAAACTTTGCACTTGGGAGGATTGCTGCAATACAGTCTTCTTTCGACGATCGAATAACTATAAGCAAAGTATAATAGGTTGAAACTTTCTCACTCTTCTTTTTTTTTTTTTTTTTTTAATGATTGTGAAGTAAAAATATTACAAAAATGAATAACAGATGGGTAGGAGCAAGTCTAAAAGTGAAAGGGCAAATTAACTAGCAGCACATTTCTGACAGATCATTATAACTCCACACATGTCAACTGTTTCCAAGAAAGCAGATTTAAACAAATATTTTTTCTCTTTTGTAAAAAATCTACCCGCATGTAAGACTATTAAAGAAGTGAAAAGTGGAGAGGCTGAGGCCATCACAATTTTTAAAATAAGATTAATTGCTCCTTTTCCACGTTTCTCCAACCATTGCTTTATTTTATAGAGAAAAAGTAAGAGACCTGAAACCCACCACACATCTTTCTCCTACTCCCAGACAAACTATTATAAACTTACTCTTTGCTGGTGTGAGCGAATTCTCATTTTCTTTTTTTGTCCTTCAGAACACTCACTGTCTTTGCAGTGTAGAGATTTCCGGTGAATTCTACAGCCGTCTAGAAAAGAAATCCAATTGTTTAATGTATAAATTATTCATTCAAGTAATCATAATTGGAAAAAAATACAATTTACACAAACAAAAAATAATAATTACCACGGATTTGCTTTGCTGAATATGTTTTAGTTCCAATTTCTTTTATTATTTTTTCAACAACTTTTCTGTTGTGTTCTCCATCAATCCTGAGCATAGACATAATAACAATAATAGCAATACTACTACTACTACTATTACTAATAACAATAATAATAACTAGTAGTAGTAGTAGTAGTAGTAGTAGTAGTAGTAGTAATACTAGTAATATTACTAACAATAATAATGATTCAGTAATTCTTGGCTGAAATAATATTCTCATTCTAACAGCCAATACTTTGTTAATTAAAATTTAACCCAAAATTTTTATTATTATTAGTGACCCTTAAAGAGTACTTCAGCAAGCAGTCGAAACGTTGGGTTGAGTTTTAATTAACACTATTGACTGTTATAACGACAAAATTCTCTAATATAATAATAATGATAAATCATACATTCAACAATACTTACCTCTCATGATTATGCAGTTTATTATCATCAGTAAATGCTGCATGAACACTTCTGATTTGAAACTGCAAAGAGTATGTAAAAAGTGTGTAAAGTGTCCTTTCAATGCCATGTTAAAGCTAACCTGTAGTTCAGGAGGGCTTCGTCGACTCCTTTTTTTACCCTCAGAACTGGTCGCACAGCTACTGCAGCCACTTGCAGAACATGGAGCCAACACTGGTGGATTCTGCTCAAGTGTTGACACTCTGGACTCTATGCTATCTAGCTTGTCGCATATAGTATCTAGCTTACTTTCCATTTTTTGCATATAACTCAAAAATGAACCAATTTGTGAGTGACTTTCATGCAAATTGTCTCCATTTTGTGGTAGAATGTCTCCTGGTAGCCATTGAAACCCTTCATCAGCCCTAACTCTCTCTCGGCTTTGAGGGGTTACACTAGTCCTGCCAAGCACACATATTGAAAGTTTACTCTACAATGATTGACACATAATAGAACAAAGTAAACTATTTTAAAGAATAATCTTGCATTAGATAATGTGCACAAAGTTATTAAAAAATTTTCAGGCAATCTGACTTAGAAAGCAAGCTAGCTTGAAGAGATTTATTTTATTTTATTGATATGGTCAATGATACCACTGAAAAAAAGGTCTTGAAGTTCATGATAGTATCTGACTGGATATAGTAAGTACTCGCCACAAGTTTGTCTGAGAACTGCAGCAAGATAACAAAATTTTGCACCATCAGCCAGCATAAGGAGTTAGTTAGCTCCATTGTGAATGTTTTCCATGCAAATATAGTGCATGTGTAATAGACAGTCATTAATCCACAATACTATTCAGCCATTCTCAACTGAAATAATTATAATGAATAAGCAGTTTTATCAGCTACTTTGTGCAACCATTACGGCAGGCTCTAAAGGGTTAAGTCAAACAACTGAAATGTTCCAAGCAAAGAGGATGCTTACAAGAGAGTGGTGAGAAGGTTTCAGTCATTTCTGAACATTAGTAGGAAAAGGTAAGCGCTTTAGACGGCACATCTAAGATTGTGAATTAAAGATCAAGGAAACTCAGCTCATATAGACACCAGAAAAAAACAAGTTATGATTAGAGCTTTGTGGATGCTGACTGGTGTGCAAATTATCCTTTAGGATATATTACGTAGAATGCATACCCACCAGTCATCTTGCTGTTTATATTATCACCACAAAGAGTTTGACATCCTCAACCTCTGTGGAAGGACCACAGCAGGAAGATAAAACATCGGGTTAAGTTATATTTATATTGGAGAATAAGTGCTACTGTTGTACCCACAAGATGGTTTATCTAATGTACCCTACCTAACCGAATGTCTTTTGCTGCTACTGTACCTAATAGCTAAAGGTATTTCACACCTTACCTAAAGTGTTTAAGGTACTTTATCTAAAGTATGTGGTACTTTATCTAAAGTATGTGGTACTTTATCTAAAGTATGTGGAACTTTATCTAAAGTATGTGGTACTTTATCTAAAGTATGTGGTACTTTATCTAAAGTATGTGGTACTTTACCTAGTCCTTTCTTAATAGCTAAGCTACCTTACCTAACTATTCAAAATATTGCTTGTATACTTAGCCTTTATGAAAAGCATCAGGTAAGAGATAAGATATATTTCATGAAATACATCATAAAATGCATTTCATCCAGTACACACAAGGTTACAAGTATTTAATATTAAGACTGGCACCTTTGAATGAACTTATATCCTGCTATTACGATGAAAACTGAAAACTATACCAATAGAGAGAACAACTTCTCCACAAATGTTCTTGTGTTCATGCAAAACTTCAATTTGAGGACAAGTTCTATACAGTGGACCAAAATACTGTCTCTAGTGTGTCCGCTATTTGAAGTTTTCTGAATGTACCTTAATTTACGAAAAGAAATTTCGCTGGGATTGATTTAACATTGAATAAAACATCTAAAACATCAAATAAAGTGAAACTGGAATCCCTCGATGATGTGTTATTAACCCTCTCGTTCCCGAATTGTTTGGACGCGCGCGGAAAAATCTAATCTTCCACCGCGGAATAGTGCATTACCGTTTTATTTTTTTAACTCGATGCTGGCTGGGAAAACCCCATAGCAACCATATATCACTAAATAGACCAAGAGTTTGGGATTTCCCTCATTTTTTGATTGAGAAAATTGAATAATATTTAGGCCCTCTACTAATACTTAAAAAAAAAAAATTTTTCCCAAAAAATTCCACTTTTCCCATCAATAAAAATAAAATACAAAATAGAAATAATATTGTTTGATGTATTGTATACCAATATTATATTAGTTCAACAATAAAATATGTTGTTTGTTGTGTTTGGTGCTGATTGTGATCATGTAGGAGACGTCTATGAGTGTCCACAAGGAACATATGCCATCGGACGTCTAGCTCCACTACAAAACAATTTCATATACACAAAAACACAAACAACAAAGATATTTGTAATACAAACAACAAATTATTCATGATCCTATATAATTGCAACTTTATGATGTATTGTATGCGGTTTCATACAGGATTTTTGTTTGGGGGGGGTTGGGCTCCGAGTGTACTTTGCCACACCCATTTTTTGGAACCTACACTACTTTGATGCACATCTTTGCATAAGAGTCTATACTTCACACTGATGATCAGTGTTCGGTCCTATGCACTAAATGGCTCAGTTATGATAGGAACATAATGGGATACAATATCAGACTAAAAATAAATGCTTCCAAAATGTTCATTTCTATTCAACTCCCAAAATTCTAGGTGGGGAACCCAGGGCTAGCCTCCCACTGTATGAACCCCTGGTATGTATACTCCACACTGTCCATGAGAGAAACAATCGTTGTATTGAGAAAGTGTAATTTGAAAATGAAAAGCAGTACAAGCACACACGTGGAATTCAACCGGCATGGATGGTGTCACAGACTGAACGATCCCTCCCAGGTTAGGATTGACTGGTGTACACACACACACACACACACATGAAATTCAACTTACATGGGCAGGCATAGTAGCCCCGATCCAAAAAGATCCAGAGTTCCCTCCCAGGTTGGATCCGGAAGCGCCGCATACTGTTTGTCCATGGTTGCTCTCTCATTCCACAAACGCACGCACACACATATACACACACACACACACACACAAGAAAAAAGAAGCTACAGGTGAATACAGATCATACAAATAAATGTATAATTTATTATACATAAATTGACTGGTGTACACACACACACACATGAAATTCAACTTACATGGGCATAGTAGCCCCGATCCAAAAAGATCCAGAGTTCCCTCCCAGGTTGGATCCGGAAACGCCGCATACTGTTTGTCCACGGTTGCTCTCTCTCATTCCACAAACGCACGCACACACATATACACACACACACACACACACACAAGAAAAAAGAAGCTACAGGTGAATACAGATCATAAAAATAAATTTATAATTTATTATACATAAATTGACTGGTGTACACACACACACACACACATGAAATTCAACTTACATGGGCATAGTAGTCACGATCCAAAAAGATCCAGAGTTCCCTCCCAGGTTGGATCCGGAAGTGACGCATACTGTTTGTTCATGGTTGCTCTCTCTCTTTCCACAAATTCACGCACACACATACACACACACACACAAGAAAAAAGAAGCTACAGGTGAATACAGATCATAAAAATAAATTTATAATTTATTATACATAAATTGACTGGTGTACACACACACACACACACATGAAATTCAACTTACATGGGCATAGTAGCCCCGATTGGAAAAGACCCCCCCCCCCCCTCTTCCCGGAGTTCGTTCCCTCCCCGGTTAGATCTGGAAGCGCCAGAATAACATTTCAACTCCACGCACACACATATACATCGAGTGTGAAGCTCCACTACAACACCACAAAAACACAGACAACGACAACGACAATATCAATACATATTACAACTTTTGGATGTTCAGGGGGGGGGGGGGGGGGGGGGGGAGCAGCCACAAATATCAAAGTCTGTGGTACTTCACACAAAACATTATGGAATATCAATGGGTGTGTTGTCCTCTTTCTTCCACTCTCCCCCTACCTCATCCACCCGACTCTGTCTTCTTCGGTTCCCGCCTTCTCCGACCGCAAGGACGTCCAGAACTCGGAGCAGCATGAGCCACTTCATCACTGGAACCTGCTGCCTATTCGTGTTTCATCATTGGAAGACTCAGGTCCGGTATCCTCTCCTTCATCACTGGAAGACTCTGCTCCTGTCGCCTCATCTGCGTAAATCGGGTCGCTGACTGTCTGGTCCTAGCTAGTAAGTATATGTGGTAAAAAAATTTTTTAATTTTTTTGAAAATTTGAAATTGTTCAAAAAACCACAAGCCACTTTCAAATCTCAAAACTCAATGAAATATATATATTATAGCTAAACAGCTTACTCTATCTCAATATAGCTATAAATAAGTCCTTTCCACAACAGAAGCTTGCTATTTTTCAAGAGAAAGACAAAAGAAAGACAAGCTTACCTCGATCATCTTCTTGACTCCCATTTTCAGTATCAGAGTTGACGGGGTCTGGTCCAGCAACCCTGATACAGGGCCTCCTATAGCCCTAGATGTCGTCTCCCTTCTCTCCGCTTGATCCTGAGTCGCTAGAGTCAGCATCAAGCAAGTCTAAAACTTGCACCGCATTGTAACTTGTAGACGCCATCTTCCAAAAAATGACTTTGAAAAAAATTTGTTTTGCATAGTTACCGGGGTCACACGACACGCTCACTTTTTTCCTATGATGTAATAAGCATTACCTAAGACTGTACGTAATAGGGAGGCCCCCAGTTGAACTGGCGATTTTATAAAAAATGGAGAAGACAGTAAGTCAAACCGCAAAGTCTTGGTCGGCAAAGAAGCGGTTGTTTCAATGTGTTATGGAAGGCTACTGAGCTCAAGCAAGTTTTCGCTGCTTCTACAAAGCTCTGGAGATTGGGCACCTGTGTATGCAATCTGAAGGTTCTAGCTATAAAGTAACTATTTTTTAAAATTCATAGAAGCCAACCGGTCTTCACCCGCTTTTAAGCGGGATTGGGAACGAAAGGGTTAACCTTTAGCACATGTGCACAAGGAAAAACTCAGTAAGCTGGTCTATTTGACAAGATTGATCAATCCACTGAAAGTCAAATTTTTTGTTCAATAGCTTGGTGTGAGTTGAGCAAGGTTAAAAAATGTATTTTCATGAATAATAATTGGGTCAAGTCAGGTAAGGAATTGGTATTAAAAAATGCACCAGGTAGGTATCCTTCACATCAAATTAATATTTCAGGTAAGGTATTTACCAGAAAGTGATGTCAAGTAAATAATATACAATGTATTTGATATATTTTGTGATAATACATCCTGTACGTTAAGATGATATCTAGTAATCACTTACCGGTCCCTCATAGAATGGCTACTACCAGAATAAAATCTCAGATTACGTGGAGTATTAGATCCAACACTGCATATGAAAATAACAATAGAAAAATCTAATATCAAATTTTCTCAGTTTTGACAGCCAATTACAACTTAACTGAAAATTTTCAATTAATATCATATTTGCTGCTGAACTGAGAAAAATTGCTATTATTATTATTATCATTATTATTATTATTATTATTATTATTATTATTATTATTATTATTATTATTATTATTATTATTATTATTATTATTGCTGAATCAAGAAGAAAGCTGTTAAACCTAAAGGGAAATCTGTTATTGCAGTAATTATTATAGTATCCAAGCACAAGTAAACCATACACATTGGCACTCTAACTGAAAGACATAGAAATAACACAATCATTGAAATATATTCTGCGTTCATCTATGTGAACAAAAATAAAAAGAAGTATAAAACTGATAATGGGACAAATGCATTCTTCAGAATTGTCTGAAACCATTAACTCTGCAGGGCATATAGCAGGTTCGATCACACCAAAAGTTCAAACCTTACTGGAGTAGCCTTACCAGCATGCAATCCGTTGTAAAAAAAAATCTTTAATATTCTAGCCGAACCACTTACTCGTTAATTGTCCTTCTCGAAGGCTTGCCATTTCTTTCTCCGGAGCTATCTCCATAAAAGCTTCCCGAAGGAACACCGCGAAACATCATTGCACTTTTTCAATCCCCTCACTGGACTTGAGATCGCTCGAGATCAAGCTACGTAAACGAGAGGGACGAAGGAACAAGGATATTCTATAAGACTCGTCTCGCCCGCCAATTCTCACTTCACAAGTGTCTCTCGCTCATCGCGTTCTCTGCTCTTCTTTAATTAAATACTGCGGAACAAAAATACAACCACAAGTTTTGTATAATATAAATGTTTACAGCTTCAATTTATTATGGCTTCCAAACGTCCCAGATTGCAGTGCCCTTTGTGCAAAGAAAATCTTTCCTACTCTGCTGTTTCTAGACACACCCAAACAAGATGATGCCAGTACACATCTAGAAGTTCAGATTCTTCAGAGCTAGACAATTTGGCAAGTGATATCCATGATGCTACTACTTCTGATCAAGGTTTGGATAGTGTAACCGTTTGCCAGGATTCCCTTGACCCTGCTGAGCTAAGTGATTCTTCAGTGAGGAACAATCAGAGGTAGAGTTAGCTCCTGAAGTATGGGAAGCAGATTCTGATTCTGACAATGATGGAGAAATAAGATCTATGTAAGATAATCTAAAAAATGTTCAGTTTATATTGAGCTACTTTATTCTTTTTTTTCAACTTTGTTATAGAATTTCTGACAGAGGTGTTCGGCATTTATTAAATTTTATTTCCTCCTTATTTTTATTTTTGTCTACTATTGTGCCAAATGCAAACATCAAAGACTTTGCCTTAATCTTCCCTAAAACTATCTACTCGTTGATAAAGGAAATAAATTTCACTAACATGCTAAAACATTATTGTGTGTGTCCTGCTTGTGGTTCACTCTATGAGGAAGAGAAATGCATAATTACTGGGTTTCAAAATTCTAAGAAAAGCAGAAATGCAACTTCATTGAATTTCCATCTCACCCTCAAAAATCACGCCGTAAAGAATGTGGAATGGATATAATGAAAACTGTAAAGATAGGAACAACTTACAAACTTGTTCCAAAAAAGCTTTACTTGTACAACAGCATTAAAGCTTCCATAGAACAACTTGCATCTCGTCCAGGATATTTTCAAAGTTGTGAGTCTTGGTGTGAGTTGAGCAGTGGTGATTTGAATTTCATGACAGATGTTTATGACGGTAGGTTATGGAGAGATTGGAAAGATTTTGTACACATTCCTGGAAATCTTCTTCTAATGCTTAACATTGATTGGTTCAGACCTACAAACATACAGCATAGTGTTGGAGTATTGTACGTAGTAGTTCAAAATTTGCCTAGAACATTACGGTTAAAACCAGAAAACATTATAATTGTTGGTACAATTCCTGATCCACATGAGCCTAAACTCACCATAAACACGTTTTTGAAGCCAATAATAGATGAACTCATAGAATTATGGAAGGGTACCCAAATAAAAGCTCCTAATTCTACACTAGGTGTTCACAGTGTTCGGGTTGCATTAGCATGTATCAGTTCAGATATTCCAGCGACCAGGAAAATATGTGGCTTCTATGGGTTCAAGGCTAGACATGGATGTTCTAAATGTATGAAAGCTTTTCCAACTTCTGGCTTTTCAGAGGCAACAGATTATGGGGGGTTTGATAGGGAAATGTGGCCACTTCGAGATATGAAAACACATTATGAAAACGCATTGTTAGCTAAAAATGCTGTTACAAAAACAGCACGGACTGCCATTGAAAGTAAAGTTGGATTACGTTACTCTGAATTGTTACGTTTGCCATACTTTAACATAGTGAGATGTCATATGATAGATCCCATGCATAACTTGTTTTTAGGGACTGCAAAGCATGTTACCACATTATGGGAAAGGCAATGGGATCATGTGTGAATCTGATTTCATTAAAATTCTGGAAAAAATTGAAGTTCCTGCTCGTATTGGGAGACTGCCTGGAAAAATTGCTTCATCATTTTCAGGATTTACTGCTGAGCAGTGGATGCTGTGGGTAATAGTGGAGCAGTGCTGTGGGTAATAGTGGAGCAGTGGATGCTGTGGGTAATAGTGGAGCAGTGGATGCTGTGGGTAATAGTGGAGCAGTGGAGGCTGTGGGTAATAGTGGAGCAGTGGATGCTGTGGGTAATAGTGGAGCAGTGGATGCTGTGGGTAATAGTGGAGCAGTGGATGCTGTGGGTAATAGTGGAGCAGTGGATGCTGTGGGTAATAGTGGAGCAGTGGATGCTGTGGGTAATAGTGTACTCTCCTTTTGTCTTAAAGAATATATTGCCTTCTGAACACTATGATATGTGGTGCGTGCTTTCCCGGTCATGCTCACTTTTTTGTCGGCCATTTATTAATAATGAGGAAATAGTGAAAGCTGATGAGTTAATTATACAGTTTTGTAAAATGTTTGAAGATATTTTTGGGCGTCATGCCGTAACACCAAATATGCATCTTCATGCACATCTACGTGAATGCATTCAAGATTTAGGACCTGTGTTCTCTTTCTGGTGTTTTTCATTTGAAAGATACAATGGTATTCTCGAATCATTTCAAAAAAATTGGCATGCTCCAGAAGTTCAGTTAATGGAAAAGTTTGTTTTAATGCAGAAATTAAATGCCACTGACATTTTGCAGCTTACACAGTGTACAGAGCTGCACAAATGCTTCAAATCCATTAAAAACAACTATTCCTTGCTAGAAGATACCAGCAGATTGTTTGACAGTAAATCTCTTTTAGAATATGAAAAGAACATATTTTGCTTGCCAGGAGAAATTTGTGCTACCAAGTGTAAGTGGCATGAAGTTATACCACCGTTGCGTGAAAACTTTTTTAAAGAGGAGATGCGATCTCTTTTATACAATATGTATTGCAAACTGTATACAGCTGACTCAATCACTCAAGTACCATTGAGACACGAGGAATTTTCTCAAGTTGAAGTTTTTGGACAACTTTTTACCTCCCTTAAGAGTCGATCACAGCGATCAAGCACAGTTTCTGCTGTGTGGCCGGGACTCTCTGGCACCATAATTGGTCGGCAGTGTAGTGTAGAAGATATTCGTTGTGGCAATATAGAATACTTTATTTTACATACTCCTGTGATTAATAATGTGAGTCACACACACATACTGTTGGCCAAAATAAAGTGGTATGAAGATCATCCAAGAAAACATTGGTTCAAGAACTCCATAACAGTATCAGCTACACTATTTGAAGAAGATTCTGAAGCTTCATTCAGGCCCCTTTGTCGAATAATGTCTCGTTGTGCGACTATTCAACAAAATATTAACTTTGATTACGGTGAAGACAATGCCATAGTTTGTATTCCACTCACTAGAAGAATACTTAATTGAACTTGATGTATATCTTAATCTGAGAAATGTAATAATTTATAGTGACTGAAAAGTAACAAAATTTCAACTTATGTATCTAAAGAAGTTTAGCGTAATGTAAACTACTTCACATTCATTAGACCAATATATCATATTTAATAAGTATTCTCAAATAGTGTTTGCTTCTTTGTAATAAAAATATACAAAATTGTTATCTTATTAAAAAAGAAGCTGTGGGGATATTTTGCAGTGATTTGGGTTTCACACATATCAGGGGTGATAGAAGTGGGGGATATGCCGCTATCCCCCCCCCTCCCTCCCAAGACAGGGAGACATACGCTATGCAGATTAAGTGTTTTTCATGAGAGTAAATTGGAACGTGTGATACATAGTGCCCACCCCCTCCCACCCCGAGTTCATTGATGTTTGGCAAAATGATAAGTCCACTTATACTTACTATATTCCTACCTGTCGTAATGTCAGTGATGTTGAGTGGATGTTTTGAGATCATGCGTGCTGCACATGTACATGTATTACATGTCAGGGGCGGATTTAGGGGGGAGGGACTCGACTGGTGTCGAACGCGTATGAACCCCCCCCCCCCCTTTTCAGAATGACCCCGTATTTTGCTACTGACCTGTAGTGTATAATAATAGCAATAACTTTTTGTTTATTGTCCTTTTTCCCCTCGGCCTCTAGTAATTGCGTTCTTCTAATGAATGTACCGATACTTATGATATGCTGAGTCAGGACTTTACTTTCATCCTTATAATAATACGGAAGACCTAGTTCATAGTAATGCCAAAGCCGAGCAAGTTTAGCATTTATCATTGTAAATATATTTTATTGGTTGTTGCGTATTCAATTTTTCTTCATGGTATAATTTAAAATTAACTAGAAATATCTTCGTAAATAATTTTCACAGCTGAAATATCAGTTTTAACTTTTATCATAATGTAAGACCTTTTTCACTCATATTCTTTATTCTGGATAACAAAACTTTTGTATATCAATGCTTCTATTTCATCTTCAATTAGTCCTTTTCCAGCCAAAAAAGCTGCATGTTGGTTACGTAGCTCCACAAAGTCCAGTGCTGCCAGTAATGCTTTCTCAGAAATTTTTTCACTAACTGTTTGAGGGATTTCAAGGTGAAAAAGTACATGCATCACACCAGCAACCCTTAATATTTGGCCATGAGACTTCGATAGCATCCCTACAGCACAGTATGAATAAGGTATCCTTTAACTAAGTTTTTTGGTAGAAGGCACACACAAACTATCTAAGAAACAATACCAATGCTAGCACATGATGTACACTGTTAACCTATGATTACATACCAGATAGTAAATCATCAGCACATGAAATATCCAGAAGCTGTCGTTGGATGGTATTATACTTAGTTTGAAATACCGGGCACGGCCGTTTCAGATACCACCTTCTAATGGTATTGTTGGAAACCCACATTGATGACATCAAACCTGCTATGATCATAAAATGTTTGATAAACTACTTGCTGATTCTATATTACTTTAGTACATTGTAGGATTTGATCACTTGTGTAAGTTATACTGCAAGTTAACTTACTAAGAGAAGTAAAAAATTCTCTATCCACTTGTTGTAAGTCCTCAAATGGAACCGGTGAAGGTTTAGGTACAAGCCACAGAAACCTTTGACATAATCCCTTCTCAATATTTGCAGGGATTTCAATTAAATGCCAAGCAACACTTGGCTGAATAAAGCCTCCCAGGGTCAATCCAGTGTACAGATAAAAACATTGAAAGTTCGTCATATAAGCCCAGTAGTTTCCAATGATTACTATGCATCAAGTCTCTCCCATTTTTTCAAAAGACTGGTCATCACAAAACCAAGAATTAGTTACTTCAGTTCCCAAAGTAGCTTGAGTGTCTGCCACGAGCTTTCTAAAAAATCTGCAGAGGGAAGACTTTCCCATACCAGTTGGCATACAGATACATATCCACAATAAAACTGGCTCAATCCAATCCGTTTGTTCAACTTCTACTACGGAATGAGACATGCAAAACTTAGCACCATCAAAATTCCGGCTAAAACTGAAGTTGGAGGCATGCTAATAACATTGCCTGCTTGTTGACAACCCTAAAATTCCAGATATGGTGATTATTTTCCCTTTAAACTATATCACTCACATTTTGATGATGTCTGGATACAAATCCCATTGAATGTCTTTCTTCCAGCAGAGTTTAAGTTATTTAAGTTCACTTGTTTCAATTAATTTATTACAGGAAGAACTGCGTCAGAGCAAGGTATAAGCACTATTGCGAACATTCCTTATAATTATAATTCTGTTACAGCCAGGCTGGCAGTGGTTTGAGAATAGGGAGGAGCAGTACATTCAGTCCAGTCACCTGGTTACAAATTAGCAGTGGGGTCATTTAGCAGTTGCAAGTATGAGTGACCTTCTTGAAAATGACATGTTGAAAGCTGTTTCCTAACTTTATTATTTTGGCCAACATCTGTGTGTCAATTCCAGTCTCAAATGAAGTTTCTCACAGATGATGATTAAAATGCTGGACTCAGAAATTGTTTAGGAGAAAAGGAACTTTTTCACTTGATGAAACATTGAATCACCCAAAAACTGGTCTGATGATGATGATATAGAATAACCCTAAGCCATATGGACAACAAAGAAAATGAACATAACCACCCCCACTTCCCTCCTGAAAAAAAAAATACCCTGTGCTATATGGTGCTGCTATGTTGCTATGACTTAGTACTTTCTGTAATTAAACTATAGAGATTGGTATTTTATTTATTTGTTTTTTTAGAATTAACAAAAACATGTTGTTATTACAATGTGCTGATCCACCCTGAAATTATTTTTGTACAGAGGTTCTGAAGCTTAAAAATTTAGCATGACCGTCTAAAATGAATTAGATGGTAGCACAGTAGTGATAAGTCAGAATCTTTAGCTTTTCTCTGTATGGACCATGAACTTTTGTTTTAACATACTAGTAGATAGTTCAGTCTCTACTTGCTTATATATCCATCTCATTGTCTACCTTAACAGAAACTAATTAAAATTAAAATATTCCTTTATTAATGAAACACCAAAGGTGCGAACCCTCAGAGCTACTAAACAAGAACAAGCAATCTATTAGTTATTTTAATGAGGCCTCAAAATAGCCCAATCAATGAAAATGGTACATGCAAACACCGTCTTCATGAGAGAAGAAGCTAAACAGACCAGAAACTTCACTTCTTTCAATTCCGTTAACTTCCCGGAGCATAAAGCAAACTACACCGCAAGAAATTATTTGCTCACGTGATGGTAGGTGGCATTACCCACAAAAGTTGGTACCTACACAGAGCTGAAAGCTTCGCATTTTCTCAACAATTAGCCCGGAAATAAATAAATAAATAAATAAATAAATAAATTTTAAAAAAGCACAATGAAAGGTCCTAAATCTTCATTCTGAGTAAGTTCATACCTAAATCAATGGTTAATTGTCAGTAATCTCCAAAATCAGAGCGTGACAGACAGACAAACAGGACGACTACTATAACCCTCTCATTTGTATCATTACTGTGCATAGGTCGATACAGAGGCTTGTGAACAAATATTTTCATGGTTATCCAAGTACTCGAGAATCACTCGCCATATGAGTATAGAACATTTTTTATTTTATATACTTTATCTTTGTGACCAACATAATTGGAAGAGGTAACATATATTATTGTCACTACACAATTGCATAGCAAAAGTTTATTTGTGCTACTAATCAGACTTTGAATGATAGGAAGCTAGTACTCCGCAAAAAAGAATTAATTTGCATTATTAAGAGTACCTGGGATATTTATACGTAAATATTCTGCCAAGATTGTATTATTGTAGGTTAGCATCTACGGATAATCTAGGGATGTCCAGAGTATCCAGGGAATCCGTGGATACTCTGCCAAGGGGGTATTATATAGGTTGGCAACCATGGATAATCCGGGGATGTATTGTTTTCAATGTTGAAGTGGTAAATTACATAGTAGGGATTATATGCAAAATGTGTGTTTGTTTGTGTGTGCATGGCTGCATCCTTGTGATTTTGGCCCTGTCCCATCCCTAGCCGGAGTCTTCCCACCATCCCCCTCCCACAAATTTTGGAAGTAAATTGGTGAGTGAGACACTATCATGGGTAACACAATCGAAAATCGAGGACATCTGTTATATGCTAGGACATACGTATGTACGCTTGATGGCCGACCTTGTACATAACACTACTAAACACAATCTCATACTATCTAAGGAAAGCAGTTATTTAACCCTTGGAATTAGGCTGTTTCAATGTACGTGTGTGTGTGGATGTGTGTGTGTGTGCGTGTGTGTGTGTGTGTGTGTCTCTGAGAAACACAATCACTAGCCCTGTTGGGGCCTCACAAAAGTGGGCCAAGAACAAGCCCACTACTTTAACCCAACTGCATTGTAATGTACCGCATAGGATCAATTATATCAGAAGTGAATTTGCTCATGTGTTCCAGTTTGGAATCCAAGTGTAGATTGCCAGCTCACACCTACCAGAAAATACAAAGTCTGAAAGAATAATAATAAAATATGCACATTATATAGTTTACATGAAAAACATATATATACGGAAATTATAGTAATGAAGAAAACTATTGATAAATAATTTTAAAGAGGTCTTATATAAAAGGGCATAGCTGGGGATCATATTTCGCAACAAGTGGAAATGGCAGCTATCAGTTCTTGTCACCAACTTCCCGACACGATTTTAGTACGCATTAATAGCAACTTAGTGCGCAAAAAATAGGAAACAATGTCATACAAGTAACAAATATGTCCCGAGCACCTTAACAGAATTAAGGGAATACACAAACAAACAAAAAATGGCAGGCTATAAAAATAGTGAAGAAAGAAGAGTACTGATTGCCATTGAGTACAGCTAAATTCAACCACAGAGGATGTACAGCATGATGCCACAGTACTGCTGCTCAATCAAGAAATACTTTGGCACACGCACACACACACACGAAAATGGTACATTCTCATAAGAGAATAATCTAAATTAGCCAGAAATACTCACCAGTATACATTTTTAAAGCGAAACTTCACTTTTTCAACTCCGTTTAACTTCCCTGAGCATAAAGCAACTACACTGCTGGCTGCAAAAAAATCCTGTAAGAACTTAAATAAGATCTTGTAAGTTTCTATGTAAGATAAGAACTTATAAGATTATTGGACATAAATGTTTCAAAAGCTTATAAGATCTTATATAAGATCCTTTAAGATCTTTTCAGATCTTATAATATCTTGTAGGCTCTTATCAGATCCTATAGAACACATCAATTATATACTTTAGAATCTTATAAGATCTCATGAAGATCTTATAAGAACTTGCAAAGATCTTATAAGAACATCTGTAGATCTTATAAGAACATCTGAAGATCTTATAAGAACATCTGAAGATCTTATAAGAACTTCTGAAGATCTTATAAGAACTTGCAAAGATCTTATAAGAACATCTGAAGATCTTATAAGAACATCTGAAGATCTTATAAGAACATCTGAAGATCTTATAAGAACTTGCAAAGATCTTATAAGAACATCTGAAGATCTTATAAGAGCATCTGAAGATCTTATAAGAACTTGCAAAGATCTTATAAGAACTTCTGAAGATCTTATAAGAACTTGCAAAGATCTTATAAGAACATCTGAAGATCTTATAAGAACATCTTAAGATCATATAAGAACTCGCAAATGAAGATCTTATAAACATAAAATTTATAGAAATCTTGTAAGGATAAAGATCCATCAAGATCACATAAGGTCATATAATATCAAACAGATAAGCATAGAATGTTATGTTTGCGGAAATAATGTTAAGATAAATTTTCGCTGATGGCTGCATGCGTTTTAATCTCTTCCCAGTATCCAAACATTTTCTGATTGCATTTCTTTTGAAGAGCAGGGAAGTTTCTCTTGTAAGTCCCTTCCCCAAATCTCTCATCAACACATTCTGTAAATAGTTATAAAGCAGTCATTATGATACTTTAACATCATTATCACTTTATACCTTCAATCAGTTGCATTTTTTCTGCTGCAAGTGGTGGCTTGCATGATTTCACTGTTCCAAAGCAGCTGCTTGCTAGTTCCTGATCTTCAAATAGGGCATCCATTAGCGACAAGCAATACTTGTCGGGAGTGCTACCTCTTAGGTTTAACAAATGGACACACTTACTCTGAAATAGTAAATAAAATATTGTGTGGAACAACTATATAGGTAAAATAACATTTTTACAATTTTTTAGGTATAGGCATGACTGAATATATATAAGTCTAACATAACCAAGGCATTTTATAATACAAAAAAAGTGTGGTGATATTTGGAAAACTGAAATAACTAGAGCACTGAAGTGCAAACCCTCAGCGCTAGTTAGCTAGTATGATAAAGAAAAGGAAAAGTGTAGTAGAAACAAAAAAAAGAAAGAGAAGTGGCATGAAGAGAGGCAGGAAAGAGAAAAAGACAATGAAGAGGGACAAAAGAAAGAGGAAATGAAAGGAAAAGGTAGGAAAGCAATCAAAACAGTAGGAAGAGGAAAATAAGGCAAGAAGAAAAAAAAAAATAAATAAAACGGGATGAAAAAAAAATGAAAAAAAAAGCGTCTACTAGGGTTTGAACCAGAGACTTCCAGGTTAACTATTTGCTCACTCAACAACTATGCCACAGAACACCAAACCCTCAATCCATGTAATTGTTAGCTATTTAAAAGTGATTTGCAACCTGCAAGCTGGCTCACGTGACAAGCAAGTTTTTTAAGGGGGGTTCCCATTACCATAACGTACGATTGTGGGACTGAAATTCTACTCGCTTTTTCTTGAAAACTAAGTCAAAACTAAAAATTCTGGCACATTAAAGGGACTTACTCTGTGAAGTGCTATAGTTTGATGTCGCTTTCAAAGCCTGGGTAGCCGTACTCTTCGAGATCCGCTGTTGACTGAATGAATGAACTAGAGCACTGAAGTGCA
>WLWD01002626.1_pt1 | contig 28421 bp, 11 predicted proteins | sample 6712731 | NCBI WGS metagenome assembly WLWD01 (sample SAMN12718690, study PRJNA576275) | sponge metagenome | isolation source: marine sponge | host: Mycale hentscheli | place: New Zealand: South Island, Marlborough, Capsize Point | collected 2014-11-01
AGGCAGAGATCCTGATCGTGTGAGAATAGATATGCAGCGAGAGTGAGAGAATAGACAGGCAGAGAGCCTGATCATGTGAAAATAGACAGGCAGAGAGCCTGATCATGTGAGAATAGACATGCAGCGAGAATGAGAATAGACAGACAGAGAGCCTGATTATGTGAGAATAGACAGGCAGAGAGCCTGATCGTGTGAGAATAGACAGGCAGAGATCCTGATCATGTGAGAATAGACATGCAGTGAGAATGAGAGAATAGACAGGCAGAGAGCCTGATCATGTATGAATAGACAGGCAGAGAGCCTGATCATGTGAGAATAGACAGGCAGAGAGCCTGATCGTGTGAGAATAGACATGCAGCGAGAGTGAGAGATTAGACCGGCAGAGAGCCTGATTATGTGAGAATAGACAGGCAGAGAGCCTGATCGTGTGAGAATAGACATGCAGCGAGAGTGAGAGAATAGACCGGCAGAGAGCCTGATCATGTGAGAGAGAATAGACAGGCAGAGAGCCTGATCATGTGAGAATAGACTGGCAGAGAGCCTGATCGTGTGAGAATGACCGCATATAAAGCCTGATCATGTGAGTGCGAAGAGACAGGCATAAGAGCCTGATCATGTGGAAAGACAGGCAGATACCTGATCGTGTGATAATAGACAGGCAGCATATTCTGATCATTTGAGAATACGACAGCAGCGAGGTGAGAGAAAGACTCCGAAATCTGATCAGGTAGAATAGACAGGCAGAGCGCCTGATCTTGTGAGAATATACAGGCCATATAGCCTGATCATGTGAAAATAGACAGCAGAGAGTCCTGATCATGTCCGAATAGACGCAGAGAGCCTGTCATGTGTATAAAGACATTCAGCGAGAGTGAGAGAATATACAGCAGAGCCTATTCATGTGAGAATAGACAGGCAGATAGCCTGAATCGTGTAGAATAGACAGGCAAGAGAGCCTGATCTGGTTTGAGAATATACATGCCAGAGAGCCTTAATCATGTGAGAATGACAGGCAGAGATACTCATTTATGGTGAGAATATACATGCAGCGAGAATGAGATAGACAGGCAGAGAGCCTGATCATGTGAGAATAGACAGGCAGAGAGCCTGATCGTGTGAGAATAGACAGGCAGAGAGCCTGATCATGTGATAATAGACATGCAGCGAGAGTGAGAGAATAGACAGGCAGAGAGCCTGATCATGTGAGAATAGACAGGCAGAGAGCCTGATCGTGTGAGAATAGACAGGCAGAGAGCCTGATCATGTGAGAATAGACATGCAGCGAGAATGAGAATAGACAGACAGAGAGCCTGATTATGTGAGAATAGACAGGCAGAGAGCCTGATCATGTGAAAATAGACAGGCAGAGAGCCTGATAATGTGAGAATAGACAGGCAGAGAGCCTGATCATGTGAGAATAGACATGCAGCGAGAGTGAGAGAATAGACCGGCAGAGAGCCTGATTATGTGAGAATAGACAGGCAGAGATCCTGATCGTGTGAGAATAGATATGCAGCGAGAGTGAGAGAATAGACAGGCAGAGAGCCTGATCATGTGAAAATAGACAGGCAGAGAGCCTGATCATGTGAGAATAGACATGCAGCAAGAATGAGAATAGACAGACAGAGAGCCTGATTATGTGAGAATAGACAGGCAGAGAGCCTGATCGTGTGAGAATAGACAGGCAGAGATCCTGATCATGTGAGAATAGACATGCAGTGAGAATGAGAGAATAGACAGGCAGAGAGCCTGATCATGTATGAATAGACAGGCAGAGAGCCTGATTATGTGAGAATAGACAGGCAGAGAGCCTGATCGTGTGAGAATAGACATGCAGCGAGAGTGAGAGAATAGACAGGCAGAGAGCCTGATCATGTGATAATAGACAGGCAAAGAGCCTGATCATGTGAGAATAGACAGGAAGAGAGCCTGATCATGTGAGAATAGACCGGCAGAGAGCCTGATCATGTGAGTGAGAATAGACAGGCAGAGAGCCTGATCATGTGAGAATAGACAGGCAGAGAGCCTGATCGTGTGAGAATAGACAGGCAGATATTCTGATCATGTGAGAATAGACATGCAGCGAGAGTGAGAGAATAGACAGTCAGAAAGCCTGATCATGTGAGAATAGACAGGCAGAGCGCCTGATCGTGTGAGAATAGACAGGCAGAGAGCCTGATCATGTGAAAATAGACAGGCAGAGAGCCTGATCATGTCAGAATAGACAGGCAGAGAGCCTGATCATGTGATAATAGACATGCAGCGAGAGTGAGAGAATAGACAGGCAGAGCCTGATCATGTGAGAATAGACAGGCAGAGAGCCTGATCGTGTGAGAATAGACAGGCAGAGAGCCTGATCATGTGAGAATAGACAGGCAGAGAGCCTGATCATGTGATAATAGACAGGCAGAGATCCTCATTATGTGAGAATAGACATGCAGCGAGAATGAGAATAGACAGACAGAGAGCCTGATTATGTGAAAATAGACAGGCAGAGAGCCTGATCGTGTGAGAATAGACAGGCAGAGAGCCTGATCGTGTGAGAATAGACATGCAGCGAGAGTGAGAGAATAGACAGGCAGAGAGCCTGATCATGTGAGAATAGACAGGCAGAGAGCCTGATCATGTGAGAATAGACAGGCAGAGATCCTCATCATGTGAGAATAGACATGCAGCGAGAATGAGAATAGACAGACAGAGAGCCTGATTATGTGAGAATAGACAGGCAGAGATCGTGATCATGTGAAAATAGACAGGCAGAGAGCCTGATAATGTGAGAATAGACAGGCAGAGAGCCTGATCATGTGAGAATAGACAGGCAGAGAGCCTGATGGTGTGAGAATAGACATGCAGCGAGAGTGAGAGAATAGACCAGCAGAGAGCCTGATCATGTGAGAATAGACAGGCAGAGAGCCTGATCGTGTGAGAATAGACAGGCAGAGATCCTGATCGTGTGAGAATAGACATGCAGCGAGAGTGAGAGAATAGACCGGCAGAGAGCCTGATTATGTGTAGAATAGACAGGCAGAGATCCTGATCGTGTGAGAATAGACATGCAGCGAGAGTGAGAGAATAGACAGGCTGAGAGCCTGATCATATGAAAATAGACAGGCAGAGAGCCTGATCATGTGAGAATAGACAGGCAGAGAGCCAGATCGTGTGAGAATAGACATGCAGCGAGAGTGAGAGAATAGACCGGCAGAGAGCCTGATTATGTGAGAATAGACAGGCAGAGATCCTGATCGTGTGAGAATAGACATGCAGCGAGAGTGAGAGAATAGACAGGCAGAGAGCCTGATCATGTGAAAATAGACAGGCAGAGAGCCTGATCATGTGAGAATAGACAGGCAGAGAGCCTGATCATGTGAGAATAGACAGGCAGAAAGCCTGATCGTGTGAGAATAGACAGGAAGAGATCCTGATCGTGTGAGAATAGACATGCAGCGAGAGTGAGAGAATAGACAGGCAGAAAGCCTGATCATGTGAGAATAGACAGGCAGCGAGAGTGAGAAAATAGACAGGCAGACAGCCTGATCATGTGAGAATAGACAGGCAGAGAGCCTGATCGTGTGAGAATAGACTGGCAGAGAGCCTGATCATGTGAGAATAGACAGGCAGAGATCCTGATCGTGTGAGAATAGACATGCAGCGAGAGTGAGAGAATAGACAGGCAGAAAGCCTGATAGTGTGAGAATAGACAGGCAGCGAGAGTGAGAGAATAGACAGGCAGAGAGCCTGATCATGTGAGAATAGACAGGCAGAGAGCCTGATCGTGTGAGAATAGACTGGCAGAGAGCCTGATCATGTGAGAATAGACAGGCAGAGAGCCTGATCGTGTGAGAATAGACAGGCTAAGAGCCTGATCGTGTGAGAATAGACAGGCAGAGATCCTGATCGTGTGAGAATAGACAGGCAGAGTGCCTGATCATGTGAGAATAGACAGGCAGAGAGCCTGATCGTGTGAGAATAGACAGGCAGAGAGCCTGATCGTGTGAGAATAGACATGCAGCGAGAGTGAGAGAATAGACAGGCAGAGAGCCTGATCGTGTGAGAATAGACAGGCAGGGATCCTGATCATGTGAGAATAGACAGGCAGAGAGCCTGATCATGTGATAATAGACATGCAGCGAGAGTGAGAGAATAGACAGGCAGAGAGCCTGATCATGTGAGAATAGACAGGCAGAGAGCCTGATCGTGTGAGAATAGACAGGCAGAGAGCCTGATCATGTGAGAATAGACATGCAGCGAGAATGAGAATAGACAGACAGAGAGCCTGATTATGTGAGAATAGACAGGCAGAGAGCCTGATCATGTGAAAATAGACAGGCAGAGAGCCTGATAATGTGAGAATAGACAGGCAGAGAGCCTGATCATGTGAGAATAGACATGCAGCGAGAGTGAGAGAATAGACCGGCAGAGAGCCTGATTATGTGAGAATAGACAGGCAGAGATCCTGATCGTGTGAGAATAGATATGCAGCGAGAGTGAGAGAATAGACAGGCAGAGAGCCTGATCATGTGAAAATAGACAGGCAGAGAGCCTGATCATGTGAGAATAGACATGCAGCAAGAATGAGAATAGACAGACAGAGAGCCTGATTATGTGAGAATAGACAGGCAGAGAGCCTGATCGTGTGAGAATAGACAGGCAGAGATCCTGATCATGTGAGAATAGACATGCAGTGAGAATGAGAGAATAGACAGGCAGAGAGCCTGATCATGTATGAATAGACAGGCAGAGAGCCTGATCATGTGAGAATAGACAGGCAGAGAGCCTGATCGTGTGAGAATAGACATGCAGCGAGAGTGAGAGATTAGACCGGCAGAGAGCCTGATTATGTGAGAATAGACAGGCAGAGAGCCTGATCGTGTGAGAATAGACATGCAGCGAGAGTGAGAGAATAGACCGGCAGAGAGCCTGATCATGTGAGTGAGAATAGACAGGCAGAGAGCCTGATCATGTGAGAATAGACTGGCAGAGAGCCTGATCGTGTGAGAATAGACAGGCAGATATCCTGATCATGTGAGAATAGACATGCAGCGTGAGTGAGAGAATAGACAGTCAGAGAGCCTGATCATGTGAGAATAGACAGGCAGAGAGCCTGATCGTGTGAGAATAGACAGGCAGAGAGCCTGATCATGTGAAAATAGACAGGCAGAGAGCCTGATCATGTGAGAATAGACAGGCAGAGAGCCTGATCATGTGATAATAGACATGCAGCGAGAGTGAGAGAATAGACAGGCAGAGAGCCTGATCATGTGAGAATAGATAGGCAGAGAGCCTGATCGTGTGAGAATAGACAGGCAGAGAGCCTGATCATGTGAGAATAGACAGGCAGAGAGCCTGATCATGTGATAATAGACAGGCAGAGATCCTCATTATGTGAGAATAGACATGCAGCGAGAATGAGAATAGACAGACAGAGAGCCTGATTATGTGAAAATAGACAGGCAGAGAGCCTGATCGTGTGAGAATAGACAGGCAGAGAGCCTGATCGTGTGAGAATAGACATGCAGCGAGAGTGAGAGAATAGACAGGCAGAGAGCCTGATCATGTGAGAATAGACAGGCAGAGAGCCTGATCATGTGAGAATAGACAGGCAGAGATCCTCATCATGTGAGAATAGACATGCAGCGAGAATGAGAATAGACAGACAGAGAGCCTGATTATGTGAGAATAGACAGGCAGAGATCGTGATCATGTGAAAATAGACAGGCAGAGAGCCTGATAATGTGAGAATAGACAGGCAGAGAGCCTGATCATGTGAGAATAGACAGGCAGAGAGCCTGATGGTGTGAGAATAGACATGCAGCGAGAGTGAGAGAATAGACCAGCAGAGAGCCTGATCATGTGAGAATAGACAGGCAGAGAGCCTGATCGTGTGAGAATAGACAGGCAGAGATCCTGATCGTGTGAGAATAGACATGCAGCGAGAGTGAGAGAATAGACCGGCAGAGAGCCTGATTATGTGTAGAATAGACAGGCAGAGATCCTGATCGTGTGAGAATAGACATGCAGCGAGAGTGAGAGAATAGACAGGCTGAGAGCCTGATCATATGAAAATAGACAGGCAGAGAGCCTGATCATGTGAGAATAGACAGGCAGAGAGCCAGATCGTGTGAGAATAGACATGCAGCGAGAGTGAGAGAATAGACCGGCAGAGAGCCTGATTATGTGAGAATAGACAGGCAGAGATCCTGATCGTGTGAGAATAGACATGCAGCGAGAGTGAGAGAATAGACAGGCAGAGAGCCTGATCATGTGAAAATAGACAGGCAGAGAGCCTGATCATGTGAGAATAGACAGGCAGAGAGCCTGATCATGTGAGAATAGACAGGCAGAAAGCCTGATCGTGTGAGAATAGACAGGAAGAGATCCTGATCGTGTGAGAATAGACATGCAGCGAGAGTGAGAGAATAGACAGGCAGAAAGCCTGATCATGTGAGAATAGACAGGCAGCGAGAGTGAGAAAATAGACAGGCAGACAGCCTGATCATGTGAGAATAGACAGGCAGAGAGCCTGATCGTGTGAGAATAGACTGGCAGAGAGCCTGATCATGTGAGAATAGACAGGCAGAGATCCTGATCGTGTGAGAATAGACATGCAGCGAGAGTGAGAGAATAGACAGGCAGAAAGCCTGATCATGTGAGAATAGACAGGCAGCGAGAGTGAGAGAATAGACAGGCAGAGAGCCTGATCATGTGAGAATAGACAGGCAGAGAGCCTGATCGTGTGAGAATAGACTGGCAGAGAGCCTGATCATGTGAGAATAGACAGGCAGAGAGCCTGATCGTGTGAGAATAGACAGGCTAAGAGCCTGATCGTGTGAGAATAGACAGGCAGAGATCCTGATCGTGTGAGAATAGACAGGCAGAGAGCCTGATCATGTGAGAATAGACAGGCAGAGAGCCTGATCGTGTGAGAATAGACAGGCAGAGAGCCTGATCGTGTGAGAATAGACATGCAGCGAGAGTGAGAAAATAGACAGGCAGAGAGCCTGATCATGTGAGAATAGACAGGCAGAGAGCCTAATCATGTGAGAATAGACAGGCAGATATCCTGATCGTGTAAGAATAAACATGCAGCGAGAGTGAGAGAATAGACAGGCAGAGAGTCTGATCGTGTGAGAATAGACAGGCAGAGATCCTGATCTTGTGAGAATAGACAGGCAGAGAGCCTGATCATGTGAGAATAGACAGGCAGAGAGCCTGATCGTGTGAGAATAGACAGGCAGAGAGCCTGATCGTGTGAGAATAGACAGGCTAAGAGATCCTGATCGTGTGAGAATAAACAGGCAGAGAGCCTGATTGTGTGAGAATAGACAGGCAGAGATCCTGATCGTGTGAGAATAGACATGCAGCGAGAGTGAGAGAATAGACAGGCAGAGAACCTGATCGTGTGAGAATAGACAGGCAGAGAGCCTGATCGTGTGAGCATAGACAGGCAGAGATCCTGATCATGTGAGAATAGACAGGCAGAGAGCTTGATCATGTGAGAATAGACAGGCAGAGATCCTGATCATGTGAGAATAGACAGGCAGAGAGCCTGATCGTGTGAGAATAGACAGGCAGAGATCCTGATCGTGTGAGAATAGACAGGCAGAGAGCCAGATCATGCGAGAATAGACAGGCAGAGAGCCTGATCGTGTGAGAATAGACAGGCAGAGAGCCTGATCGTGTGAGAATAGACAGGCTAAGAGCCTGATCGTGTTAGAATAGACAGGCAGAGATCCTGATCGTGTGAGAATAGACTGGCAGAGAGCCTGATCATGTGAGAATAGACAGGCAGAGAGCCTGATCATGTGAGAATAGACAGGCAGAGAGCCTGATCGTGTGAGAATAGACATGCAGCGAGAGTGAGAGAATAGACCGGCAGAGAGCCTGATTATGTGTAGAATAGACAGGCAGAAAGCCTGATCGTGTGAGAATAGACAGGAAGAGATCCTGATCGTGTGAGAATAGACATGCAGCGAGAGTGAGAGAATAGACAGGCAGAAGCCTGATCTGTGAGAATATACAGGCTGATCATGTGAGAATAGACAGGCAGATATCCTGATCGTGTAGAATAAAACATGCAGCGAGAGGGAGAGAATAGACAGGAAAGAGCACTGATCGGTGTGAGAATAGACAGGCAGAGATCCGGATCGTGTGAGAATAGACAGGGCCAGGAGAAGCCTGATCGTGTGAGAATAGACTGGCAGAGAGCCTGATCATGTGAGAATAGACAGGCAGAGAGCCTGATCGTGTGAGAATAGACAGGCTAAGAGCCTGATCGTGTGAGAATAGACAGGCAGAGATCCTGATCGTGTGAGAATAGACAGGCAGAGTGCCTGATCATGTGAGAATAGACAGGCAGAGAGCCTGATCGTGTGAGAATAGACAGGCAGAGAGCCTGATCGTGTGAGAATAGACATGCAGCGAGAGTGAGAGAATAGACAGGCAGAGAGCCTGATCATGTGAGAATAGACAGGCAGAGAGCCTGATCATGTGAGAATAGACAGGCAGATATCCTGATCGTGTAAGAATAAACATGCAGCGAGAGTGAGAGAATAGAGAGGCAGAGAGCCTGATTGTGTGAGAATAGACAGGCAGAGATCCTGATCGTGTGAGAATAGACAGGAAGAGACTGTGATAGTGTGAATAGAGTGAAGGGCAGCGTGCCCTGCATAGACACTTTCATCACACCATTATTTGGTGGAAATTTAACTATATGTACTAGAACTGCCTACCCATGCTCTCTATAATGCCACGCTGGCAATAGTGTAGTGTGGCTTATGAGTCCCAAGACACATCCAGCCTACAGTTCATTCTCTAGTCTCTCTCATTATGTAACCCCTATTTGCTCAGCCTCCCTTCTCAAGTATGTAACACTCTCATGTCAGCATAAATATCAATTACAGCATGCAACCTGACTGAGAGTTTCCAAGCTTTCGAGCATACTGATCACTTTGACAGAGCCAATCTTGGCAATACGGCCATTACTAAATACTGCACATAGTTTCTAACATGCAATGGACAATGATGATCATAAATTTTTGCATGAAGGTTTGAATAAGAAGAGTGGGAGCCGGCAATGCACCCCACACCTGTAACAAAGGCCTACGCCTGATCATAACGAGGGTTGGCAGCATGATTTCGTGATTTAGAGATTGCAACTGTTGGGTAGAGTAACAGCATTAGAACTAGAGTCCAACTCTTAACATAACTGTACTAGTTAAGCAAGGCAAATGGACCAGCAGCATGCCCATGTATTATCGAGCCATAGAACTCCTATTTTCGGCTGATTGCATCAATGAAGGCCATTCACCACTGATTGATGATTTAGATCCTATTAATCCAACCTGACCTACAGAAAGCTAATTACATAGAGTACAGTAGTGTATATCTCCAGCCCCTTACTATTTAAATAATACCACCACTGATGAGCAGCCATCCTTAGAGAGCTAATAGTGCCGGGTGAACCAGCCATTCTGGCAAGGAAGTAACAGGTAGCTACTAGGCTTAGGCTACAAGCACTGAAAACAGTGGCTATCAGGACTGTGCCCGGGTGCCATTGCTCCACATGTGACACCCCACACGTGATCGCTTAGCGAATGGTCGCAGTATTTGCAGGTCCTCTGCCGACGTTTACCTGGGCTCGGGTGATGTGATGGTGGGCTTAATTAGTGTGGGTAAAACCACTAAGATAATAGCAAATTTTTCTCGTTCTAACAACCAATAATTATTTCAGCCGAGAATGACAGAATAACTCACTAAGATATTTCATGGCACATGAATTATTCAACTCAGTCAGCCATATAGAAATACAACACACAAAAAGTTAGAGCAGTCTTACGTTACAGGATATACCACCTTATTATGTCATCTATTGTTTGTGGTCTTCCCAATTAGTGAGGGGAACTGAACAAACTACTTAGTGTCAGCCTACCGCCGCATAGCAGTAGGTAAAGGGTCCAGTAAAGCGAGATTAAATGTGACGTGATCAAAATAGATCCTAAAGCCTGTCAGGAATAAATAATGTACTTATAAACTACAAGCCAGAGACACAGATGGATAAAATTTAAAAAATTGTTCAGATGTGCCCACACTTGACTGCCATTGCAGGGCTCCTCTAAAAGGTTCTAAAAGAACTAAAACGTTCTGCAGACTGGAATATTTTTAGAGATGTTCCAACTGAGGGAAACCAAGCGTTCTACTTGGTACAGCTACAGCTGGTAATTTAGTGATATGAAACTCATAACAACTAAATGACAAAACTGACTAACAGAACAGAACTTGTTATCCTTGTACATATAGACTCATTTTTATGTAGAATACATGGAGGTATAACCTCCTAACTAGAACTGAACTAGACACAGCTGATGCCAATGCCACTGAAGGTCATAGATTACACATAATAAAGTTAGCTGAAATAATAGACATCTTCCAACAGAACAGCCACAGGATCATGTGTTAATGTTCAGGGAGGGCTCCATAGGGGGGGCAGGAGGGGCAATCGCCCCCCCAATATTAAGTGTGGGGGGGCATTGCCCCCCCAATTCAGGCTTTAGCTAATAGCTTGTGTAATAATTGTTTATAGGAACTGCTATAATAATTGTGTAACCACAATACTACATGGTGAACCCTTTCATCATCGAATATATTTAGACATTTTGAAATTTTTTTTTGTATAAAATGAGTACTTTAAAATGGTCTATAGCAACCATACAAAAAAATTGTCTTCATAAAATATACATTACAGAAAAATGTTTATGTTGCCTAGCAACCAAGAACAACTAAACAATAATCAGGGAGGGCTCCATAGGGGGGGCAGGAGGGGCATTTGCCCCCCCAACTGAACACCCCAATTGAGGGCATTGCCCAACAAGCAGCAATTTTTGTCATGCTAAGTGATTGTGGTTTAGCACATTAGCAGTGTACATGTGTGGTCAGCTCATACAGCAGCTGACCCATGTGCAGGTTTTTGCAAGAATTTCTGGGTTTTCAGTACAACTGTACAGAATGAAGAGAAGTGCTCAGAGAAGCTTAAATGAACTGTGGTCTAAGAAGAAAAAGGCAAGTGAGCAACATGAGGAGGTACAATTGTGTGATGGTCATTCAAGTGAATCTGAAGAGGAGAACCAGCAGCATGAAGTAGAGTCAGACCAGGAGGAAGCACTTGTAGAGCAGCAGGTTCATGATTTGGGTGTAATTGGTGAAGATAATAATGAGAGTCAGGCTGGCGAAGTAAACCATAATTGCATGCGTCAATGCTGTGGTGATGATAAAAGGGTTTACCAGCCCAGAGGAAAAGAAACTTTGTCCCTATTTACCAACAAAGGTCGCAAATTTCTTTCTTCATGGTATGACAAGTATGATTGGCTGACACTTTGTACAACACAGAAGAAAGTATTTTGTATCTACTGCAGATTTGCGCATAGACATAAACTGCTTACTTTCTCCAAAAAAGGTGAAGAAGCATTCACAGTAAGAGGATTTGACAATTTTAAAAAGGCTACTGAAAAGTTTCGTACACATGCTAATTCTGATTCACATCTTGAGTCAAAGCTGAAGTGGAATGCACTTAGTAATCCTACTATCCAATCTCAGTTGAGTGCTCAAATAACTAGAGCACAGCAGTCTCGACGTGCTGGATTCTTGAAACAACTGGAAGCAATGAAGTATCTTCTTAGACAAGGTATAGCATTGCGCCAGGGAGATAATGAAGAGGAAGGAAACCTACCTCAACTTCTATTAACTTTGAGCAATGACAATAAAGATGTGAAAAACTGGATAACTGAAAAAAAGTATATGTCACACGATATAGTGAATGAATTGATTAGCTTAATGGGGCAAAAGGTACTAAGGCAAATTTTGGAAAAGATAAAGAGCAATTCACCTTACTGGTATTCTGTAATAGCTGATGAGGCTACAGATGTTGCTTGCAGAGAACAATTTAACCTGTCTATTAGGCATGTTAATGATGACTATGTTGTGAGTGAAGATTCTATTGGCTTGCTTAGTCTTCCTAATACTAAAGCTGAAACTTTGTTTATGGTTCTGAAAGACATGCTCACTCGATGTAACTTGCCTTTGTCATTATGTCGTGGTCAGGCATATGACGGAGCAGCCACTATGCAAGGAAAAAGAAAAGGCCTAGCTAAATTGGTCAGAAATGAGGTTCCAGCTGCCCTTCCTGTACATTGCTTAGCCCACTCATTAAATATCTGTCTACAAGATGCCGGGAGGCAGGTACAGCTATTAAGAGATACTATTGATCTGATTCGTGAAATAGTCAAGTTAATAAATTATTCTCCCAAAAGAAAACACCTGTTTTCTGAGAAATTGTTAGAGAGTGAAACTTCAGTGAAAGGTATTCAGCCTCTTTGTCCGACACGTTGGACTGTGCGAACTGGCGCCATTGGTGCTGTAATTAGTCAGTATTCCATCATTTTGGAAACAATGCATCAAACTACACATGACGAATACGGTTTGAAAGCAGCTGGAATAATTGCCGCTTTAGAAAAATTTGAAGTTTTCTTTGGTTTGAAATTAGCTACCTCCTTTTCAGTGCAGCTGAGGAGACATCAAGAGTCCTTCAAAACAAGGACCGGACTCTCCAAGAGGCAGTATCAGCTGTTAATGTAACCCGAGCATTTTATCAGCGACAGAGAAATGATGATCAATTTGACAGATTCTTTTCTGCTATTGTTGATGAGGCTGCAAAGATGGAAATTGGAGAACCAAAACTACCAAGGTAGAGGAAGCTACCAGCAAGATTTGATGATGGTCAACCCCACCAATTCAGAGAGCCAAATGCATATTTTCGTAAAATTTATTATGAAGCTTGTGACCTTCTAATTCAAGAGCTACATGATCGGTTTGAACAAGCACATATAATGAAGCCCATGATAGCAATGGAAGCACTGCTTGTTAAATCTGCTAATGGCCAATGTGCTGAGGAAGAGTTTCAAGTAATTCAAGAATCTGTCTTTAGCAATGACCTCGACTTTGACATGTTAAAGAAGCACCTTGGAGTTTTAGTTGATGTAATTCACCAGGCTTTGCCTGAAGTTAAGGTGGTAACCAGTATACGCACTATATGTGAAGCTATGAGGACTCTTGCATACAGATCCTTGCTTTCTGAAGTACACAAATTGCTACGCCTCTATCTTACTGTACCAATCACTTCCTCAACATCTGAGCGAAATTTTTCAACCTTAAGACGTGTCTTAACATATTTGAGAGCAACAATGTCAGAAAAGAGATTGAATAATTGCATACTCCTACACACACACAAACACTTCACAGATAAACTTAACTTGCTTGAAATAGCACAAGATTTTATAACTTTGCATGAAGAGCGCAAGAGGTACTTTGGTTCATTTTTGTAATAATAATATATAATATATTCTTTCGATGATTCAGTCATTCAGTTATAGAACGAGAAAAAATTTGCTATTAATAATATATTTCCTTATATATTTTAAGACATGTGGGGTGTACGTACATGGAGCATGCATGTGTCCATGTCCATGCAATTCTTGCCCCCCCAATCACAAAATGCTGGAGCCCTCCCTGATGTTACTGCATTAGTCACTCCTTGTTACTGCAATAGTGTTCCCCAGGAATTAAATCGGCAATTTTTGGGAGGCACAAATTCACTTAGGGGGAAATCACAGGTTATATTGCATAAGATCAGCCTTCAGAAACTTGCCAGAGTACGGACTAGCATTCAGATCACTAAGATGCGATAGTACTGGTCTCATATACAGTGACATCTGATAACATTACTTGACATACATACTTACATGTATATTTATTGACACAATCACACACACTTTTGTCCTAGGTGACCACAACAAGCTGGCCAGAGCCACTAATTGCTCTGAGTGTTAGTGATACATTCTAGCAATATAGACCTATTGGAATCAATACTTCCTTATATTACAAACACACTCTAGAGAACTCACCTTGCCATCACTTCAGCAATGTCAGGTAACTCTATGATCAAATGTTGACACTTCTTGAGCCATCATTCACAGCTAGTCTAAGTCAGAGACATCGAAAACAGCTTCACCCACTCCATCCCACTACAAGGAAAAGCAATAGAAAAAGAAAACACATTGAAGTGAATAAATGCAATCATGAAATTCAACTTATACTCTGCAAGCTAATCCCACCAAGAAATTGTTAGAAACAGTTCAAACTCTAGCTGAGAGGTATAGTCTCTTAAAATTATTCACTAACACGGCGGTTCTGGATCTCTAGATTGGAGTCAGTTGTAACACAACAAGAGGTAGAGGCATGCATGAACACATACTGTAGTATAATGCAGAAATAGAACGGTCAAGACAGTGTGGTAAAAAACCACAACAACATTAATTTTAGAGGTTAGTGACAGGGAAGAAACGTGAGCTCTATATAATATTATAGAAGAAACATTCCTACACAGGAAACTAGTTGCACACACTGGCATACACTACTAATGAATGACAGGATTTAGTTTTGATCAATACTCATTCACTACTCCTGATCGAATGGTGTGGTGGAGACCTGCCCTCAACATCCTCCACACACAACTAACTTACATTAGTAATATAAATACTAACATTATACATTCATATCTGTTTGGTCTCATAAGACAAATGCCAAATTAACTTGCTCTTTCCTGTCTATTCTCATGTTAATGCTGTATCACACCTTCACACCAGGCTTGCTGGCAGGTTTAGTATATAGTGGCTAGCCAGCACTGCCTGGGTCAGTCTTCTAAGTTTGTAACTATAAGCTAGTTTAATAAACATATTTAACTGTAAAGCTAGTTGCATTACTGTAACCTGGGTGACTTAGCTTAGAGGAACAGGGACGGCTCTCAACCACAATCCCCTCTACGCTAAGATTCATCCAAAGAAGATTCTGGTGGCAGCTACCAGTATCAACAACCCGATACTGTCAACTTAACCCCCACACTTGGTGGCAGCGAGAAGAACGCGGTGCAGCAGTGAAGCTCATCTCGCCATCGTTGGGACACGCTTACCTTCAAGAACTTTCTTGGTATTTCATTTCTATTTCACTGTTTATTTGTTCAGTACCTTTTTGACAATTATTTCTATTGTCATATTTTCAACTTGTAAACTACTATTTCATCCTTGAGTTTTGTCTCATTGGTGTAATTTAATTGTGCATCATCACAAATTTGGATTTCTGTGATTATCAAGGTGTTATTATTGTTTTGTTTTTCATTTCTTTGTTGTAAAGTATAATCAAAGAAGCTGTTTTCTGATATACATTCCCTGTTATTACTATCCTGTTTTTTTGTTTTTTTTTTGTCAGCAATAATTTTCTCCTTACATATTTTTTTTGTATTTGTCACCTCATGTCAGACTCGGAAGAGACAATAACGACTTACTCATCTGACAGAGACAACGACGAAGACATTATTTCTGTAGACACTAACGACGAAGTTGTTGGACAAGATTCTCGGGTTACGACTGTGAAAGCCCCGTATAAATAGGGTGCCTCTGAAGTTCAAGATCTCGAAGGACCAGGTCCTGCACTATAGTATGTCCACGTTGAGTTGGCGCGACCACAAATGTGGCAAAAGAGGAATGCACTTGGCGAAACCGGAAACCAATTAAGGTCACATGACAGTAGTAGCTCAAACGCGCGAAAACGTCGACGCCCACAGTAAAAACGGGGCGGGTCCAAGGTGCGCATTATTACCGTAAGTTTACTTGTTGAAATGAAAAAGAAGTTATGGCAGTTTCTTCCTTCAATATATGCCCAGTTATAACTAATCACTCGTAGTTTATAGTTTGTACGAGCTTCTATAGTATGTCCAAGTTGAGTTGGCCGCAAGAAAAACTTGAATAACTTTAGAACGGAAGCAGCTACGCATCCGGGGTTTGCACCATTGGAAAGCTCGCGCCGAAGCGGTTAAAAATATTCCCTCAGTAAACTCCAAAACCGGAGAAAAAGTGCTATTCCAAAACTCAATACAAAAGTCTATGGGAATAGAGAAAACCACAGGTTTCCCGCTCAAAACGCGCCCGCTTTTAGTCACGCGGTATGGCTCAATTTATCACGCGGACTGTCTTCATTAAGAATTTTGTAAACACTGAGCGGCTTCTTCTCAGATTGCTGTGTTTCTAGCTTTATATCGCGATTAGCTTAGGTTGCAGTGTGGAAACAGGATAAACGGAGTGTTCTGTTGTTACAGAGGGTACAGGACCACCTGATAGGATGTTGGTATGATTATTTGTCTACCTGTTCAATAACAAATGCCGTATAGCCAATATATTTCAGTGATATAGCTATCATTTAGCTAGCAACTTGTAATACAGCCACTCTTACGCTGTTTGCCGTTAAATTGTGTGCTTGTCAAAGCCGTGTTTATGCCAATTCCTTTTCTTCACTATTATAGATGCCGTTTATTGTAAGAATTAGGACCAACTCAGGCAGAACTCCACCTTCAACTCGGATCACAACTATATTTTGTATGTGTACTGCTTAAATTCTATCATTTCATCAATTTTCATATACCTTATAAATAAATGAAAGAATTGATAATTTTATTTAACATGAAAGTCTAGTAACTTTAGCTACAAGTTTACAGTGCTGTACTGCTGAATCCTGTGAACATCAGAATATTTCTTTGGACACAGCAGGTAGAATCCACTGATTTTAATCCTGTCTCTTTGGAAGAACTCCCATCAGTTTGCGTTTTCCATCTGCTGTACATTATCTGTGCATAAGAAACATAAATATCATTGAAAACAGACGAGATAAGCTGTACAGCGCCCGAAAAACTCCATAAACTTCACTGAACGGAAGTGCATGCAACTAGCAGGTCCACGCACTCCCGTGGGGAGAAGGACCAGGATGTGAGACATGAATATCATTATGACACATTGTGAGGTAAAGGGTGAACTTGAGTTCGTAGTAGCATAGTTCTTATAATTCCGCAGTTGGTCTGGAGTCCCAGACATCCTCCCGGGGGGTCGAAGTGGATGGGGAGTCTGTAGAGTGTTGTTCATCATCAGAGACGAAAGGTATCGTTCTGTTTGCTGCTCTAGTGAAGGTCTGCCCCCTGCATCTGAGCTGCACTGTTCTTACTTGTCCATCTGTCCCAGGAAAGACTTTCGTGATCACTGCCAGAGGCCATTCTCTGACTCTCAGCGTTTCATCTTTGAGAAAGACTACTTCTCCTACTGACAGGCTTCGACTTGGTCTTGTCCACTTGGCTCTTTGGGCACAGGAAGCCAGGTAGGTTTGTAGCCATTGTTCCCAGAATTCTGCCGTTAGTCTTGAGACGAGATTCCACCTTCTCAAGCTCGAAATTTTGCCTGAGGGTGGCTGAGAAGTAGGTGCTGCCCTGAGCGGTCGTCCAACAAGGAAGTGACCAGCCGTCAGGAAGCCTTCCTCTTCTATGTCTCCTGACTTCAGTGGTACCAGTGGTCTGGAGTTGAGGACAGCTTCGATTTCGGTGAGCAGTGTATAGAGCTCGTCAAAGCGTAGTGGGTGAGGCTTGATATTCTTTCTTAACAGAGTCTTCATCGATTTGACTGCTGCTTCCCAGAGTCCACCGAAATGTGGAGCTCTGGGTGGTATGTGGTGCCATTCGATTCCGTGAGAGGAGGCAAAACTTGTGATCCCATCTCGAACTTCTCTTGACTCTATGAGTCTCTGAAGTTCGCGGATTTCCTCCCGGGCGCCAACGAAGTTTGTGCCGTTGTCGGAAAACATCGCCGAGGGGCAACCTCTTCTGGCCACGAACCTCTTGAATGTGGCCAGGAAGTCCTCGGTGGAGAGAGAGGCACACAGCTCCAGATGGATAGCTTTTGTCGCTAAGCACACGAACACAGACACATAAGTTTTGAATAAGACTGGCTTACGGGTGTATCCTTGCTTGATGAGTAGAGGTCCAGCAAAGTCCACTCCAGTCTTGTCGAAGGGAGGGGCTGGAGTAGTCCTCGATGTGGGCAGCAAACCCATCTGACAAGATAGGGGCTTGGCATACGCACGCTGGCATTGTGGGCAAGTCCGGCTGATCTTCTTGAGCAGGTTATGAAGACCAGGGATGACATATGAAGAACCCAGAATAGAAGTCAAGGCGGTAGGTCCGGCATGACTGTACGTTCGATGAAGTGTCGAGACTAGTAGCTTAGTCAATGGGCACTTGGAAGAGAGAGGTATCAGTAGCTTGGGTTGAGAAGTATCCTTGGAGTCTCTGACTCTGCTGGAGACGAGTAAGTGACCGGTGTCTGCTAGCTGGAGCAGGTAACGTCGAAGAGGATGTCCCTTGGGGATCTGCTTCTTATCCTTGATTGCAGAGAAAACTTCAGGAAATGATTCTAGTTGAGATAGGAGGAAGAGTACAAATTTCATCTTGAGAACTTCAGTTGAGGAGATAGTTTTGGAGTCGTTTTTGTCAGTGGATCCACGTTTGGCATTGTTGCAGAAACGAAAAATCCAGGCCAATACTCTTGTCAACTTGTGGAATGATGAACATCTGTTCCACAAGTCTACTGCAAAGGCTTTTCTGACGTTGTTTTCTGCTGTCAACTTGGGTTGGATCAGCAGACATGGAACTTCTAACTCGACGGAGTTGCTCTTAGCAATCTTGGAGCTAGGCCATTGCTGGGGTGGGAGTTTGAGCCATGGGGGTCCTTTCCACCACAGCTGGGAGAGAATAAGTTCTTTGGCATGGAGACCTCTGCTGGCTAGGTCCGCCGGGTTATCGTGGGTGCTGACATGTCTCCAGTGGCTGTGAGGCAGAAGAGTCGAGATGGCGTGCACTCTGTTAGCCACAAAGCGCTCTAGGGTCGATGGATCCTTGGCAAGCCAGTGAAGGACTATCTTGCTGTCAGACCATGCGTAGAGTCCAGAGGTTGAAATGTCCAAGACATCGGCGGTCTTGACAATTAACTTGGTCAGCAGATGAGCTGCTAGGAGCTCGGCTTTGGGAATCGTGACTGGTTTCAGCGGAAGAACTCTGGCCTTAGCAACGACCAAAGTAACCGTGGTGAGATTGTCAGAGTGAACTCTCCTGAGGTAGACTACGGCGCCATAGGCTACGGAAGAGGCATCCGAAAAACCGTGGAGGGCTTGGTAGATTACAGGATTGTCAACGTCTGAGAAACGTCTGGGAATGCTGAAATTGGTGATAGATGGAAGGTTGTCTAGCCATAGGTTCCATCTATCTTGATGTTCTTGAGGCACTACTTCGTCCCAAGAGAGTGACAGCTGCCAAAGATCTTGCAAAAGAATCCTGGCTATGATGACTGCTGGAGCAAATAGACCGAGGACGTCGAAGACTGAGGCAGTGCCCGAGGCGATGATGCGCTTGGTGATCGGTTCTTGATGTGGAAGTCGAACTGGAGTCGAAACATGTAGGGTGTCCGTCTGTACGTCCCAATGAACTCCTAAGGCTTTGGGAGCTTGATTTGGAGCTTGGAGTGACAGAGGACAAGCTTCCCTCAGGTCTTCTGGAATCTGTTTGAGAAGATCTGTGGAGTTAGATCTCCACTTCCTGAGGCTCATACCTGCTTCTTGAAGCAGGCTGCAGAGTTGGACTCGGAGGGCGTGTGCTGATTCCACCGAGTCGGCTCCTGAGAGATAATCGTCCACGTAGAAGTCCTTGAGAATTGCTTGAGCAGCTTCTGGGTGAGAACTTTCCGCGGACTTTGCTAAGGTACGCAGCACTTGAGTGGCAAGGTACAATGATGGCTTCACTCCGAAGGTTAGTCTCAGCATCCTGCAGTCAGCTAGAGAGCCATCTTCCTGTCGAAGAATGAAGCGGTGTAGGTTCCTTTCCGAGGAGTCGAGCATGACTTCACGGAACATTTTAGAAATGTCGGCAGACATTCCAATCTTGAAACGTCTGAAGCGTATGATGACATCTGGCAAGGGCGGGTATAGGTTAGGTCCTGTGAGCAGAGTGTCATTTAGTGAAAATCCAGATGTAGTCTTGGCAGAGGCGTCGAAGACAGGTCTGGTCTTGGTGGTTGTGGAGGTCTCCTTGAAGACTCCGTGAACTGGCAAGTAGTAATGTGGTTTAAGTTTTAGCTCATTCCATGGAATCACTTCAGCATGTCCTAAAGAGATGTACTCTCTCAATTCACTGTTGAAGGCGTCCAGTTTCCCTTTTGTCTTGAGGGACTTCTCATTTGAGATGAGGCGTTTGAAGGCTTGAGGTCTGGAGTCACCGAGTGGCGGAGGTTGCTTGGGTCTGGGCAAGACGACTGCAAATCGACCATTGATCCTGGAGTGTGTCTTCTCAAAGTCTTGTATGACTTCGTCCGCTTCTGGTGAAAGGTTGGGAGCTTCTGGAACTTGATCCAGCTGCCATAGTTTAGCAAGATCCTCATGGAGGTCGTCTGGAGCAGCTGTGGTCATCAAGGCGAGTGGTTCTTCGTCACTGGAGAGAGGTCCGGCGATGCTCCATCCAAAAGGCGTGTTGATTATTTTGAGACCATCGAACTTGAGTGAACCTTCATAGATACAGCTATCCAAATCCATATTGCCGATGTAGAGGTCGATGGGACCGCCTAGCTCTGGATCAGCAAGTGGTAGATTCTTGAGTGAGGGTAATTTGAGAATGTGGTCCTTGTGAGAAGGAGACTTTATGGGTTTCATCTTCGGCACGACGGAGAAGACGATAGGCTTGGAGACAAAGGACATATCTTCTGAGTATAGTGGAGTCGACACACAAAATTTGCTGTGTCCTTCGCTGAAACTTCCTCCCAGAGACATTCGCTGTGGATTGCGAGGGAGTTTGAGAGTGGAGGCTAACGATTCCGACATCATGGAGACACCTGCTCCACTGTCGAGAACAGCTCTAGGTCTGGCTTTCCTTCCACCGTGGTGGAGAGAGACAACTATGGTGTTGGGGAATGAGGGCTTGGCCTGTGGTATGGACGTGTCCACATCGGTTGTGGAGGCGGCGATAGATCTGGAGTCTGCAGATGCTTCGTCGGGCTTATCCTTGTGTAGTAGAGAATGATGCTTGAGGTGGCAAGTCTTGCATGTGAATTTGGACGGACACGACTTGCAACCATGACCTTCTGCAAGACAGTTGATGCAGAGACGATTTTCCCTGATCACCCTATTGCGTTTGTCGACGTCGTAGCCGATGAAGGTCGGGCAACGGAGGAGACTGTGACGTTCCTCGCATATGCTGCATTTGAAAGCAGGCTTGGGTCTTGGCGTCTTTGAAGTCGGAGGCATAGAGTACGTGGGACGAGCGACCTGAGGAGGTGCAGTCGAGACAGACATTGGTGCGTCTGAGGCTGAAGTTTGAAGCAATCTAGCGGAGATGTACTTCCTCAATTCTTCCATACTTGGCTTGATGCCGTTGTGAACTACGTACTGATCCCACTCCGCTTTTAGCTTGGGAGTGAACATCATAGTAGCAGAATACATGAGGTAGCTGGAGAGAGAATCGCCCACATAGTGTTTGAGGGAGTCCGCGCCCTTGAAGAATTGTTGGACGAGACGTTGAAGTCCAGCGTAGTCTGAAGTGAAGGAGTCTGGCTTCAACACTTGCTTTATGAGAATCGGAACGATCGTCTGAGGTCGACCGAAACGTTGACGTAGTAGATCCATCAGCTCATCGAGAGAGGCTTCCTCTGGGGCGTTAGTTACCTCCATCTTGGCTTCTGGGGAGATGAGAGACTCTACAAGTAGGCACTTCTTGTCCAGCTCACTGAAACCGCCGGCTCTGGTCCGGATGGCGGTGGTGAATAGGTTACTGAAGTGGCGCCATTGCAGAGGGTCTCCATCGAACTTTGGGAGTTGTACATTGATAGGAGCGGCCTTGGGCCTTGGAATAGATTCCGTAGTCGTAGTGGGTGTAGCAGTCGGCGTGGGTTCTTTTGAGAGAGCCTTTTCTAACTCCAGGTTGAGGTTGGTGATGGCTTCTCTTAAAGTCTTGATGATTGAGGAGATGGCTTCGTCGTCGGAGTAGCTGTGAGATTGATGACTGAGGTCTTTGACTCCTTTCCTGAACTCGGCGAATGCTTTGATGAAGTGAGGCTTGCTGGGCTCTTTCAGCGCTTGCAGAGCTTCGAGGTCTGACAGCAAGTCCATCCCTGCACCCCATAGTTCGGTCTTGGTGAAGAGATCACCTAGGGTTTCTAGTAGTTCGGAATGGATTGCATCATGCTTGTCGCGTTCGGTTTGTTCGACTCGAAGGAGGTCGTCGTCGACGGCGGCGAGGTCTTCGTCATGAAGAGCTTCGTGAGCTTCTATTTCCTTTTCCAGGGTTTTCTTCAGCGTTTGAGTTCCGAGAGGCGTATGTCACTGTATCTCTTCTCAGCCATCTCGTTTATGGCGTGTTGAATCCGAGTGACTTGTCCTCGTCGGTGTGCTCTCTTGCGTCGAAGTCGATCATACTGAAGACTGTTTTCCTCGTTCATGTCGATGGATGAATCGAGAAGAAAGGCGAGTAGCTGCAGTAGGTCGAAAAAGGATGGAGTAGTAGCTCGTGTAAAATCAGTGAGATGTTAATTGGTGTTGATTGAAGTCGTAGTACAAGGGTTGTTGTTAGCAGCGAAAGCAGGGCTGCAGGGTTGATAAAGCGATCCTTTCTTGATGGAGTAGTTCCTGAGAGGAAGGTTCTTTGGTAGCTTCAGTCGTGTGGGCTGACGTTCAACGTGATGAAGTCGAGGTTTCACTATAGAAGGAAGGACCTTAGATTCGTCGTGGCTCTAGTAGTGAAGGTCGTAGATCCGGCTCGAAGGACCATGAACGGAAGTGCATGCAACTAGCAGGTCCACGCACTCCCGTGGGGAGAAGGACCAGGATGCCAACTTAACAAGGCGCACGCGTAATACACCAAACTCAGCCGATGGCCCGCAAGAGCTTTCAGCCTTGCCCGATGCACGCAAAAGAGCGCTACCGCCAGCAAGATGTCTTATGCCGTTTGTCAGAGGTCAGCAACCTCATAATAATAAAGTAGTACAACTTATAAGGGGTGAATGTGTGATAAACAAGAGTGGTTTGAGACATGAATATCATTATGACACATTGTGAGGTAAAGGGTGAACTTGAGTTCGTAGTAGCATAGTTCTTATAATTCCGCAGTTGGTCTGGAGTCCCAGACATTCACTAAATTTCTTTCTTTCAATAGTTACAGTATTAATGCGCACCTGTGCTACCGCCCCTTTTTCACGTGCAACGTTGACGTTTGCGCGCTTAATTGACTTGGATTCACATGACTAAATTGCTTCCGGTAAAGTACTAAATGCATTCCTCAATTACCGCGCTTGAGGTCGTGCCAACTCAACTTGGACATACTATAGTTGTGCGCTAAAACTGGTTGAAGGTTGCGGAGGGTTATCTGGAGCTACAAAGCTTAGAGGAAAAAAGCACAGGACCGCTGCTGAAAGCCTCCTCAAGTAAGTCTGATTGTTGTGTGCTTAAGCGTGTATTTAAACTCTATTCTTACTTTCTTGGTGTGACGAATTTCTGAAGTACTCAACAGTAATGTGAAGAATCCAGCACATCACCTACACTTTAGCTATGGGCACACACATTCCAGTATTACTTTGTCCTTCACACTGAATCATTCATATCATTTTATTCATGATTTTACTATATTTTCTATCTACTTCTTAAATTTCTACTTTTTTTTAATTATACAAAAAAAATTGACAATTAATATAATTTTATAATGACATATATACAATATATATTATATAATTTTATGATGACATGAAATCGTGGTAGATACAAGCAGCAGTTGAATTTGGAGGGTGGTCAATAGCATCACCATAACCATAGAGAACTTTACCTATATAGACATGAGGAGTAATGGACAGCTAAAGCATAAATAGTGTCATATAGTCTATGATAAATTGTATATCTTATTATCTTGGTCAGTAAATTGGCTAAGTTTCTAAATAAATAGGCCCTATTTAAACAGGTAAGAAAATCTAAGTGGACAAGCAACCCGTGATAGAAACGTACCTCACATTGTAACTTGCTCTTGTTAAGTAGCCTTGAATAACAGTAAAGTCCATGAACCAGAATGTCAAGCAGAAGGGTAGAAACGAAGTCACCAAACTACGACTGCTTTTTGTTTACAATTGTCTCTGAGTTACTGCGCACGTGTTTGGCCCGGTTTGAGCGCGTGACTAAATCCCGCCGCGTGTAGCGCGGGAAACGTGTGGTTTTATTTATTCCCATAGACTTTTCTATTGAGTTTTGAAACTGCACTTTCCCGCTGACTCAGAAGTTTTTAAAGGGAATTTTCTGGACCGCTTCGGCACGAGCTCTCGAATGGTACAAACCCCGGAAGCGTAGCTACTTCCGTTCAAAAGTTATTAACGGTTTTTACCGCGCCAACTCAACTTGGACATACTATAGCGCACTCAATGTAACAGCCTGACATAGGCTACCGCCAGCAACTGGTATTTTATGCGAAAGTCAGGAACATTGAGGAATCGATGGTTACACCTTATAAGGGTGGCTATGACATAAAACTACAGTGGGTAAGAAAGGGGCGGAGATACGTTAAAATGGTGATCATTACCAGAGGCGTAAGGCCCCAGGTAGGTGAAGTGTGGGAAACAATCAAAGGGTGATAATAGGTATGAATAACAACTGAGTCAATAGAGTCCAGCTCGTGTGCGGTTGAACCTGAACAACGACAAGGCTTCAAAAGAAACAACAATTAGCTCAGAACAGCTCTCAAGTATCTGGTGATATTGCTTATTGTACACAGGACAATATGGCCCACAGATCTCATCCTTCATCTCATCAGCCATCCATCTCACTCGAACCGGCCCAAGACCCAATCGTTGCTATTCTTACAATGATGCAACAGCAAATGACCGTGACTCAGCAGCAGTTAGAAAAAGCTGATGAACGTTGGCATGCCGCGGAGGAAGACCGGTGTGCGGAACGAGCTGAACAAATAGGGTGGGAAGAGGAAGAACGAGAGCGAGCAGTGAAAGCCGACGAGCAAATGAAGAAGCAGTGGGAGGAAGACAAAGATCTACGACGTGAGCTATTTGAAATGGAGCAGCAGCATAGGCAAGACCGAGATGCGACCAACTCGGCCAAAGCTGAAGACCTCAGACAAAGCAAGGCAGCTAAATTAATTGCAAAGATGGGCGTAAGTGAATCCATACTGAGTTACTTTGAACGTATTGAAGCTTCATTTAGTAATGAGCATATTGGGAGTGATAGGTACAAGTTAGAAACTTTAAGACAAGGGTTGCATGGAAATTTATTAGAATCCTTATTGTCAGTGACTAAAGGCGTAGATATTAGTTATGAAGTAGCCAAAAACCAAGTTCTAACTGCATCTGGGTATAACTGGTACAATTGTTTATCCCATTTTTCTTGTATTGCACCAACCTCAAATGAAGCTACGACCTGGTGGAAAGATCTTTCCTTTAGAGTACATACTATCCTCAGGAGAGCACCAGCTTTAGTTGAAGTAGATTCAGAACTCTTAACCACTATTTCAGAAGCATTTAGTGCCCAATTATTGGCAGCAGGTCTACCCCATGAAGGAATGGATAGGGTATTAGCCAAGACAAATGTTTCCCACAATGACATTTTTAATTCTTTTGTGGCTTACACGGGCGAACACCCCCATGTGTTTAGACGAAACAGATATTAGCCTCATGATAGGAAATATTCCAGAAGAGTTCCTTTTAAAATGAATAGTAAACTCAATGACAGTAAGAGTGAAGACAAGTGTGACGACCAGGCCACTTCAAATCAGGTGTTTCATCTAATGATGACAAAGTATTCATCCCTACTTGCTATATTTGCAACGTAAAGGGTCACAAAGCACCTGAATGCCCCGATAAACGAAAGAAGGGTGAAAAAGACAAGAGTGGTACCCATAATAAACAACCCTATAACCCAAGGATTAGAAGAATTTCTCCTAGTAAAACTGAGCCCAAGAAGTCAGAGTGGCTTGTCCAGGGAGAGTTGAATGGTGTGAATGTTCCAATCAGACTGGATACTGGGGCAGATTTGACCTTAGTACATAGTTCCCTGATGCTTGCTCACAATTTATTGGGTAATCTAGTTACTATTTCCTTTGCCAATGGTGAAACTGCTCAGATTGATACAGCTGATGTTACTATACATGCTGGTGATTTTGTGAAATCTTTGGTTGTTGGTGTTTCTGACACAATTCATTCTGGTGAAATATTATTAGGTAATGATTTTGGTAGATATGAACTCTCTTATCTTATTATGGATTCTTGTCCCAAGCCTTCTCGTGTAGGTGTCATTACCAGAGCTCAGGCTCAGGCACAAAGGCAGGAGGACCAGACAGCCATCGAGATGCAGGCCAGTGAAAGCGCAGATGCCACACCCCCAGAAGAGGTCTTAAGAAGTGGAAGTGAGGGTGGCACTGCCAGTGAAAGTCCATCTCAGGCATCAGCCAGTTCTGACCCACAAGATTGCAGTGAGGATGAACCTTGCCCATCTGTTACATCTCCGCAAGAATGTCCACTGACTGACGACTCAGTTGAGTTACCTGTGGCTAGTATAGGGGGTATAGACAGGATGGCCTTATGCAAACTGCAAGCTGATTGTGATTCACTTGCCAGATGTAGGCAGTGGGGTGCTAACAGAGAACTTGGCAATTTATTTTCTAATGGTTTATTGATGTTTAATCCTAAGTGTAGTAGTGACTCTGATGAAATTCTTATTCATGCGGTCATAGTGTTGCCTGAGTCATTAGTCCCAGAGATTCTAAAAGCTGGACATGACCATTCTGGCCATTTTGGCAAGCACAAAACACAGTCTATCATAGCCAGAAACTTTACTTGGCCAGGTATAGCAAGAGATGTGTCAGAGTACGTTAAATCATGTAAACCATGTCAGTTACACAGCAAGCAGAACCCCAGTAAAGCACCATTGACTGTTACAGATACTCTAACGGTACCATTTGAGAAGCTTGCATTTGACCTGGTTGGTCCTTTTACTAAATCTAAGAAAGGCAGTTTTCAGTATTTGTTGACTTGTGTTTGTTTATCTTCATACTATTGCTGGGCAGTCCCTTTGAAATCTATCACTTCAGAAGATGTGGCAAATGGTATGATTGCAATTTTTAAAGATTCTGGAATGCCTAGAGAAATTCTTTCAGACAGAGGTACTCAGTTCCTTTCCCATATTGTCCAACGTTATGCTCTTTCCTCCACATACACCAATTGAAGACAGCCCCATATAGGCCTCAGAGTAACGGTGTTTTAGAACGGTTACATGGCACTTTAGTTGCTACCATTAAGAAGTCGTGCAAACACAAGCTAGACTGGGCTAGCCATATTGAACTATCTGTATTCAGTTTACGCAATATGCCTCACAGAGATTACGGGTTAACTCCCTTTGAACTTGTTAATGGGAGAAAGATACCTCATATTGTTTCCTATATTAAAGAGTTGTGGGAGCATGATGCAACTGAAGGTCTTAATGTGACTAAATATATGCATGAGTTTGCAGAGAAACTAGAAGTGATCCGTTCTTGCATGGGTGAGAAATTACATGATGCTAAAGTTAGACAAAGACGTATGGAAGATTCTAGAGATCTTAGGAGTTTTTCAGTTGGGGACAATGTGCTTTTCCGTACTCCTGGCTTAGTGAATAAGCGAGTCTGCCTGGCAAGGCCCTTATTCTGTAACCAAAAAGATTGGGGACATAAATTATGAGATTCAGTGGACCGATGGCAAGAAACACAAGCGAGTTGTCCACGTAAATCATCTCAAGCCATTTAATCAGGAATTGCTGTCAGTGAATAGAGTAGTTGTTGTCGCAGATGAGCAGTCTGAATTAAATTCTTCTACTTCAGTCTCAGAGCCTGATCTAACACCCACTCAGAAACAAGAGTTGGAGGTGGTTCTCTCTCAGTATGAATCTTTGTTTTCTGATAAACCTGGTCTTACTGACCTAACAGAATTCCACATTAAAACTACCTCAGAACAGCCCATTAGCTTGAAACCTTATACAGTTCCTTTAGGTCTCGAGGTGCAATTCAAGGAAGAGCTAGACAACCTCTTAGATAGTAATATCATAGAACCTAGTGATTCCGCATGGGCATTTCCTGCCATCCCAGTCAAAAAGAAAGATGGTGGACTGAGGATAGTTGTAGATTTTAGGAGATTGAATGACATCACTGTGAAAGATCCATTTTATATGCCCACTATTGAGGAGATTGTGAATAAATTGGGTAATGCAAAATTCTTTTCAAAGTTAGACTTGACAAAAGGGTTTCATCAGATACCAATACATCCTGACTCTATGGACAAGACTTCCTTCGTGACACCATTCGGCAAATTTCGATACAAACGACTACCATTTGGCTTGACTAATGCTCCTGCTGTGTTTCAAACAACTATGTACAAATGTTTACAACATCTCTCTCATTGTGTTAATCCTTACATTGATGACCTCATTATTTATTCTTGCACTTGGTG
>WLWD01004223.1_pt1 | contig 28421 bp, 27 predicted proteins | sample 6712731 | NCBI WGS metagenome assembly WLWD01 (sample SAMN12718690, study PRJNA576275) | sponge metagenome | isolation source: marine sponge | host: Mycale hentscheli | place: New Zealand: South Island, Marlborough, Capsize Point | collected 2014-11-01
ATCCGTTCGTCTAAGTTACGGACACCTCTGTCTACCGGACACCAACTAAAATTATTGACTGCGTACGGATCGTCAGTGTAGTCGGAAAGCTACCAAATTAAACGAATAAAATCGGGAAAATATTTTGCGCGTGGCACTTCGATCGTAGCATTGTGTGCGGAGATGGAGCGGTGAAATCAACTGGTAGTTAGTGCGTCTACCGCTAGTTCTTCTCAGAACTCGTTGACCGGCGTCGCTGCTAGTTCTTTTCAAAACTCTTTGAAAGGCGGTGGGGCTGCTAGTTCTTCTAAGAACTCAACGACCAGCGGTGGTGGAGGCAAAGTCACGGTAACTAAACGCAAGCGTGGCGTTTTAACTCTAGAAAGAAAGCTGGAGATAATATCAGAAGTTAAGAAAGGGAAGTCAGTGAGGCAGTGTCTGGACAGTTTGGTGTTCCAAAATCTACAGTGAATGATATTTGGATATGAACATGAAGAAATTGTAGAAGATGTGTTGCAAGAGAGAGAAGAATCTGAGTCCGAAAATGAAGATGAAGCTTCTTCAATGAAGTTACTCCATCGCAAGCGTGTGCTGCTTTCGATACTGCTTTGGAGTAGTTGGAATCCAAAGGCAACACTCACCCTGCACATCTTATGCTGGTAAAATAGTTGGAGAGATGATACAGCTCAGCGTCGCTTGAAATCTATGAAGCAAACTAAAATCACTTCATAATTTAAATAAATTGATTCATGTATTTACAGGTGTTTTTGTTAATTTTAAGTAATATACTAATTCAATTATCAAATAATTAATTGTATACACGGTTCATCACCGAATAAATTAAGTATTTCTGAGTTACGGACATTTCTTAGTTACGGACACCCCTTGGTCCCAGACTGTCCGGATAAGAGAGGTTTGAGTGTACTGTGGTATAAACCCTTTATAAAGTGCACTTGCTTGAGACTGTTCTCTCTACATAGCCAGAATACACCATAGCTGTGGTAGCTACATGTACCCACTAATGTCACACCCCTTCTTTAGCTATAGTTGTATGACCCTTATATGAACTAATCATAATCATTCCTTTTGAATATTAGTATTCATAATCTCCAATGCACTTGTTAGCTATTGTAAATGTAGTGATATTTATCAGTTACTTGATAGGTAATAGGTAATTCAATACGTGACAGTATAGCAGTCATGCATGTCCAGTTAATACAATACAACCTGGCAGAATAACGAACTGTTGATACATAGCTACTGTGGGGGGGGGGGGGGGGGGGGGTGAGGTCATCTGGTTAGCTCCGTTGGCGATTAAGCTCGGGACTTCTCCAGGCCCCTTAAGTATAGTTACGCTGCCACCAGTCCTTCCTCGTACCTCGGAGACCTTAACCCTCCCAGTCAACAAGGACCACTTAGGTTTTAAGCCAAGAATTGAACAAGAGTAAGAAGGCAACCCGGGCATGTGTCAGGTAGTTTATATAGCATTCATCGACGCATACCCAAGTTAAATACAAACAAACACATACATAACTATTACAGCTCACACACGCGTCTACGTAAAACACAACTAAACAGTACAATGTAATCCTGTTCTTCTCTAGTCTTCACTCTTTTCTCTTCTTTTTGTTGTTCTTCTTTCTTTCCTCCTTGTGAGACCGGACCCACAGCTACTACTTATAGTAAGTACATTGTAGTATTGATTTCCTCAGTAATTTATGGAACTTGCACCGTTTTTGGTATGGTTTAATTTCAAGGTGAGTGCACTGGTTGTGGTTTATCCTGTTTATTTTTTTGTTTTTTGTTGTTTTTACATCAAAGCTTACAACTAATCGATTATTGTACAAGGTTTTCTACAAGACTTTGTAGGGGTATAACGTCAACATCAGTGGATGTATGACCAGCTAGCCTATAGACACAATACAATGACTAATACAAATATTCATGGTAAAAAGAAATGATGCATGTTGTATGAAATTTAAACAGAGTTAATAGATGGATGGCCCTAGCAACTAAATGTCTATGCAAGAGGAGGTAGCCAAAATATACATACTCAAACCTATACCTTTCCTCACTCCAAATCAACCAGCCTGTTTGGTGTTTGGGACAGTCCCTGATGAAATTGTGGTTAAGGTTACCAGTACCACATCCACCTACTCAGTCTTCAAGGTCATTATCTTACACCCAGTGTGGTTAGTGGTTTGTTGTCGCCCTTGTTACTGTGGTCAGTGTGAATGTAATGAGATGCAGTGTACTCAAGGTGTATGGGTGGCTTCACAGCCAAAAGCAACCCAATACATAATTTCTTTCCCTATTGATTTGCATGGTGGGCCAATCAAATCTAATAAAACAAGTGTAACAGTTTCACTTTGCCATTCTGTCTCGATATATTATCTCAATATGTAAATCTTTTTCAGTTCTGATGACGAAATTGTACCAGCTAGAGTCAGTACAGTACATCTGGCATTGAACACACACACACATTATCTTGCAACCTGCCAGAGGTTATGTGCATCTGGCAGAGCCAGGATGGCAGTGCACTCAGCAGGCACAGTGAGCCATGCAGGAAAACTTACTGGAGCCGGGCTAGGAACTCGCAGGAAAACAGGCCTTTCCTCACAGCAAGTGGTGTGGGCCGGAGTCCCACCTTGACCATTGCTGTTCCATGAGAAAAGGCAGTGAATTTGCACCCTAGCAAAAGCCAGATACTCAATCACAGCTGGGTGGACTGGTGGGGCTGGTGGGAGACAGATGGAAAACTACATGGAAAAATTGCCAGAGTGGGGTTTGAACTCTGGGACCTCAGGCCCTTAGCCAAGGATACAACCACTACACCACACACACATACATACATACACACACACACACACACACACATACACACACACAATATGTACCCTCAATAAAGTAGTGTGTTTAGTTAAGTTGTATTCATAAGAAGGAATTGGAATGAAAATAAATAAAAATATAATACAACCACAACAACAAATAACTATAAATGTTCATGACTCTGGAACCTGCCAGTGGTATCGTCTTCCAGTCTCGTACAGTCTACCGAGCATGCTGGACACCTGGTCACTGGCTTCCAGCTTCTTGTACTTGCGGTACAGTAGCAGAGCAGTGCGGGCATCCTCACAACTGTCATGCACACCTCTCTTAGAGAAAGGGGGTGGGCTGAGAATTATAAAATGAATCGATGCAATAAGATTATTGAACCAGAAGAACTTCAGCCATTCCAAACTCATTTAGTTCCTACCCACATATATTCAGTTTTACTATCACCGATGTTAGTCATTGATGCGTTATTTACTATTTACTATTACCATCTGTTGGTATTCTTATAACTAACTATACCAGATATTTCTTACACTGGTTACCCACAAAAAGTAAAAATAAAATAAAGCCAATTTCATTACATTCATTTAGCACCTGAGTATTAGTTGTTACAACAGGCAATGAGTGATCAACTCTGGTAGTTTTATGGGATATTGCTAGGAACCAGTCTTACTAGACAAATTCTAGAAATATTAAACTTTACTGTGTCTGTAGATGCTTCAAATAACTGAAATAAATTACTTAGGTCAATTAGATCAGTTATCTGTGTCGATGGAGTACAAGTCTATTTAAATGACGGGAAATAATTTTAAAATCTTTACCAGAATATTGATGACTCTGAAGTCTTTGTTGAGTCCATGACCCACAAATATGACACCACTCTCCAGCAGGTAGAGGAGCTTGAGGTAGCTGGCCTTGAGAGTCGTCAGATGCTTGGAACTCATGGAAGCATCCAAGTCTCCTGGACGAATGCCAGAGAACTTGGTCAAGTAATCCACCACCTGGAAAAATAAGAAAGGAAGGGCTTAATGAGATGATCACTACAAGCAGTTACAATGTAAAAAAGACACACCCATTAAGGTACTCTGTGAGATAAGTATTTTGTAAAGGGAATAATATTTGGCTGAAAAATTATTTTATTTGTTTAAAAAAAATACAAAAAAAAAATATGCAGAGGTTATATAGTGTAAAATTCAGGAGTAGTGTTTCACACAGAGGTAGGGGCACCCTGATGCTCTGCCCATTCAGTTTGAGACAAATGAATTATTCATGAATACACACCCCGTCATCATCAGTAGCCATTGTTACCAATAACATGAGACAAAAAATATCATAAAAATCATATCTATTAAAGATAGGATCTTAAACTTAATGAACACTTCATTTGAAACTTCAAAAGACTAGTCCTGTATCCATCTGTCCCACCTTCCATCCCTAGTCCTGTGTCCATCTGTCCCACCTTCCATCCCTTGTCCTGTGTTCATCTGTCCCACCATCCATCCCTAGTCCTATGTCCTTCTGTCCCACCTTCCATCCCTCGTCCAGAGTCCATCTGTCCCACCTTCCATCCCTAGTCCTGTATCCATCTGTCCCACCTTTCATCCCTAGTCCTATGTCCATCTGTCCCACCTTCTATCCCTAGTCCTGTGTCCATCTGTCCCACCTTCCATCCCTAGTCCTGTGTCCATCAGTCCCACCTTCCATTCCTAGTCCTGTGTCCATCTGTCCCACATTTCATCCCTAGTCTACCTTTTTTTTAAAGCTATTATATCCTCCCCCTCAATATTATACACACGTACACCCTCCCTGGAATGGATGACAGATCTGGCACCTCAGACATGAGATGGCGGTGATGTCAATACCAGAATGTGGCAGGAAGTTACTCATAAAATGGGAGTGGCTAAGGTGCCAGCTGCCTAATGGAGGTGGTTGAGATTAGCTAAACTATTTGACTAAATCAACACAATACCACAACAAAAACACTCACAATTCACAATCGTAAATAAGTAATCAACACTAACTGGCAGTACAAGAAAATGGAGAGGCCAGACAGCCCCACCCACAACCATACCAACTGGTAGTACAAGAGCATGGAGAGACCAGACATGTGTTCTAACGTACCTTGCAGGAGGGTTGAGAGGGAAGTGTTGGAGGAAGAGTTTGTTGACCTGAGCGTAGTGAGACATGTCTGACAGCCACAGGTAGATCAGGACAACATCCGACCAGCCACACCCACTACCACGCAGTCTGGTTCCAAACCTCTGGAAGAGATCATTTCCCTATGTATTCAGAGTAGGAGATTATTTTATCTTTTTAATCACACACGTTTGCTTAGAGTACAGGTCATTTATTGAATATTCCATCAAAATTAATAATTTATTCCATGCTAAATAGTCACAATGCTATTTTTAGGTACTGACCCCTGCGTATCACAAAGTGTTACCTCCCAGCTTGTCTAAGAATCATTGTCAGACAAGGACTGGCATGCCCTTGTAACATTGTTTTTTTACTTGTTTTAGCTGCCTGTATTGTTGCAATTTTACCTGTAATTCTGTTTAATGTAGCACGTCACCTTCACATGTGGGCGGAAGTTCTTACCATCCAATTAGCTTCTAACGTATCATTTTTGTTGATTGTAACGGATCCTTTAATTATCTTGAGGAACGCCGATGTGAGAGACATTCTTTCAAGCTTGTTTTCCAAACTTCGCTCATGTCGTTCAAGTGTAGATTCAAGCAATGAAGTACACACCAACACATCTGTCAGTGTCGAACTTCAAGAGATGGGACAAGAACTGCCATTACAATAATATTAACTCTTCCTCATTGTATGACATAGTGTTGTATGACTAAAACATTTTTTCTACTGTTTTTATTGCTAGTTTACAATTGCTTATTCTATATTGAGCTAGTTCTTTCATCTATAGCATGTAGTTTATATTATTTTAATTGTGCTACCTTTTTTTTCCAAAAGCAATCTCATAGCATACTAGTCTGGCGAGCACAAACTGTGACACCGTTAATAATGATATTCATTGTTTTAGTTGGTTTTACTATGTGAGTTTAGTGAGCTGATCTTCCTCTTGCCACATCCTAGGATCATTCCCTTCTCTTCCTGCTTGCACACCATACCCTTTCCTACCACATCCTAGCAGTTCTTCTACCTGGTCAGGCGAATGATTCAATTTTTATAACCTTGGCACTATTACTGGATCACGCCCTTTTTATCGCACCATAAGATCATGCCCTTCTCTTGCCACATCCTAGGATCATGCCTTCTACCTGGTCAGGAGAATGATTTAATTTCTAAAACCTTGTCTTTGTTGCTTACTCTAACTAGACCAATTCGTCTTCATTGTTACCTGTACATGTACATTTCATGAGGTCACCCACAACAAGAAAGATAATAACCCATAAGTCCCACCTTCCATCCCTAGTCATGTGTCCATTTATCCCACCTTCCATGCCTAGTCCTGTGTCCATCTGTCCCACCTCCTATCCCTAGTCCATCTGTCCCACCGTCCATCCCTAGTCCTGTGTCCGTCTGTCCCACCTTCCATCCCTAGTCCTGTGTCCATCTATCCCACCTTCCATGCCTAGTCCTGTGTCCATCTATCCCACCTTCCATGCCTAGTCCTGTGTCCATCTGTCCCACCATCTATCTCTAGTCCTGTGTCCATTTGTCCCACCTTCCATTCCTAGTCCTGTGTCCATCTGTCCCACCTTCCATTCCTAGTCCCGTGTCCATCTGTCCCACCTTCCATCCCTCGTCCTGTGTCCCATCTGTCCCACCTTCCATCCCTCATCCTGTGTCCATCTGTCTCACCTTCCATCCCTAGTCCTGTGTCCATCTGTCCCACCTTCAATCGCTAGTCCAGTGTCCATCAGTCCCACCTTCCATCCCTAGTCCTGTGTCCATCTGTCCCACCTTCCACCCCTCGTCCTGTGTCCATCTGTCCAACCTTCCATCCCTAGTCCTGTGTCTGTCTGTCCCACCTTCCATCCCAAGTCCTGCGTCCATCTGTCCCACCTTCCATCCCTAGTCCTGTGTCCATCTGTCCCACCTTCCATCCCAAGTCCTGCGTCCATCTGTCCCACCTTCCATCCCTAGTCCTGTGTCCATCTGTCCCACCATCCATCACTAGTCCTGTGTCCATCTGTCCCACCATCCATCACTAGTCCTGTGTCCATCTGTCTCACTTTCCATCCCTAGTCCTGTGTCCATTTGTCCCACCTTCCATCCCTAGTCCTGTGTCTGTCTGTCCCATCTTCCATCCCTAGTCCTGTGTCCATCTGTCCCACCGTCCATCCCTAGTCCTGTGTCCATCTGTCCCACCTTCCATCCCTAGTTTATGTCCATTGTTCCCACCTTCCATCCCTAGTCCTGTGTCCATCTGTCCCACCTTCCATCCCTAGTCCTGTGTCCATCTGTCCCACCTTCCATCCCTAGTCCTGTATCCATCTGTCCCACCTTCCATCCCTAGTCCTGTGTCCATTGGTCCCACCTGTCTGAAGAGAATAAACCAGTGACAATAGGTAGTGGTCACAGAAGACGTATTAAAAACTGCGTCGTAATATACTTTGGATTGAATCTCTATTTTAGACTTCTGGGACTTACAGTAGAAAGAGTAAAATGTCGTCGCGGGACAGTGGCTTAGTGATAAATCCAGTTCGTCCCGAACTTTTGGGACAGTTGGCAAGTATAGCCTAATTATTCCCAATCCCTCTTCCCTCCAGTGTGTCAGTAGTGACGACTACAGTGACGACCCGACGACAGTGGAGTGTATTCATGAATAATTCATGAGCTTAAACAGTTTGGTAAAGCATCGTTACTAGCTGATTAGGTAAAGCATCATCACATTCTGTAGATGATTAATACCTTATGATTGCTGCATTCTTAATTTTGTGATATGTCTAGCGCTACAATGTGGCAGGGTACTGGCTAGTATAACCTCCCCAATCCCTCACCCCTCCTTTCCTTAACGTACCGGCACTAATGTGGGAGTGGTTTAGTCCGAGGTCAGGTAGGAGGAATACATTGACACATGTGAGTCCACTAGGTACAGGGTCTTCATGTCTCTGTAATACTGACAGTAACTTCTCCACACAAACTAACACTTGACTCTTCACTTCTACACAACTACTTCTATAGTGCCAATAGGGAAGAGCTGCACACACACACACACACACACACACACACACACACATCGTGTCCGTGACTAAATAATTCCCAGCCAAAAATCCTCTTGCACATACCTGTTTCTACCTGCCACACCCCAATCCGAAGCTGCTTGCATTGTTTTCTGTACTTACTCCATGTTGTTCCTCAAACCTGAAAATATTACTAAATATGAAATATGACCTTTTTGTAGAGAGAAAAAATAAATTTTAAATGTACATTTTATTACCGAACTATTGTTATGCACATGTGTGTGTGTGTGTGTGTGTGTGTGTGTGTGTGTGTGTGTATGTGTGTGTGTACTCACAAGAAGGAGTGTGAGGATGCTGCAAGGAGATAAAGTGTCACTCCACATCTGCTGCTCTAGGAAGGGGAGAAACTGGCAAGAATAAGACTGGACAGGTAGGCAGGCCATCATCCTCGTCAGACATCAGATCATCCTGGAACAAAGACGTTCACACCTGACCCCTCCCACTCTCATGACCCAAAGTTGTCATTACCTTAACACCTGATGACAAAGCCTGCGCCTGTCTTGCACATTGGCCTCCTTCCTCTGTGGTGTAGTAGCACGTGCCAATAATCCCAGTTGCCAGAGAAGACTTGCTAGCTTTGAGTACTGTGTGTATGTGTTGTAAAGACAGTCTGGCTTGAGAGAGAGCACCAGACACCAGCTTCATGGACGCAGGGTCCAGACCTATCTGACCTGCCAAGAACACAACGGAACCTACCTGGTCAAATAGCAAGAATATGATGCTAATTATAACAATTCCAATAAAAGCTCCTCAGAGCTCAAGTGTGTACATTGCAATGTGACTGAATGACTGTATGGGCAACCATCAGAAATAATAAACCAATGCACTCTATGCTTCTATGCATTCTCTCAAATCATATATTAATTTGTACCGTACACCATCTCATTAAGCTACCCGAGGTTAATTTCTATTGCATCCACGTTATCACCATGACAATATTCTGCTATTTATTACCTAATAATAACATTTTTTATTTACGTATTTCAATGAAGTGGTTTTGCACTTGGCCCTCATTACGTACACTATAAGAACATGAAACAAGCAGCAGTGTATACTTGTATGTGCCATCAACCAATGTGACAATTGGAAACCTCTACGAGTTGAAACAAGGTAGCACAGAACCACACCCATTTTACACGTGGGGTAGGTACTTGAAAATGTGCTGCACAAGCACTTTATAAATTGGTCAAGTACAGTGCTTCCAGCTTAAAGAGTGGATTTTTTAGCTTTTTGGTTAAGGTTGCTAATTCTGCTATAATTTCTCAAGTATGTGTAATAGAAAGCTAAAAATTTGTATTATTATACATTAATGTCATATTAACATACAGACAAAACAATTTTGTGGGTTTGTGGTTATTTTTGTGGTTATAGGTGATGGAACTGGGAGCTTCAAGACAGTGAATTTGGAAGTGTTTAAGCTGAAAAAAGAGAAATTATTTGTCCTTATCTCTATAACTTGGTATACTGATACTTTAATACCTGAAGTTTCATATGAGCCTAATTTTGTGGGCACACGAAATTTGAATCTCGAAATATTTAAAATTTTAAGAAAAAAAGTGTTTAAGCCAGGATTTTTGAATTTATTGAGTTATATCTCTAAAATTTTGACACATGATGTAAAATTGCCTTAAAATTATTATGTATAACTTTGGTAGCTCTACTTTGAAAATTAAGTAAATTGTGGCTGTTTTTCACCAAAAAAAAATTATGCACGGTAAGGGTCATCAAATGATGACGTTTACAGCGGATTGTGGGCTATAGTACACGTAAACGCGACGTCACAAAACAGCGCATGCGTATTTGTGCAAGGGCGCCAGTTCACCGCTAATTGTTGCACGGGTATGGCTGATTTAGCTACGGTTGTATCTCAGGCCCTAGCCGGTATCAAGTTTTACGGCGTTACTGCCTATCGCGGCCAGCGTTTTAGCTTCCATCTGGAGCTGCACAACCCGTAGGACTCCAACTGCAACGCCCTGATGTTGTCAGAATACCGAATGCTTGGAGCCTTGGGAGTATTAAACTCCTTCAGCTTTTCATCAGCTCTTGAAAAAGATGACCTCTTGGATAGGCTTGGCTCCAAGTTAGTAATATACCAGCCAACAATTCTATGACTGATTTCGACTTCGTTTACTGCTGCTAGTAGAACGATGAGAATCCGTACAGCCGATTGCAGTTAGGGAAAGTCCCGTCTTACCGCTCGGGGAAATAACCGTTCGACCTTAGCTCGTTAACTAGTTACGCTTAATGACGAACTACCGCAAAATCTTGACGTCAAAAAAAATGGCGTAAAATGCATTAGAGTGAATGAGAAAAGTTATGTTCTCCGTTTTCCATTCTCTAAACAGGCAGTTTTACTATTGTAAACATTATTGGGATGATGAAGAAAAGGTATGTGTATGTTAAATGACTGTAGTGAGGGTCTATACAGTAGTTTCAAAAAATCCACTCTTTAAGTTGGAAGCACTGTACAAGCACTGAAATATTCCAAGAGCTTAACGATCTCCTCATCATCAGTGATGATTAAAAACATTTTCACATCATTCTGACTCTCATACTTCTCAGCTCCACCCTTCCTCTCCCTGAATACGTGCATGTACAGCACTTAGCTCACAAAAGGTTAATACTAGCCTTTTTGAAATGATGAAAAATCCACAGAGCAATGACTAGCAGAATGAACTGGTAACTGTGGGAATGTGTGGTCTCTTCACTCTGACAGTACAACACAACTATTTCAATTAACATATTAACAGATATGCGACGCTTTATAAATATTTATATACAATAATAGCTATTTCATAATGCAACTTTAGTCATCATTTCTATCAGCAACATTACCTGCTGTGCATTGCATTGTTGTCCTGTAGATTTAGTTTGGTAAGGTGTAGATAAGCCACTGGAGCAAATGCATCCGCCAAGTGCACCACTGTCTTGCAATCCTCTCTAAGTAACACAGACACAACATGAACTCAGGGTCGGCCAGGGTCACTCTCAAGGTGAACATAACTGCAACATGATATCCCTTACCCATGGCTGCAACCTCTTAGATAGTACCTGGCCCTGTAGCATATAATACACTCGTAGCATAGTACGGGAAGTAGATCTGTAGACTGCAAGTGTTCTTCACTTTCAGTTTGTTTGACCTTTTCCTAATGTACAGTACGTAATTAGTAGACCCTTTACCCAACATGATCAGCACAACAACAACAAAAAAAAACAAAAAAAAACGAATTCTAAATTTGGGCGTGGTGATCCAGTAGTGTAGTAAAATGTCCTCGGCGTCAGCTTTAACGGTGGTGGAGACGGTGGGCAATGCTGTGGATGTGTTCACAAAAAATGAAGAGCAGCTTTCAAGCTGTTGCAAGTCTGACCCGGTGGAACTTTTCCGCAAAATGCTTCAGCGATCTATTCTCACGGACTGCAGGGAGTGTGAACTTTTCAAGTCCCTGGACCACAGCAGAGTGGACACACAGCTACAGGTCAGGTATCTATTGAGACTAGTTTCTGTGAGGGTCAGTGAAGATGAGAGTGTGTGGGAGAAGTTTATGACACTTCTTGTCAGTATAGGAGAGAGACAAATGTATGACTATCTCTATGAGCTTACCAGTGAGGAAGATATATTTTATGACTGTCTCAGTGAGTTCACCAGTGACAGAGATATTGAATCTAATAGTCATTCTTTAGATCATTGTCTAGATAAAGAAGATGTTCACTGGATCTTTGAAGTATTAGTAAAAGTGAGCCATAAATGGGAACTAATTGCAGTTGCTTTAAACTTTCTAAAAAACGAAAGAGCTACCTGTGGAGAAAATGACATTAAGCTAAGTCTATACAATGTCCTCTCTCACTGGCTAGCTAGAGACACCAGTACTCCTCCAGGAATTACTATGAACACACTATTAACAGCGCTGAGGAGTGAAATAGTAGGAGAAGGTCGGGTAGCTCAAGAACTAGAAGAGAAGTACAGACTTAGACAAAGTTCTTCCACACACAATTCTGTAGCTTCTACTAGTAGTCTCTCTCTAACAGACCAGAGTTATGATGTAGAGGTAAAAGATGGAAAGTCCACACTCCTTCAGGTTCAGGTTAGTCCCAAAGAGTCTGTGAGCTACCAGTGGAAGAAAGATGGCCAGCCTTTAGCCAATAGCTGCACTTATTATGGAGTCCATGAAGACATACTAGTTGTTAGCCATGCCAGTCAGGGAACAGAAGGAGAATACACTTGTAGTGTGAGCTATAGAAGGAGTGAGAAGTGCAGCAACAAGATCACCTTAACTGTACTCTATTTTCTAGCTAAGAAACGACTCTTAGACTTGTACTCCAGACAAAGAGAAGTACCACCAGACTCATGGCCTCCAGTAGGTACCAAGTCTTTTATTAATTTAACTGTAGTTCGATCTAATCAAGAACAAACAAATAAACCTTCTGGAGATGTTAATACTGTAAAAAACAAAGTTGACTACAATGAAGTCTTTGGGGAGTATATATCTGGAGCACTACTAGTTACTAAAGGTCGTCCAGGTAGCGGGAAGACTACACTAGTTCATAAAATAGTTAGAGATTGGAGTAAAGGACATGCACTCAGAGAAACGAAGTTAGTGTTTCTTGTAACTCTTCGAATAGTCAATCGCAACGCAACACAAGAAACTTTGTCAAGTATACTCAAATCATTCTATCGCAGTGAGGAGTTAAAGAAGGTTTGTGATGAAATTGAGGCAGCTAATGGGGAGGGTGTGTGTATCATAATAGACGGGCTAGACGAGTATCATCCTCAAGATAGAGACAACTCTCTCATTTATCAGCTACTAGACAAGACTTTCCTTCCTCTAGCTATGGTCATTGTAATGTCTCGTCCAGTAGCCATAGAAACTCTACGAGAAGAAGTTGTAACACACGAATTAGAAGTGTTAGGATTTAACAAAGAACAAATTCTAGACTATATCGACAGCTTTCCATTTGGTAGTTCATCTTGTGACTCAAGTGTAGCCACTACATGCCCAGCTATGTTAAAGGAATATTTGTACAAGCATCCTAATGTGTTTAACATGTGCTACTTACCAGTCCATGTAGCTATGATCTGCTTTCTCTTCAAATATCAAAAAGGAAATATTCCAAACACACAAACTAAAATCTACCAAGAATTTACACGTTCCACGATACTACGTCATATTAGACGTCACAACTCTCATGCACAAGTCCATTCGCTAGAAAAGTTAACAGGTAGCTTAAAGGATCACTTTGCGAAACTCTGTTGTTTAGCATATATTATGACCATTAGCAATAAACAGGTAGCAACTACAGAAATAATGGAGGAAGAACTCTGCGAATATGTCAGTAGTAATTCAGACGAGTGGTGTCTGGGATTAGTCACTATTAATCATATAGCTGAGCTCTATGGAGTCACTAAAACATACTCATTTCTTCACTTGACAGTACAAGAATTTCTAACAGCTTTTTACATTACCAACTTAGAGAAAGATAAGCAAATAGATATTTTGTCTCAGCTCCGGGAGATATCTTCACCAACAATGGTATTTTATTTTGGATTAACTCAATTTACAAGTAGATGGGTACTCAAAGTTTTCAATGCAATTGAATTAGTGAGGATTCATGACTTACTGTATCATTTTGCTTTAGAATCTCAACAACAGGTAGTGTGTGATAAAGTGGTAGAACATTGTGAGCATGTATGTGACTTTGATTACCCAACACCATCTGCATCTGACCTTTATGCTATGAGTTATGTCATATATAATACATCTCATTCAGTCACTGAAATATCACTTGATACTTTTCTTGGTAGGAGTACTGATATTACTGACTTTCTGGAGCGTATTCGTAGCAAAGACTTTAGTTTCTTACAAACATTACAACTTAATACAAAGATAAAATATAGTTCAACACCTGCTCTTTCTGACATACTGAAATCTTGTACTAGTCTTATTAGATTAGTTTTATCATTCCATGAGATAAGTCATGATAGTGCTAAGGCAATTGCTGGCAGCTTCCAATATCTCACTAGTCTACAAGATGTGTCTATCACATGTTCCTCAACTTCTGGTGGCATCACAACACTACTCAGTGGATTCACTCACCTCACAAATATTACTGATTTAAGCCTACATTTCTATGATCTAGATTCCAGTGGTGTGTTTGAAATAGGGAGTGGTCTACAACTCCTAGCTAATAGTAACCTATGTTGGCTTGTATTGAAACACTGTATTATTGATGATGATGCAGCTACAGCTCTAGCCAATGGACTACATTCCAATGTTAATATACACGACCTGTATATAATAAATAACAGTATCAGTCCTGGTGGAGTCGTCACATTACTCAATGAAATACACTGGCTTTCTAAATTGACAGAGTTGTATTTATCACGTAACAACATTGGTTGTGATGGTGCCAAAGCTTTAGCCAATCAACTACAATACCTTACACAGTTAAGAAAATTGAACCTATCCCGTAATAACATTGGTCCAAGTGGAGCAGTTAGTCTGGCCAACTCATTACATCATCTCACTGAGTTGCATACACTGGATCTATCCCGGTCTGATATTGGTCCAAGTGGAGCAGTTAGTCTGGCCAACACATTACATGATCTCACTGAGTTAAGTGCACTGTATCTATCCCATAATAATATTGGTCCAAGTGGAGCAGTTAGTCTGGCCAACACATTACATCATCTCACTGAGTTAAGTACACTGTATCTATCACATAATAATATTGACCTTCACTCAGCTATAGCTGTAATAACTGCATCTAAAGATTGTCCATGTCTGTCAGATATCTACCTCAACACTGACATTAAGAATTATTATACTCGTGGTATTCATGTAGAAGGTCTAGTGTCTCCTGAAGACAACACTGCTATTACTGATCTAATGACTGCCACTCAACATCCCATAATACAGAGAACTTTACACTTAGGGTTCAAGTCTGTCATCTTGGAGCCGCTTACTTCTCAGATCCTCTATAGATAATAGTGGAATACAAGAAATTTGGTAAGTGTGTGTAATAATTATAGAACTTGAGTAAAATCATAGTGTATTTAGTAGTTACAGTCATCATCTTGGATTGTAGTATACTTTATCACCACTACTACTTTAGTAGTGCAATATTATCTACATAATGCATGGGTAGAGGATAAAAGGTTGAGTAAGTGTAGTCATAGTAATATAATTTATAGTATATATTTACTTTTATTTTTATTCAGTTAATTAATCTACAATGCATCTATTTGCAGTTCATCATAGTATGGGTCTTTATTCACAAGTCCCGGAGCTCAGTTTTGTTGCTGCTGTTTGAAGTACTTGTTTGCTATTCTTCTGTGAGATTTTAGTATTCCTGTTCTATGACAGAGTGAGTTAAAGTTTCTGGATTGATCACTTGTACTCTAACTAGCACATCTTCTTATGGAAATTATAACTATTGATGACAAGATTCATTGTGGGACCTTAAAGTAAATTTTAACCAGATAGTGAATTATAAACCTGTGCACATGTGTACTGGGACAGCAAAGCTGACCAACTAGTAAGTCATAATTTTAAATTTCCTGTCTCCAAGAAGGACGTTACAATGTGTGTGTGTGTGTGTGTGTGTGTGTGTGTGTGTTCAGGAGAAGTTAATGGAGCATATGATGAATGTCGTGAAGATAGAAGAGTAGATAATAGAGGTGAGAGTAATAGGATGAGATAATAATTTACAGCTGTACTGATATATGTGGTGTTGGTTTATTTCTTCTGTGTTTGTGTATATAGGTGATGTTTGAGCAGTACCAGTGTGCTGGTGTGTGCTGGTGTGTACATTGCCATTCAGGCTGTCCTCACACTCTACGCTCAAGGTCAGTCCAAATTAATATCATTCAGTCTGCACAGTCAGTTGTGGAGTGCCATAGTGGGAAACGTGTGTTTATACAATGCAAGATCTTGTTTATTTCTTGTCCTTGTCATTCTTGGAGGGTATACATTATCAGACCACACATGGCACACATGGCTGTAGTCTGGCATAGCCAAAGCTTTTACCAAACCACTACGCCAAGAAAGGGTCTGGGGACATGGTTATACCCAATTGGATCTGCTGCACATATATTGCGGCAGTCAATTACTGTTAGCAAATTATCAGGAATGGCCCTCCTCAATCCTAAATAGAAACTCCAGTATGTGTCAGCCACCATTTCCAAATTAGGTATACCAAGCTTGGCTAGTTTCAGTAAGGAAAGGGAGACATGCAAAGCAGAAGTTTTTACCGTATTTCATTGAAACATTTCCGAATATGTCTCCACTTGCTATTAAAGGTCTAATCACCTCCATCAACAACTCTTTCTACTTGTCACAGCCAGAGTCTATCAGCAAAACTACGAGAGAAAAAGATCGTCAGAACATCCATCTGTATCACCATCACGGTAGAAATTCAGGTATAAGGGGGCGGGGCACTGACCACTTCCACATTCCTCTTGAATGAATTTGGTATGGCCATGTCCAGACCCTCCGTGTGCATGTTTTGTGGGTGTCGCTCTGCCAGACTAACATAACTGAGTCAATGCACTTGCCAGTGGTCACAATACATAGAGTGTATGTGGTCTATGCAACAGATAATTTCTTTTTATATTATTCCATACCATAGTAAATGTAATTCATCAGTGTGTGTAGTAGATTTAGAAGAAGGTACATAATGAGGGAAGGAGGAGTGGCATGTTGAAATTATTTTGGTAGTGTGCATGTATGTATGTGTGTTAATATTTCTATTGTGTGGCTCACTTTATTGAACATGTCACATATAGTAGTTGTGTGTCACCTGGAAGAAGTATCATGTGCCAATATTGCTGTGTCATGTGACTGTCACATGATGTCAAGTCATCCAAGTTTATTCTTAATGATAAAGGACTTATTTGTAAGTTTTAGTTTTTCCATTCAAAGCCACACTTATCATAAGCTATGTAATGTGCGTGCACGTGTGCGTGTGTTCAGAATTCAAAGGTCACATTAATAGAGGATCCTTCTAAGCACGCGGAGGAGCTGTGTTGGCAGGTATGGTGAGGACAGACACTGCTTGGATATCACAACAAATGGGAGAAGGACTTGAAATACATACTTTATACCAGTCAAGAAGGTGTGATCTTTATTTTCCCTATTATTCCTCTTCATTTTCAGTTTATATAGATAATTGCCTACTATTATATCAGATTATATATTGTTCTGTGTTGATTGTGTTCATAGGCTATTATGTTGAGCAGTATTGGTGTTTATGTCCTCGCACTCTACACTCAAGGTTAGTCAAGTCATTGTGTGCAGTGAGAACAGTTTATGGAGGGCACTGTTTGGAATAATATGGCACTTCCATATTTTTCCTATATGGACTAAATTATATATGCAATAAAGAAACAAAATAAGAAAGTAATGTTGCTTGTTCGTGGTTATGCAGGTCTATTGACATTCATCGTCATCGACTCTAGTGACATTGTTAGCCGAGACATCCACAATGCTATCTCGTTAAGCTGTTATTACTCAGGGGCTTGCTTTCAACCACTCAGCTGACTTTGAGACTATTTGTACGTTTCACTTTTATCATAAAATATAGATGTGATATCTTTCATATGACAAAAACTAATACTCAATTAGCAAGTGAAAATGTAAATAAGTTAAATATATTGAGTATGTAATATTACTTCAAGGAAATGTCTGACTTAATATGTGCAGAAGACGTGGATTAAATACTGGAATGTGCATACGGTGGAATGTCAATTATCGGAACTATTGATAGGGTGTAAGTTCCAGTCCTACAATTCTACTCCCTTGAAGTTTTTTGTACTACACTTCACTCATAGTTTACTTTTAGCATACAACAAGCAGTTTGTGTTGTTGTTGTTGTTGTTGTTGTTGTTTTTAACTTTTTAGTATATAGCTATTATAAAGTGCACTTGCTTGTGACAGCACTCTTTACATAGCCAGATTAAGTGCAAGTGAGTAATATTGTTAGTACTGAATTACCTATCAAGACCGATAAATATCACCCCATTTACAATAGCAAGTGCATTGGGGATTATGAATACTACTAATTCACACATCAAATAGGAATGATTATGATTAGTTCATATAAGGGGTCATACAACTTACAGCTAAAGAAGGGGTGTGACAGTAGTGGGTAGCCACATAAAGGGCTTAGTCTGGGAATTCTTTGAGTTTCTAATCCTTACCCCTAGCAGTCGTGCATGTCAGGTTAATACAGCTCAGCCTCGACTATATAGCGATAATATAAATTGTAATAAACTGTCAATACATAGCAACTACTTATAGTAAGTACTTGTAGTATTAATTTCCCTATGTGATTGATGGAACTTGCACTATTTTTTGCATGGTGATCATGAGCTTATAATGTTTAATTACAAGGTGGTTGTGGTTTATCCTATTTTTGTTTGTTTTGTTGTGTTTTGTTTTGTTTTTTCATTAAAGTTTTCAACTAATGGTAATATTGTATAGGGTTTTCTACAAGACTTTGTAGGGGTATAACATCATCAGTGGATGCATGAACGGCTAGCCTGTAGAAACAATACAATTATGATGCAATATACTACCATGCAATTAATTCCTCCAAATTATTTAAGAATATATACTGTATTGCTACATGTATTTTATTTTTGATTATTTAACTTGATTACACGATAATGTACTAAGTGATGGGTCAGTGCAGGTAAAGGGTAGGTTGGAGGAGTGTAGCGACTTAATTAACATTCATGGATTCCAATAGAGTGCTCAGTGTCTCGTCTTCCCACCAGTGTCTAATGTGTCTACCTGCACTCAATGGATCCGGTTTGAAAATAAATATCTGTATAATATATATATATATTCTATTAAAACATGCTGTCACTTCTAAAAATTATCTGAGCAACAAAATGTGACCGTTACAGTATTAAAAAAAAAGAAAAAAAAAAGAAAGACCCAGCATTTTTATCACTTCAGCTCTGGTTTACCATTTCCCATTTGTTCAAAGTTTAATCAAACACATAATGAAGTGATTTTATTCAATTAGTTTACACATGACAAAATTCAGTTGATATATAAGTTGTAATAAATATTGGCCAGTGTTGAGAATCACTTTGCTGCTGCTTCCTGCTGTATGGTGAAGTGCTCCTGCACTCTGAGAGTGACTCTTTGACTCATCTTGATGTACTTGTCCACACAATTCTCACAGCAAGACACCTGCACACACACACACACACACAGTAAGCATGATGACATGCAGTCAGCAGCTTCTAAAATGTGGATATAACATTTCACATCCTTGCTACACGCAACAGACTCAACTATCTCAATTTAGTAAACAAAGTTGTTTCTTTATTGTTATTTTTATGAGGTCAATAGTGGAGAGTCAATTAGTACAAATATCAGGAGTGAATATACATACATCGACACAATTCGTTTATACGAGCCTCGTGCCTTTGCTTTTATGTGAGTTATTTCATAGATATTTGAGGAATATATTTGTCTTCAGACTGCCGCTCATATGAGCAACCAGTAGTATTTTCAAATTAGAGCCCACCAACATACACTTTATGTAATTGCATAGTTCTGTTATAGCAGTTGATGCATACAGCTGTTACACCACACAAAGGCTATCTTGGAGTCCATTGTATATTGATGAATATTTTTCACTGACTAGACCCTTTACCTACTCTACTGCATAGAGAAAAGGCCTGGTTAAGGTTCACATAGTGGCCTGGTCCAAGAAGGTAACAAAATTTATTGGACCAATAACATATACTTTGCTAAGTTTGTAAGACTTAACTTTGAACGCTTTCCTCTCCATAGCTCTGTGCTATTTTAATTTTTCTGGCATTATTTTGAAATCTTTTCTCCTAAATTTCTTGTGCCCGCGCTAATATTAACTTAAAATAGCCTCTGGGGGACACACATTGATCTCTTTGAATGTTTCCATATATACATAATATACTGTATATGCACCAAAATCTCAGTTGAAACTCATTCGTGAGGGGCTCACTTCACTTACTCAGTTAACAGTAAGAAAGAATATATGTAGAGTGAAAGGTCCTCATCCTGAAACATTAATTAAGTTCGGTTGTTGTACTTTTAACCAATTTTTTTTTAGAAGTAACACACACACACACACACAAACAAACTGTAGCTACAGTAATACATAAAGTAGGTCCTATCAAGTAGTGTTGATGACTTTTTTTGAGTATGTAGCTCTTTCTGCTCTTTGTGGCACATTGCACCCAAGTGCTTGGTAGTCTTAGCACTGCAGTTACCTGATACTTAATTTACTTTGAAACAACTGTCTATGAGAAATGATAAATTACAAACAATAGTTGCTAAGTTTATGGCTGGTGTGACAGTCATATTCAGGGGTGGGTCTGAGAGTTCTGAAATGTGTGTCTGAGGGGACGATGACGTTCAGGCGATTGTGAGCCTTTCACCTACGAACTTCTTTGAGTCTGAACTCAGATATTTCCGCATCTCTCCCAAGGCTACTTTCAAATTTGTTACAGTATAATGTATAATTAAGTTGTGTTAATTCTATATTTTGCATGCATCAGTCTTGCCTCATATTGTTGTATTACAGCACAACAATAAACCATTACACGGATATTATTTTGATTATTCACTTTTTATGATTCAGTTTAGCATCTATAATATTTACTTGTAAACTGGTTATTTTAGACAGTGTGGTTATTTCTATTCCCCCTTGAAAATCCATTGTCCAATAGTCAAGTCGTGAAGAGAATACAATGCAAGTCTTGTGCTGGTAATCCAGTTAACAAGTGTGTGTGTGTGTGTGTGTGATTAGTGGTTAGCACCAACAAATAAATATTATTAGCAGTTAGCATTTTAATTTACGTTTCAGCTTGCTCACCATTTATGCTGAACACTGAAGCAGATCACTGGTTACTAGTGATGTGCTTGAGCACAAAGGGCAAGCGAGCCCGTACACAAATGAAACACTTCAAAATAATCTATTAGTCCCTTTCTAAAAGTATAAGTACGTAGCCGTTGTGACCATTATACTTCAGCTAACAAATACGGAACCACTTTCTTACCTCAATTCCCCGAGTACTGGTATAGTTTCTAATATGAATTACCAGTAGCTTTTGACAACAAACAGTCACACCTACTAAAAAAGTAGAGTTTTTTTTTTTTTTTTAAACACTACATCTAGTAAAGGGTTTCAATACCATAGTAACTATTCGCCATAACATTTTGTAACTTGAAAAAACAAGAAGTTCTAAAGAATTACTGCACAGTGTTGAGTCTAACAGTACGTTTTTAAGACCTAAGCGCATCTTGTGGCATTCAGAAACAACCTAATACGAAGGGGTAAACAATTAATTTCCTTGAATGATACAGGATCGCTAAACCGAAAGATTCTGTTTAGTGGAGGAATGGGAGGGGTAGACAGGGTCAAAATACAAAGTGACATATGTACACACACACATATATATGAAAACAAACTAATATCCCTGTTTTTCAATTGTGTTACCCCTGATAGTGTCTCGCTTGCTTGCCAATTATATTGTAAGAGTTAAGTTAGCAATATATTATGTTATGCTATCAAACTAGAAAATTCTTCAAATAGCTACTCTCATTCAGTAAATAAATAAAAACCCACCTCTTTCTTCTGTATTTTCCTGGAGGTGAAATCTTTAACGCAGTTGTCGAAGCAGTGTTCTGTCACTGTGTTGTAGGTCGTCATAAATTCCTTAAACTGAGCCAGGAGGAAGATAAACGTACTTAGAAACCAACTAATTAAGTATACCTGCGATATTTCTAGTTGACTTCTCTGTTCAGGCGTTAACTTGTCCATGATAAAAGCTACTTCTTCAGTTGTCTACCTTTCTAAAGCTTTCTTTGACATCCGTACTTTACCAAGTGGGTAAAGGTTTCTCTTTTTCGGAATCATAAATCCCGCCCCTAAAGACAAAAAGAAAACACAAGAGTACTTTGACCTCTACACACAGTATGTAAACGCTGAAATGGCAGCGTCTAAGATTACAAATGTTACCAGCGAGGCCGTGAAGAGTATCAGCCAGTCTGTGCAGTCTGCCATGAACCCTGTGGACGACTATGACTCGCCGGACTCTCCGTCCCAGGCGAGAACCCTGCAGTACACCAGGAGGGGGCTGAAAATGGTGGGAGAAAAGTCTCTATTCGACCTCAAAGAACCCGTTTGGCATCCTGACGAGAAGGTTAGGTTAAAAACAGAGGTGTGTGAATAGTTAAATATCTGAGAATGAGAGTTTAAGAGTTGATCTCTACTGGTAATATAATCTTAGCAATTTTATAATTCTGGTTTAAATATCTAGCTCCATTTTGATTGTGCAGGTAGCATTGTTGAATGAGTATGAGTTGCAGCTCTATTGAGCTGTGGTGAGAGTGTTGCTGTAACTCACAGCAATTTAATGCAATTACCAGCAGTTTTGTCTGGTGTATTGCCCTTCATGGTTGTTTATCTTCACAGCTATCTTTGTCTCTGTGACTCGTGTTATGATGATATCTTTAGCTACGTACTTTCTCGGCAATGTGGACATATACACTGGTTAGCATAAGGCAGGTATAATAAATTATCACAGAACATCCTGAATATAAATGGAATAATTATCTTAATGTCATTGTTGCTAGCGATCTTGCTAGTATTTAGTGAAGAAGGAGTGTGATTACAATGGCAATGTTGTCTTGTCTTTGTTTGTTAAGAAGGAAGGCGGCTGGTACAACAGGGGAATATTTACCTCTTGTCACTAAGAGTTTATTATTATTAGCACGTGCAAGTTTTGGGCTATACATGGAATTGTTTATTTAGTTTAAGTTGTAATTTGTAGCTGATAAAGCCAAATAGAAATGAAAAATATTTCGTGTTTACAAAAGATATTGGCATTGTAGTAAACTTGTGAAAGAATGGAAGTAAAAAGTCGTGTATGTGTGTTATGTGTGTATGTGTGTGTGGCTTTTTTTTTCTTCTGTTAATGCCAGTACATCTTTTGGATCTGTTTCATGTCAATTGTGGTTTTAGTAATTTGATAGGAATTACTGCATTAACAAGTGAAGAATTGAATAACTACTTATCATTCCATAAGATAAAATGCAGGTTTCATATCACTTGATATATCTTCTAATTCCATAGCTTACAATCACCAAAAAAGATGGATTTATTATCTTTTAACCCTTTCACCGGTATAAGCGCCATATGGCGGTCGAGGTACCCATCGACACAAAAAGAAGTATAAAAAACGAACCGCTCACGCCATCGACTTGTTTTAAACACCAAAATAGAACTTAAAAGGAAACCGTGACGTACTATTCCGTCGAATTTTATTAGCCTACTCAGCGGTAGCATGGCTTCGTGGCTGAGTGCAGACGGTGTTGTTAGTTTGTTGTCTGAGCAGAGAGCGATGACAGGGACTTGCAAGAGAGCAGTACGGATGTTTTTGCTTTCATTGGATCGCCAACAGTTACTTCTAGGGAAGTGGAAGCTTTAGCAGATGCTGTGCATTCTTCTGATGATAGCACTTGCAATGGGTCTGAATCTTCAGATGCTGAAGGTGAGTCATAAACACTAGGCATGTCTTAGATAGCTGTGCTTAGCAATGCAAGGATTGTTAGTTCTAGGTTTAGCTAACAGAGCATAGTAATCTCGTATTCAATGCTCCTTTTGCAAGGTCCATTTACGTGTTGCACCTGAATGTAACTTTTTTAAATATACTCTTACAGATTTTTCAATATAAGCAACAATTTTTGTAGAACTTTAGATTTTTCATTATAAATATATAATTCAATCATCTAGATGTAAATCTAATTGTATAATCAACATAATCACTTTTATATTAAAAATAATTCAGTAAATATTATGAAACATTAATTAAATTTTTGTGGTTTGCTGCTAGGCAATATACATGCGGTTTTTCAAAATCCCTAACTAGTGTGCTACACGAATTATGGTTGCTAGGTACTTTTTTCAATGTTTAATTTGTTATGATTTTTTAAATCTATTTACATATTTTCTTTTTAAAAATCTACCGGTGAAAGGGTTAAGGACATTCTGGCTCTTTTTAACTTTGCTTTGCTATAGTGTGTTGAGTATTTCCATTTGGCTGGTAATTACACTATGTGCATTCACAGTGGCATACAATATGTATAGGGTAATGTTTTGTGGCGTAAGGTTTCATGGGAACTAGTGATGAAACATGTGGACTGACCACTCTCTATCATTAAATGCACACATCAGTAGCAGCCTGAAGGTTTATATGTTTCTATGCCCTGTTTTGGACATTGTGCGATTTGTCTTGGACTACTCTAAGAGCTTTTGTATATTTATGAAAATATCATATTTAGTTAGTAATTCTGTTGCCTCTCTCGGCTGGAATAGTAACAATATTGTGGCAGTATATTCTTCATATACAGCCAATAAGAAAAGAAACTAAGTCCACTGTTTCGACTTTTTACCAAAGTGTTAATCAAGTTTTACTGAGGTCTCTGAGGGAGTCTTTAGCAAGAGGTTGAAAGGTCAGTTACAAAATCGATTTGCTGAATATGCAAAAACTGCTAAATAAAAGACATCACTTGCTAGTGTGGATAACTTTTTGAGCTGAACCACGAAAGTTTTAATTGGCTTGACGCTACCCGATATACTGGTTTCACCAGCTAGCACACTCATTCAATTCACAATCATACACACATTCATTCTCTATGTACATACTCACACGCATACACACAAATGCACACGTGTGTTTGCCCTTGTGTGCGCTGCCCGTGCTATCTGGCACAACACTCAGCTCATTAATCTACACTTGGCGTACTTCCTATGTATCGTCAGCACGAGTCGTTGGTAAATACAAGTGCTATTAGTTGACAATGTCAGACAAGAGACAGGCTGCCACAGTTTCTTGTTATTGTAAGACATTCAAAATGGTTGGGAGTTCAATATTTGCCCGTGTAGCTGGCTGGTGACAGCTTCTGCTGATCTGTTCTGCTCTCCTGTCTTTGATCAACATCTACCACTTACTTGAACCTCACTTGCTGTCACTTCCTTATTGTCGTCTGATGTTCCAAGATCACTCTCTCCTGTATTCTGTGCTGTTTTATTCGTCCTAGCGGCCTGTCACCTGGGCACGCCTGCTTGCCTGCCATGTGTGGGGGTGGTAGGGGGAAGTGGCAGTGTACATGTGTCTGTAAGCATATGATATGTCATGCTGTTTTTCTTCATGTACATCATGCATGTAGTTGGTATGTATTATCACTTCTGCTTACTTTTAAGTAATGTTTTATTTACATAGTTTATGGTTATATATTTTGTGTGCTGCATTGCAATATAACATGATTTGTGTTATGGTGAGATATTATGCTATCATGATTCATTATCCAGCCAAGTGTGCACTGATTTTTCCTCATAGAAACACTCAGACGTTGGCCAGCAATTGAACTCCGGACCCTTTACTTTAGCTACTATTTCACGGGACAACCCATAGCTCTCGATACTAGACCTAGACTTCGTCCAAACCTTGTAACATTGAAGAATATAGACGTTGATTGTATCACCATGCCTCACATTTACTAGTTAGTTGTAGTCCGAAATCCAAGATTATAATTTGACAAAGACGTTACATTTTTGTCCGCGTTTGTTCTCCCATTTCACTTTTGTAAGCCTTCAATCTTTTTCAACGAGTCATCAGTTCAGTATTGTAATGATACAGCACTTAGTTATATTCTATACTTGTGATAGACTTGGAGCAATACCAAACCATCAAGAAATGTGACCAGGAGGTGATATATTTTATTGGTTGCTCATTAAGCTAGGTTGTTGTTTTTTTGTTTTTTATGTATCCTAATTCATATAATACAGGAAAAAAGAGCTGCATTTTCTCCCAATGCTTACTCGTGAGCCAAAGAGCAAGTGTATCGGCGTTTAGTGTGGTAGTAGACATGTTGTCTTTATGCTGGACTGAATAGTTTCACTCCACGGACTTCAAGGAATCAAAATTGTTCATTTTCTTAGACTGATGTTTGGGTTGTTGTTGTTGTTGTTGTTGTTGTTGTTGTTTTTGTTGTTGTTTTAATTCTTTTATGAGGTGTCCTTAATCTGTATCTATTATCCCATTACCTGTACTAGTTCACTTTTAATCTAGCAGAGACAGAATGAAGAGAATTGGTAGACTATGCATTGTCTGTCTATCTGTGTATAGACATTCCTTGTGCTTGAGGTATGGAGGGAAATGATGTACGCATTATGTCCGTAAATAATTAAATTCTTGTCTCCCAACTTTACCTGACGCAATTCACCGTTGTAAGCGAGCTACTTATCTAACTCGAGTCCCATTTTCCGTCGACATGCAATCTTGCCCTGTCACGTCGTAGTTCGGTTGCTCTGTAACACTGTTAATCACTCTTTGAAACTGAGGGTCATTTTCAAGCTGTATCCTGACAGGAGCTCTAAATTGCATGGAACACTTTCCATTAACACTCCCACCTGGTGCCCTAATCCCTCTCTCACTCCATTCATGATTCAGACCGCCACACTTGTGTGCTGATGTGTTGGCCTTTGTCTGTCATCAGCTGTGGGAACAAATGGGCGGAGTTTAAGAGTCGACTTTGTGAAATGGGGCAAGGTGCGAATTGTACTAACTCATTACCAGGAGTCTGTGTGGGTGGACAGGGTGCGATGTTCCTTTACGTATTCGGGTCTATAGTTGACGTGTGTGCTTTTTGTTATGGTTGAGGTCAAATGGTCTTGCCTACCTTGTTGCTTCATGCTAGCACCTGTATGCCAGCTAGAGCAACAGCCAGTAACATGACGTGCTAATAGCTTGGGCAGCCAATGTGTGAACAGGCAGTGTAGCATGGTGTGTGCGAGTGTGTGTTTTTTTGGGAGTTTGTGTATATGTGTGTGTTTGTGAGTGAGTGTGTGATTGTGGTATGTGGGTGGGTGGGTGTGGTGAGTGAATTGTTGTAGCCATTCTTGCAGGGTTTATGTGAAAGTTATTAATATTTAATCCTTACTGACTTTTTTCTTTAGAGTCCAGTCTGTGATAAATGCAGGACTACATTTTCTCTGCTCAACAGAAGAGTGAGTTGATCACATATTATGGTGTTTACACACAATAAAGGATTGTCATTTCTAATTGCTCTTACAACATACTTTACAATAACTCCACTCATACACACCCCCCTGCCCCCCCCCCCCCCCCCCCCCCCCCCCCACCCCCCCCCCCCCCCCCACCCCCCCCCCCCCCCCCCCCCCCCCCCCCCCCCCCCCCCCCCCACCTCTCCTAACTAAGGCCTTGACAAATTATTCTTTTTTCCCTGGCTATTATTCTATTCTTGTATTCTTAAATATTTACCTATTATTCTTTTGGAAACTCCTATTATTATTTTTCTAAAAGACACAGAATCTAGTTAATTAGCTAGTCAGAGCTCTTGAAATTGACATTAGCTATTAATACTTTGAAGAAAATACTTGCCCATTCAAACCATATATTCTATAGTTTAGCAATAATTGTAATAAGACTGCTGAACAGTCTTCAAGGTAGGGAAGAAAAAGTGTGTCAATCGAAATCTGCACAAGATTGATGGATTAGTATCAGCCAACAGCCTTAACCAAGTTAGGATAATTAATCTCATACAACTCCACAATTGAATAAACTGTTAGGACTAATCCTCAGGGGCAACCACATACTTACAGGTAGCTCTGACTTCACAACATCAACAACTTCTTCTATTCAATGTTCAAGACAGTGCCACAGGTTTGGTCGTTCAAGACCAGTGCCACAGGTTTGGTCGTTCAAGACCAGTGCCACAGGTTTGGTCGTTCAAGACCAGTGCCACAGGTTTGGTCGTTCAAGACCAGTGCCACAGGTTTGGTCTCATGTAGTCTGATATGATAATTTAAGCGTTTCTGTCATAACTGGTAATCTATATAACTAGTGATGTGCTTGAGCACAAATGGCAAGTGAGCCTAAAACTACACTATTGTTAAATGATTGATTTTAACTTCTAACACTCAGGCTACTAAATAAGAAGTCGACTTTTTATATTACGTATATACGGTAAAGGGGTTTCAATAGTAACCACTTCCCGCAACTGTTTGAATTGAAAAAAAAAAATGCAACAAAAATCAAGTCACATTGTACACTAAGTAGTAGTTTTAACGCACAATACTTTCACACAACTGGACATACCTACACAGGACTTACCTTCGTGGTTAGTCCAGTGGACAATGAATTTTCAAGTATATATACCGCTGCATAGGACGTATAACTATGACAAATGGCGTTTACTTACCGCCACTAACTCGAATAGAAATGGAACTCCAGGAAGTGTTTCAGTTTTAACTGCACCTGCAAAAGAATTCAAAGCTGTAAACAATTCCATTTCTAGGATGATACGGGTAATGATC
>WLWD01004620.1_pt1 | contig 28415 bp, 27 predicted proteins | sample 6712731 | NCBI WGS metagenome assembly WLWD01 (sample SAMN12718690, study PRJNA576275) | sponge metagenome | isolation source: marine sponge | host: Mycale hentscheli | place: New Zealand: South Island, Marlborough, Capsize Point | collected 2014-11-01
TTGGCTAACTCCTTGAAGGCAAAGCGCATCAAAGATAAACCACTCCTCATCCAAGGAGCCAATGCATTGTGCCGCCATGAGGATGTGGTCGAGCTTCAGCTGTCACCAGGTTACGCAGGCCTGAATCGATCCCTGTCCATTCAAGCTTATGCGACAGATAAAATCCCTGATTCTAACATCACTGTATAACCCATGTCAAAAGTTTCAACCAAACCCTTACTGCAGGGTCTTCAGTTGGCAGATCCCTACTACAAGCCACGAGATCGCACTGAAATACTACTTGCACAGCAACATTATATCCTAACAGAAATGGCAGGCATTTGCTACTCTAAGGATCATCATCTCAAAGCTCAGAACACTATGTTTGGATGAACAGTGACAGGATCACTCCCAGATGCTGATTCCTCCACTGTCATTTGCCTCAAGGTTGCAGCAGCTGAGGAGCACTTGGACAATCTCTTGCAGCAATTCTGGGAGCAGGAGTCAGTTCCAGGTGATCAATCTGCTTTGTCTCCAGACCAAAGGGCTATGCAACTTATCAGTGACACTACTGTCAGAGATGAGGAAGGCCGGTACTATGTAGTCCACCCCAAGAAGGATCCTGTTCCTATACTGGGTGAGTCCAGACGTAATGTTGTACGTCACTACCATCAAAATGAGAAATCTCTGACAAAGAAAAGGACATGGTTGAATTTCCATGAGAGTGTTGGTGAGTATGTGTTGCTAAACCATGCTGAGCTTGTTCCCCCTGCGATTGAAGAAGCCTCCAAACGACAGCTATTATAATTTACCCATGCATGGAGTCTTTAAGGAGACTTCCTCTACCACTAAGCTCAGAGTGGTGTTTGATGCCTTTTCTTTTGGAGCCTGGGGCCTCTCTATATCCACTGCTGTCTACAGTTATCAATTGATTTCGACTCCCTCTAGTAGGTCTCTCAGCTGACATCTCCAAGATGTTTAGGGAGATTGGCTTGCAGTCCTCTGAACGTGATCTCCACCGGTTTCTGCTCACTGATGAGCACAGTCAGTTCTATGACTACAGAATGAAGAGGCTGAAATTTAGAGTATCTAGCTCTCCCTTCCTGGCTACAAGAGTGTTGTTGCAACTGGCTGATGACCATAAACATGAATGTCCCAAAGCTGCTCAGATCATTCGACATTCATTTTATGTGAATGATTGCTTGATGGGTGCTGATACTGAGAAAGAGGCACAAGATCTTCAACAAAAAGTTACCAGCTTAGTGTCCAAAGGCAAAATGACACTCAGAAAGTGGCGTTCTTCATCCAAGGAGGTTCTTGCATCCATCCTAGGCTGCGGAATCTTGTAAGGAAAGTTAGTAGAGGCTGTGTGATTTGCCAGAAGGTTTATGCCAAGACTCTTACTGTACCCATGGTAGAATTGCCAACTGACAGAATAAATCCTTCACCTCCCTTCTCCAATGTTGGAATCGACTATGCTGGGCCAATTCTCTACAAGCTGGGTCATGTGCGCAAGCTAGTGCATGTCAAGGCATATGTAGCAGTGTTCATTTGCTTTTGTGTCAAAGCCGTACATCTTGAGCTCTAGTGGAAGATCTCACCACAGAGGCCTTCTTAGCTTGTCTTCAGCCATTTGTTGCACTTCGGGGACTTCCGAAGGTGATCTACACCGACAATGGCTCAAACTTTGTTGGTGCTAAGAGAGACCTTGCCGAGCTGAGATACTTCATCAACAGCCACGTTTCTTCCTCTGAGGATGTTGCTAACTGGTTTTCTACCCAAGGAATCAAGTAGCATTTTTCCCTAGCCGCATTTCGGAGGGTTGTGGGAATCAGCTGTGCACTGCATGAAAACCCTCCTGCGCAAGACTATTGGATCACATATTCTCACATTTAGGGAGCATAACACTGTTTTAAACCAAATAGAACAGGTGTTGAACTCCAGACCTTTGGTTCCCATTGATAGTTCTGCAGAAGATGGATCAACACTATTGACTCCATGGCTTTTTCTCATCGGTCGCTCCCTGCATGGTCTCCCTCATAGAGGATACACGGAGAAAACTAGCTCTCTACTGTGGTGGAATCTTGTCCAATGCCTCAGCGAGGATTTCTGGAGGAGATGGGAAGGAATATCTGAGATGCCTGCAAATGAAGTCCAGGTGGAAGACTGGAAGCCGAGAGCTTCATGTGGATGATATAGTATTCCTCAAGGATCCTGAAGCCTTCAATCATACTTGGCCCATGGCTCGTGTAGTTAAGCTGTATCCTGGGTCTGATGGGCACGTCAGGGTTGTCGACCTTAGCATCAAGGGCAGGATCTATCGCCTGCCTGCAAAACACCTAGTGCTCCTGCCTATACAGACTGCTTCTACTGCATCTTCTGCCGGGGAGGATGTTCGGGCCAGCCCTCACTAAAGTGGTTGCCAAGGCAACACCCAGAGGAATTTTACAGAGCTGGACTCATCCTTGTGTGTATGTTTGTGACTCCCTAAGTTTTGTCTGACTTCCTTTAATACTCTATACACCCCACTGTTTGTGTCTCCCTCTATATTGATTCAGTCACACCTCTTATTCAATAACTAATTATCACTTCCCCCCTTTAGTATCATTTTTTCCTATATATCTCTGTATACCCTCCAGTTTTCATCAGTCTTGCAAGAAGTTGAAATAACCTAGTTCTGAAATCTAATCTAGCCACTACTTAGCTACTATTCCTGTAGTGGGGTCAAGCGTGAGGGCCTTACAACCCCTCTCCATAGCATTTGCCGCCCCAAACGCAGGACTTCCCTGGTGGCAGCGACAACCTGGCCATTACTTGAAGACATTAGACGACCAGAACCCTCGTTGACTTAGCTCTAATTGACTAACCCACACCATAACCCGATTCCTGAAGTGAGAAGGTAGTGCTGGCTACAGGCGCCCCCGTTTAGCGAGGCTGCTCTTATTAATTTTCTCCCTGGCAGTTGCAAAAGCTGTGACATAATTTCCACTACTTAGCTGAAGTACTAGACAACCGTTCCCATAGAAGTCAGTAAAGCGAACTAAGAAGTTAGATTATAAGAAGAGGAATATCTATAGAATATTTATAAGTTAGCTTTCGTGATTTTGAAGTATATTTCACTTGCTCTACAGTAGCAACCTTTTAACTCTTCAATTGAGCACAGTCTTATTCGTTTCTTTTCTGCTTCCTCACCAGTTTAATCCTATATGCTGTCTAGCCACACCATCTTTGGCATTGAGTTGTTTGTTCGGCGCATACTTTAAAAAAGGTGCAAGCACGCTTACAGGAAAAAGAAGTCAATTTAGGCCTTGTCGCTGAATTACTGATCTTTTAAGGTCAGCAAAGCGAGCTAAGGAGGAAGACAAGAATAGAAGCGGTATCTCCAAGTAACTAATGAAAAAGCTTTGCTCATTTCGCTGAATAATTTAGATAGAGCTACTCCCTAGAAATAGACCCTAGCGGGCTAGACCTCCTTTCCCCTACTTCTCGATGGGAGAAAGACTTGCTAGATTCGTATTAGTAATAACAAGTACAAATTAGAAGTAAGAGAGTGAGATGAAGGGGGTGGGACTTGCTATGGTGGGAATGAAGCATGAATTTCAACTTACAATTTAGCTACCAAACTAATTGTTTAGCTATACATTAAACCTTTATATTTTCAAAGAGAAAATTTTCAAAAATATTTTTACACCAATGTCTATGTTATAGTTGGATTTTATAATCGTACTACCTGTTCAGGTTCAAGCCCTTCACAGGAGGACTCTGCCAACAATTCTCCTAACAAACCTCAAGCATGCTAGTAGTCATCTCGTCGATGTCAGCGATTACTTCGATGTCGTCGATGTTTCTCTTATTTAAACACTGCATCTTATCATTTATCTTAGTTACCAATTTTTCAATAATTTGTTAACTCAAAACCGCATTTTACTCATTATCTGTCTTCTTTATAACATCTTTATCAAGGTACTCTGTATATATATCTTATATTACTAGCTTATTTAACCTATTCTATTAAGTTATTTAAAGTGTTAGTAGCTACGGGACAGCTAATATTCAGAGAATCTAGGCAGTGGGAGAGCGAGCAGGGATTTACGACCCAGTATCCACTCTTTAACCATAGAGATTTCCTGTTGATCCACGGCCGAAAGGTTTCTTGTTCCAGGAACTCCGACTCTATCTACACCCGCTAGTGGGTCTTCACTACACCATCCTCTGTGTTTCGCTGCTGTGTAGTGCGCGCCCATCAGACGACGTTAGGTTTCAAGTCCTCCACTTGCTGGACAGTTCAAAAAACAAAAGATCATAAAACACAATCTGACATAACGCAAGCCCTTGGCTTTGATCGAAAAATCCGGCCTCCTCAAAAGTTTTTAGCTTCAACCAACAACTTATCTCCAAAATATCATTCAACTTTCTCGTTTCTCTTTGGACTGTCCTCATTGCAGTAATTCACTTGAATTTACTCAGAACAAGTTGCTCCACAATCGCAGAGAGGGCCAAAAAATGGCTGGGGGTGGTGACTTCACTGTTGGGACTATCCTTGTGGTGTCTGTAGTTGTCTGTCTCAGATAATTCTGCAGCTACTCTTGTAAACTCTAGCAACACTGCCCCAGTGTCAGTCTGCGGAAAATGCTCATTCCCCCTGCCCTGCCTGCTTTGCTAGCAACTTGCCCTCGTGTGACTCCCCTGCTCAAAATAATGACTCATCACTTCTGTGTGAACCTCATAAATTTCCCCCCAGCTCCTAAGCAGTCACTGTCGCGCATAGCCTGCATTCAGTCCTCGACCCACTTTACTCACAGTTCACTGAACGAGGATACTGAATATCTGTATTTCTGCCGACACAAACAGTACAAGTACACCAAATCCATCGGACATTTTGGCCATCCAAACTAACCGTAGAAACTTTACTCTCCAAAATTGATGAGTTGCCACTACTAGCCTCCAAGCACAAGCCACAGTCTATCGCCATTACTGAGACCTGGTTGGATGAGACTATCTTTCATCAGGAAGTAGTTATTAATTCATATCGAATATTTCATAAGGACGGGTCCAGACATGGTGGTGGTGATGTGCGTGTATGTGAAAGAGTCACTAAAAGTTTCCACCCACATTTTAGATGAAGAATTTGAACTGTCGTGGATCCCAGTCCACCAAACTTGCGGCCAGAACATGTTATTAGGGATTTACTACTAGCTCTGTGCTAAACTTTCAAATCGAGTGATTTCAATATCAATTCACACTTCTCAAACACAGCCCCAGATGATCTCAGGGCGCTACTGCTAGGATTTGGCTTTACCCAGATCATCTCAGAATCAACCGAAATAGCTCTAGAGCAACACTAATAGATCATGTCTATTTTACACTGGCCGCCGTGAGCGTAGCTTTACAGCTGAATTAAAGAGCAGCTTGTCCACCGCTTCAGAATGCCTGAGCTTGTGACTAGTTCACACCCACCAAAGAAGTGGAGTTGTGTCCAACGGAAGTTTCGGCTGGACTAGTTTATCGTGACATTCAATCTAGAATGGATAGTGAGTTAAAATAGCTTTGGTATTATGACTAAAGACTACACTTTGTTTCTTACTGAAAGCAAAAGAGGAGATGTATTTGATTCATCTCTGCAGTAGTCCAAAGGACAAACCCTGTGATAGATTATTCCATTTTGGTACAGGTGGTTACTAATGCTATTGTATCCCACCCATGACCCTTTCCATTTAGTGACAGTCAAGTTTTTGATATAACAACTATTGATTCAGTGTCACATGTACATGTATCATGTACCAAAATGAAACCAATGGGGCACTTGAAAATATTTGTAACTTGAACAATTAGTGGTGAACTATCAGTTGGAAGATGGTGGACAAAGTTCTAAACGCGACTTCTCTAACCGAGTCATACACACGACTGCTCTAACCGAGTCCTACACACAACTGCTCTAACCGAATCCTACACACGACTGCTCTAACCGAGTCCTACACACGACTGCTCTAACCGAGTCCTACACACGACTGCTCTAACCGAGTTCTACACATGACTGCTCTAACCGAGTCCTACACACGGCTGCACTAACCGAGTCCTACACACGACTGCTCTAACCGAGTCCTACACGCGACTGCTCTAACAGAGTCCTACACACGACTGCTCTAATTGAGTCCTACACACGGCTGCTCTAACCGAGTCCTACACACAGCTGCTGCTGGTTCAAGTCTTGCTTATTTTTTTGTCTCTTGTGCTTTCTTTCCCCTCTATCTTTCCTCCTTTTACACCCACTCTCTTTTTTTTGCCCCCCCCCAGTTTTTTTTTCTGAAAACATTGATGTATGTACCTGATTAATTAAAATCAAACTTAAGCAGTTTACAACAGAATTTTGATTGTTATGAGTTTGATCCAGTGTCCCATACTCAATAATAACATGACTCCAATATTCTACACATCACTGAATAATTATATTGCCTGTCATTCAAGCAATATACTGCTAAAACTTCAAAGCCTGAATTTTTACTAAATTATTGAATTATTGGTGAAGCACTCACACATTACTGATATTGCTACACAGCATTGTATAATATACATAAGATTTGCTATCAGTTGAATTTTTTTTAAAATATCGGCCATAAAATTTTTGCTTTTTCTATTTCAGTGCTGCACTAATTATTATTCTTATTACTATCATTAGTTATTATTATTATTATTATTATTATGTGTTTTATTCTTCAGACTGAGCAGGCAGGAAATGAGACAGGTTTGGTGAGTGTCAGATTACGTTCTCGCTCGGCTAACGAGGGAGAAGATGATGCATCTCATGGTAATGAGAACACAGCTGCTAGTAGCTGTAGAAAGCAGAGGAAATTAAAGTGGATGTGCTGCATTGTGTGGTAGCAATGAACGTATAGGCTCAATTGATGCTGTTCATGAAATAAATATGGAAAAAATATTGTAAAGCATCAGATCCGTTTTGTACAGAAGAAAAGATATAATTGGTCCTTTACTGGTTTCATACAGTTTAGGGGGGGGCACCAAGACTTGGGTGTACAGTGAAGGACAGTACATCTTGGGAATGAAGCTCATGCTTGTTATTTGAAACACTATCCAACTAAAGAGGTGTGGCCTAAGTCATGTATTAAGAAAATATTAAGAGTGCAGGTTTCTCTTATTAAGTGAGGGAAGAGTTTTGTTCTCAGACAGACAAGCTGGACTGATGTCCTTATTCTGTTATTATATTTATTGTTTTGGTATATGAGAAATAACGCGATACAAATTCCACTTTGTAATAAGTAATAACAGTGTGAGGGTTTGGCTAGATTACTGGCTAAGTATTTCTTGATGCAGAAACTTGCAGATATTCCAGGATGGTGAGGATGAGTAGATCATACTGAATCAGAAATGATATGCCCACTCACTGATGAGATGCATAGTTGCCAACTATCCCGGTTTTGCCGGGATTATCCCGGTTTTTTTAGCCTTTCCAGGATCCCTCCCGGTTTACTTACTTGCAATAGGATTTCTCGGAATTCTTACATAAGCCCACATAACTTTTTCCAGGAATTGTTACATAAGTTAGCCACACACCTGACCACCACCACAACAGAAAATATAATAAACTAAACTTGGTTGAAAACACTGAAATAAATTACTGTCCATGTCACATGATTACTGTCCATGTCACATGCATGTTCTTAAAGGATTGATTGTCAGTCCAGTGAACAAATACAGTCTATTCTTTCCCCTTCCATTTACATACCTCTCTTCAGAGGACACTCTGTGTAGAACATTGCAGTATGCCCTAAGTGACACACACAATAGTAGAACAAGCATCTGCATGCTTTACTTGGAAGTTGACACCAGTCTGACTTTTACTTGGCAGTAATGTGTCATGTTCAGATTGTGCCCTCTTCTTGTTTGTGCAAATTTTTGTTGTTGGTTTTGTGCAGGAGAGTCTATGTTATGGGGCGTGGCAGATTGTCCAGCTTATCATCCCCGTTGTGGTGTGCATGATATGATAGCGGTGGTCATCCTGCAGCTCACGATTGCCGTCTACGATACTTCACCTCAACAGAAGCTGTGAGCTTGAGGGATCACCTGTGTGTGTGTGTGAGTGTGTGTGCGTGTGTGGTGAATACAATGGAAGGTCAGTTATCTGAAACTTGGGACAGAGACTGTTTCAGATACTTGAAATTTACTAATAATTGAGATATATTAATATTGAGTTGTTGTCCCTAGTAATTATACAATTTTTCTATTAAATATAAATGTGTAAAATATTGAGTGCTGGATCATTTACTATTTCAATGGTAATAGAAATTTGAAATAAAGTAACTTTTTCACAACAAAAATTGGACCAGAAATATGCATTCCTTCAAATCTTTCTTTGGATAAGCAATAAGTACACTGTATTATTATAATCACTGAGTTATTTAGTACAGTAGCTAAGTTTAATTTAATGAAGGATTGAACTCTACCAGTATTATCCTATTGCATCATTTACATTTTTCGTTTTCTGCTAAGCCTTTACATGGCTGAGGTGATGTTTGTGTGTGTGTGTGTGTGTGTGTGTGTGCTAATCTAGTGTCATACATTATTTTTGTGGTTAGGACTCCATATGTTACATTTGTGTTTGTTTGAGCCATAGTATGTATGTGGATTTGTATGATAGTATGTATGTTTGTGTGCCTGTATGATAGTAAGTATGTGTGTTTGCATGATAGTATGTACGTGTGTTTGTATGATAGTATGTATGTGTGTTTGTATGTGTAGGTATTATTTGCCCTATAGTGAAAACAACAGTAATTCTGGCATTAACTTTTTGCTTGGTATTGTTAATGCTATTGTCTTCGTGGCTCTGATCCTAGTCATGACGGTGATATTAGTGCTGCTCTTCAAGTATCGCTGCGACAAGGTGAGACTAGCATAGAGACTTGCCAGGTCACTTCCAAATGTGTGTGTGTGTGTGTGAGTTGAACGTTGATTATCTGAATACCTATCATCCAAAACATCGGTTAACCGAATGAGGAAAAAGACTGCGTGTGCATTTCATTACGGTTATTTCAATGATGTTTTTGTTGCAAAAGTAGTTATCTTTCGATTTTCACGTGGAGGCAATGGCGGCTTGGGCTGAAAGAATTGCTAAAAGGAAGAGAAATGTTCTCTTACCTAAACTAAGCTTGAAATTCTCAAGCAGTTGAAGAAGGGAGGAGCTACTAATACTGTACTTTCAAAAGAAGTTGAAGTTGGTAAGTTACTCGCTGACCTCAAGGAGAACAAACAAAGTTGACAACTTTTGCTTTGACAATGGCTATTACTATTGGGTTCCTAATACATGTATGTAGCAGCTAACATTTTCTTCTTTTCATTGTTTTGCATTAAGTTTGATTATTATGAACAATTTTATATTACGAACACCCCTATCCCCAATAAGTTTGAATAATCAACGTTCCACTGTATTTTGTGAGATAAGCTTCTTCATGATTTCAGTTAGTGTTATAATTCTTTGTACATATTGCAGGCAATATTTGTTTGGCTGTTTGTGGCTTCAGGATCTCTGCTGTTCTTCATGGCCGCACTGTACTTTGTGTGAGTTGAGTAAATTACATACAATCAGTATACAGTTACAGTGGTACACAGGGCTTTTTATCACAGTATAGCCGCCTTTATTTCAAAACTAGGAATGGGGGCAGCAGAGTAGTGGAGTACTACTAACTGGTGCTTAGGGGGAAACTACTTTACTGTATACTGATTGTACCACTGTACTGTATACTGATTGTACCACTGTACTGTATACTGATTGTACCACTGTACTGTATACTGATTGTACCACTGTACTGTATACTGATTGTACCACTGTACTGTATACTGATTGTACCACTGTACTGTATACTGATTGTACCACTGTACTGTATACTTGTTGTACCACTGTACTGTATACTGATTGTACCACTGTACTGTATACTGATTGTACCACTGTACTGTATACTGATTGTACCACTGTACTGTATACTGATTGTACCACTGTACTGTATACTGATTGTACCACTGTACTGTATACTGATTGTACCACTGTACTGTATACTTGTTGTACCACTGTACTGTATACTGATTGTACCACTGCACAGTCTACCCCCAATAATGTTTTATTGCATATGACATTGCATATCTAAAGCCATATACTGGTGTATTATTTTTATTGTTTAAGTGGGTGTGATTAGGGGGTATGGTCAAAATACCTCTCTACTTTTTTTTTCTGGAGGAAACACTGCCCTAGTTGGATAGATAGAGGAGAATACATACAGGTATAACTGAATGTTTTTATGGGTATGGAATTTCATATGTACTAAGTGACTTCAATTACTTCTTGTAAACATGTCCGCCGTCAATTAGTTGGTGTCTTCGATTACTAGGAAGGATGCCCACAGCAAACATTGATAAGGCTGTATAGAAGTTATAATTATGATTAATTTACACTATTGTTTGTGTGTGCACGCGCGCGCGTGTGTGTGTGTAGTGAGATTTTGTTAATCCGAGACCTGATCATAGACTGGTTCTCTTTCATTCTTTGTCTTTGGAATTTTGGTGTTCTGGGACTGATGGTTATCCACTGGAAAGGTCCTCTCCGGATTCAGCAATGCTATCTCATTCTGTGCAGTGCTCTAGTGGTGAGTCAGTGGAGCTCAGTGTGTATGTACATATGTGTGTATTTATGTGTGTCGTGTATGTATGTGTGTATGTGCGTGTCTACATACATGGAGAGTTGATTTTGTGGATGGATTTTTTTCCAAGTTTCCACTACTGAACTTATACATGAATTGATATATTGTTATAGAGATTAAATTAGAATTCCTAGCTGTAGCGCTATACTACCTGTATCAGTTGTGACCCACCCACACTAAGTGGCATGCTTGCACAAACATGAGCGGGTTAGTTTATCTGTTTACTGTAAACAATAAACACAATGTTTTAATTATAGTGTAGCAACTTATAGTCAGGTTGTATTTGCTATTGGTGTGCAGTTCTCACTGATATGTAGTAGTATACATGTGGTAAAGGGTCTACATGATTCTCTATTGTTGGTAAAAACCAGAGCAAGTTATCAGTATAAATGAGACCCATATTTTTCACTGGAATACTTACATAGCAGTGTCTCACTTGCTTTGCTCATTTGATAATAGTATTCCTGTAGATAGTACAGGTACGTATCACTATCTCTTTGCCATGTGTATTGCATCAGACAGTCCAATGGGGTCATCTGCACAGTGTAATGAATGATACATGGTTTGGCATGTTACTGGGTGTGGTTAGATAGGATATTGTATTATACCATGCAATGCGTGAGGACTCGGTAATGGATGTCGATGTTGCAGGCAACTATTCTCATCAGGTACATACCTGACTGGACCACATGGATAATCCTGGCAGCTATTTCCATATATGGTAAGGGATGTCGAGTGTATGTATATGTATGTATGTGTGTTTGTATAGGATATTGTCCTAGTGAGTATTATGTGTGTTGTTATATTATTGGGTTTTATTGTTTCAGATCTGTTTGCTGTCTTGTGCAAGAAGGGTCCACTGAGAGTTTTAGTGGAAACAGCCAAGGAGAGAGGAGAAATCAACTTTCCGTCTCTTATTTATTCATGTATGTTTTTATGTATGTATGTGTGTGTATGTATGTACGTATGTATGTATGTATGTGTGTATGTATGTATGTGTGTATGCATGTGTTGTATACACACACATATATTCATGTGTATACAGTATATCCACTTTGCATGGGTTTTTTGCCTAGTAGCTATGTGTAGGTTGGACATAGTTTGGTGTAATATTAAGCAGGTAGTGTACATCTTGTATAGTTGAATTGATGCAGTATCTAGCTATGGTTGGTGAATGACTTTATAATTTGTCATGGTAATACTTTTACTATATAAATGTATGTATTAGCAACTCCTACAGTATTTGTGAGCATAGCCGTTCCGAAGAACAATTACTGTTGTGCACCTTTTTTTAGTGGTGACTAGTTGATGACACTTTACCAAAATTAGTTTGAGTAATTTTGGTATGTACTTCAATTGCTATTATATTGTTAACGTGCATATATATTTTTGCAGCCACCATGGTGTGGATGATTGGTGGCATGGCTGACAACAATGACAAGAAGAAGAAGAAGTCTGATGGTAATGACAAGTCTTCTAACAAGAATCGTGAGCCTTTGCCTCAAGAGCAGCCACAAAAGAACAAGTCTTCATCAGAGGAAGGTAAGTTAGCTCTACTATCAGGTTAGCTCTACTATCATTTTCAAAAGGTGAATTTTCTTTCAAGAAATTCATTCTGTTACCATAATACTATAAGTTACCAACATCAACAAAAACAACTCATATTACCAGTAGGTCCAGTTTGAGGTCATGATAATTAACTCTAGGAAGTACCCATCTTCTGCATCTTGCATGTTCAACTATCATAAATAGTAATAGATCTAGTTGATGTAACAATATGCTTGTGTGTCAGTAACAACGACAGTGACTGATGACAGACAACAGTGTGTGTATTCATGTATAATTCATGAAGTCCACACTTTACCTCATTCAACGTCATTCAAGAAATTTTTTGATGTAGTTTTTCCAGTTACTTGTTTTTGCTTCTGGTTTAATTGAACTATCCTTGTCCTTCAAGTTAGGATATTTTCATTTTTTTAGTTTGTAAGGTAATGATAGTATATAACGTGTATTTAAATATTGATGAACCTGGTGGTATATCACAATGTAGAAGAAGGCGAAAACTTGGATGATGACGAAGATGATAGAACTGAGGCAGCTGCACTGTTGAATGCTGCCGGGCAACAAGAGACGGAAGAAGGGAGACAATCCCCTAGGAGTCCCCAAAGAGAAAATCCGGAAGAAGAGGATAAAGAAGAAAGTGAGTTGTTGAATGTACTGCACCATAGAAATAGATCAACAACACATCAATTGAAATAGCGTTATGAAGTTGCTGATATTACTTGTGTTTGGTAACAATATATATATTACCTTCTATGTTTTTGCTACTAGAGAGAGGCTTCAAGTTGGGTCTTGGAGACTTCATCTTCTACAGTGTCCTTGTGGGGAAGGCTGCTCATGAGTCTAATGGAGATTGGGTCATCATCTCCTCCTGTTTTGTCGCCATTCTTATTGTACGTGTGTGAAAGTAATCAGCAACATAAAGATAGGAAATACTTCTGTTGAAACGTTTGTGCATTTTGTAAATATTTTAAGACTAGTAGTGAAATACAAAGTATATGGAACTAACTTCTGCTACATATTATGAATAGAAATACCTGTCCCATGCTTGGTTTATTGGTATCATGTTTGTTTATTGTGTAGGGGTTGTGTGTGACGAGTCTGATCCTGGGCATAGTGCGGAGAGCGCTGCCTGCTCTACCCTTTTCCATATTCTTTGGACTTCTTTTCTATTTCACTTCTCAGTACATCATTTCTCCATATGTGCAAGTTTTGAGTGTGAACCAAGTCTTCATATGACCTCGTGACCTCATAGGCTCTAGTGGCTTCAGTCGTTCTAATTGTGCTTCCTTTTATTGTCATTCATTTAATTTTTTGATGCATTGTATTACATTTTTATGAGTTGTCATTAAATTAAGTTTGTTAGTTCATTTAAAACTTGTATTGTGCCTTACCAAAGTGGGATATTTATAAATAGAATTGCAGCTGACAGGCAGTGCAGTATATATTGTGTAACATTTTTATGAGTCGTCATTAAATTAAGTTTGTTAGTTCATTTAAAACTTGTATTGTGCCTTACCAAAGTGGGGTATTTATAAATAGAATTGCAGCTGACAGGCAGTGCAGTATAATAGCATTAGTTAAATATGCACACACACAAAAAAAAATTGTGCCAATAACAAATTTCTCTGGCAGGCATTTGAAACCACTAATGGTTGGGTAAAGGGTCTCAATCTAGATTGACATCTACATAGCAGCTGTCAAACAATAGCAAGTTCACAATTTTAAATTGGGATCAACCATGTTTGCTGGTTAAATAGTTCTACAAGCTCTCTCCTGGCTTCAAGTTACCACTATGAGCTTGGGCTACAATTTAAAATAGTATGTGAGCTGCTCTTAGTTTCAATTAGCTATTTTTGTATTTATATAGTTTGTTCTTTCGGTCAAAGACGGAGTACCACATCTACTGCAGGACAAGAACAGCTCATCCATGGATAAAATAGGATTCATGGATAAAATAGGATTAATACAATCACACAAGTACAACACACAGGTTTAGGGACAACTTGAAATATTATGTGAAAGGAACTATTGCGATTTTATCGTGTGGATACAAAATGGATTGTATATAGAAAGAATCTATGAAGATGTAACATTTAATGAGAGATTATTCCAGAAACGTACAAATTTTTTTGTCAAACAATTTTTGCCTGATATAGTGACACACCAAGGTACAATTGTGCAAAGTCTGCTGTGTATGCCAGCATGAAGAATATGGGAAAATGATACAATGCGATAATCAAACATGCAAGTATGAGTGGTTTCATTACTCTTGCATTGGCCTTAGACATGCACTAAAAGGATCATGTATTGTAATGACTGCAAGGAAAGTAATAAATAATAGTTAGCAATATTATTTCATTAGTATTACCACAAAATATTTATTTATTGTTACTAACTATCTAGTTATAGCTACATATTATGTTATTGTTACTGCCCTATGTATTTCCAAAATGAATTTCATTATATTTTTCATGCAAACAAAACATTTAAATAACATGTGCATAATATATAAGCAAAATAAATTAGTGAACCAACATTGGATGCAATTACTCAAAGCAGCACAAACTACTAGTATTTCATCGATAGTCATATAATTCAAGTTAATTCAATTTTAATTTATTTAAAAGTGTGATTGGAATTGTGCTTGGCAAAAGTTTGAAATTTTTAATTTTTCCAATTGCTCGTTCAACATGAGTTCGAATTTGAGATAGAGCTCTTGAAGAGTTGACTTCTCTCTGAGATAGCTGTACCTTTCCCCTAGTTAATGGTGATTGCCCTTTCTTAGCAACTTTACTGATGTTGAAATTGACACTGTCTCTCAAATTCTTGCAACCATTGGTGTTTTGGCTGGTATGTCCACTGACTCAAGAGATTTAGTTCTTAATAGAGACCGCATCAAATCATTCTTTTATCCAAGATTGCAGTTCTTTATGTTCTAATACTGATTCTTCCCAAAGGCCTAGATATTCTCATTACCACCCCAATTCTCACAATCACTCTGGCAACTATGGCAATCATTCTAATAGAAGTTCTAACAATAGATTAGGCCATTCCTTCAACCGCATCACTCAGCATAAACCTCATTTCAATTCTCATCCTTCTTCCTATAATCCAAGTTCCCATTCCCATTTCAATAGACCTTATATTCCCCACCAAAAAGAGTTGCTATAAATGCAGTAATCTTGGTCATAGTTCCAATAATTGTCCTAACCCTCCTTCCATTCCATCTAACCCTTCTCATTCCAATGATCAATCCCAAGCCCATTCCAATACGCAACAGTCTGGTTCTAACAACAATCATGGATCTCAAGCATCAAATTTCAGACCTCAGTCCAATATCCCTGTACCAATTCCCAGAACAAATTCTAGACCTGTTAGAAAGGTTGATCTTTTGACTTCTGATCCTAATTCTGACACTGACACTAAACTACTTAACTGCTTTGACGACGAATTTGTTACTCATGGTTACATCAGCAACATCTATACATAAATCATAGTTAATTCTGGTGCAAAAAGAAGCTTAGTGTCATCAAATTTCATCACCCCAACATGTCACCTGTCAAGCAAGAATCATTGTGTGGCATTTCTCAAGTCATTTCCCAGTTTTCTGTGTATGAATTACCCATTGACATTCCAACTCTCAAAGGTGTTGCTAGGTTTGCCATCTTTACCCAATATCACTGTATTGTTAGGCATTGACTTTGGCAAGGAGAAGTTTGTGGAGCTCATCAACTCCATCAAGCAGGTACCTGGTTCAGAGCTCTCTGTCACAAGAGCCATGTGTGCAGAACAAGAGCTAGCTGACCAAGTGTCTGAAGCCTTGCATCAGTCTGAAGGTGCCAACCCCTTACCCTTAGCTGACATTCCAGCTATCAGTGAGCTTTATGTATCAGACAGAGAAGACTTTCTCAGCAGTAGAACTGGAAGCCCTTGCTCTTCTGTCAACTGTGGAACACTTTCGGTTCTATTTGTCAGGAAGACGTTCCACTTTGTTTACAGACCACAGTGCTCTCACTCACATTGTCCATGGTGATGCTCCCACAGCCAAGTTGTCTAGATGGCAGGAGAAACTGTCAGAATTCGATTGCGAAATAGTCCAAGTCGAAGACAGCCATAACTTGGTGGTTGATGCCCTCTCCAGGCAGAGTTGGCCATCACTCCCTGACTACAAGCAGCAGAAGTTTCAGATGTTTCTGCTCCACTCTTTTGTTAAGATTCTACTCAGACTGGAACATCATTTTTCCAAAGGGGGAACGCTCGCACATTAACACAAGCCACACCCATGGACACACCCTCAAGCTATGAACATTGTCATTGAATCATTTTATTATTAGCATGCCTTTATTATATTATTTCTATCTAACTAATTCATGCATTCTATCTAACCCCCACCTTCATTACATCATCCCCTTTACTGTATCATATGATGACCATTCATTGCACATGCCCAGACTGGTTCTTATATAATGCCCAGCCTGAACATGTGCCGTGTTGAGTTGTAGTCTAGCCATGTCAGTCCCTTTGTCCTTCTAACTATTAAGATCAGACTTAAAACTATGTGACTTGGGTTGGTTGGAAGCCTTGAAAAGCTTGGACTAGCTAGAATTATAACTCTGGTGGCAGCATTCCTGGAACTCTCTCTGTTGCTTACACTACACTGAAAAAACAAATAGGGTAAAAAGTTTTTTTTTACTAAACTAATACTGTACGGCAGAAATTAAAAACACGAAACTGTGTTCACATAATCAGTTTATACTAAAGAAGCTAAAAGCACTGATTGTTATTGCTGGTTCATGGCCAATCCATAAAAAAAGCCAAGACAACTAGCCTCCCACCTTTAAATTGTCAAAAATTATTTATATTATTTTAACGAATTCCGGAACTTTGTGAATTCAAAGCATTATTTGAGTTTCTTTCTTTTCCCACTGGATCAGACAACTACTATCAGTGTGTATATATTTGGTCATTATTACTGGGAAAATTAAAGGCGTACATTTCTGTCATGGGACATGACATAAAGGGCTTCTCTTGCCTGAAAATAGTTCATTGAAAACTAACTTTCTTGTCAATTACTTGTCGACTCTATCAGCAGTTTTTACAGATTTTGTTACGGTGGTTAAGTAAAAGTTGTGTATTTAACTTAAAACATGTTATTGTTTTTCTTGAAGTAAGTACTTAATACATTATTACTGCAAGAAAAACAATCTCATTTATGGAAGAATTTGAACAAGTTGTTCTTCAAAGATGGCAGTGTACAATTTGTCATGTTATTAACATGATGTCTTAATGTCTTGCTTCATTAACCAGCATATCGTCACTCCCAAGGTGGTCTCCGTGCTATAGCATCAACAACGGGAAATGCAGTTATTACTTTTTTGTTCAAAACATTCCCTTTTAAGTACATATCACTCATGACGTTCAGTACAATGAGTATACTATGAGTTTTACTATAAATTAACTCACGAACAAAATATTGAAGACATCAAGCTCCTCTGTCAATAATGAAATTTTCGCTGAACTCTGGTAAGTAAAAAGAGTACTAATATTAGCAGATTGAATATTCCATTATTGTTTATATTATTTGGTAAATATTTGCAGCTGTAGGATTGTTTTTATTCATCAGTCATTTACTTGCTGTGGCACCAGACCAGAATACCATCAGCAATGGCACGGCGGCAGTTGACATTAATTTGACAATGTGGAATGAGGATATGTTTGAAGGTGATCTTAAAATTCCTGAAAAATTGATTATGGATTATTACAATTTCAAGGATATACCTGGAGGAGATGAAATTTCGCTCAACATTTCAAATAATGCTAGAAGCAAGAGGTCAAATGAGAGGTTTAATAAGCGAGCAGCTGGAAGCAAGATTCGTTTGTGGGAGAATGCAATAGTACCATATACAATTTCACGGAATATGCCAGCTGAGGCTGCAATGAATATCTCAACTGCAATGAAGGTATTTGAAACGAACACATGTTTGCGATTTAGAACAGTCAATGGAGCGAGAAACTATGTTAAATTTACCAAAAAGGATAAAGGCTGCTATTCCACTTTTATTGGAAGACGAAATGGTAGACAAATTATTAACTTGGGATCTCCAGGCTGCTATACTGTTCCTGTAATACTGCATGAAATTGCACATGCCATTGGCTTCTGGCATGAGCAAAGTCGACCAGACAGGGACAGTTATGTTACAGTCCATTGGAATAATATTGAGAGAAAATCTTCAGGATTTTACCAATTTTTGAAAAGGAAAGATTACAGCATTGACTATCAAGGTTCAGAATATGATTATAGCTCTATCATGCATTATCCTGAACAAGCATTTTCTAAATCCAACTGCAGGGGGAAAGGCTGCATTACTATGTCAGTGAGAAACCCAACAGTGTATGTCAGTCAGGGAAGTCCTGTTCTGGGAAAAGCGAGCACGCTCAGTCGTGAAGATATTGTCCAAACGAATCGCTTGTACTCGTGCCCCCAGCCTGGAATAAGAGGATTATTGATTATAGTCATAAGATATGGTATTTCCATGCGAGATACAGATGGATGGTTGAACAACCCAGATCCTTATGTGTCGCTGAAGGCAATCGATTCCCAAGGGAGCAGCTACACTTTCAAGACACCAGTTGCAGGAGGCACAAGAAATCCAGTGTGGAATGAAGTTGTAGTTTTAGGTGAACGTAACTGGCAGTTTTTCAGAATTAGTTCTTGGGATGAAGATTGGGGCAAAGACGACCAGCTGACGATGTCTGAGACTATTCAAGTGTCACCTGGGAATCATCGAAGTGTAAAGCATTGCGAAAACCAAGCATGTGCAGGATATATTATATTTGATTATTATTTGTATACTAATACGAGAGAAATTGCAAGACTCACTGTGAAGATTCGCTTTGCTAGACATCTTCGAGACACGGATCCAATTTGGAACAAGCCCGATCCATATGTCCAGGTTGAGGGTTACAATGTTGTCACGGAGCCTGATAGGAGGAGATCAAATATTGTATCAGGTACCACGCATCCCACTTGGAATGAAATTATTGATTATGGGTGCAATCGTTGGAGTTTGATGACACTTCAAGTTAAAGATAATGATGGTAGAAGTTCTGATTTGATGTCAGACAAACACTGGATCCAACTAAACACAGGTTACTATTATTACCACAGAAGAGAAGCATACGACAGAGGTTATTTTATATTTGATTATGCACTGACAATTGACAGGGATGATTGTTCACCAAATCCATGCCGCAATGGAGGCTCCTGTGTCGACAAATGCACTGGCTATCTGTGCAAGTGCCGTAGAGGATTCTTAGGCACAACATGCCAGCACTTAGCTGGAAATTTGAGACTTACGGCACGTTATGGTCGCAACCTCCCTGACAGTGATGGCTTGTGGAATGACAGTGATCCGTACATGGAATTTGTGGCAGTTGATGTTTTTGGAAAGACAAAGAGAAAGAACAGTAGATCTGTAGGTGGCAATCATAACCCTGAGTGGAATCAAGTACTGGACTTTGGTTATGGAGCTTGGAAGAGCATCAAAATTAGAGTTCATGATTCTGATTGGGGCTCCGATGATGCATTGTCAGCAGAGCAGACTGTCAAAGTGACTAAATACAGATATTCAACAAATCTGAGACATCAGTGTTACTCTGGTTATACGATTTTTGACTTGAATTTTCATTAACTGCAATCCTTTCATAAACTTTATCATCACCGATGAAATAAATATTATGTGTTCAAAGTATCACATGTTAATCTAGTATACGCAGTAAACTTATTAACTCATCTTGTTACTAATACAGTAATTATTATGATTGTTTAATCAATTCATATTAATTAATTTTAGTAATGTGTTCAACCTAACTTTATACACAAGTGAACTCTTTAGCTGCATATTTGATGCACTCATAATACTGTTTAACATTTTAATGATTTCAAAATTTCGCATATTTAAATCAATATAATTATTTTGTTACATTTCTACATGCATAATATATAAGTGTGCTCAGCTTGATACATTTCTTTGTTGTACACTATAAAATGATCTCAGCATTTACGGGCATAATGGCACACTTACTCAGGATGATTCTCATCTGTACTGATTATGATTGCTGGTGAAATGAAGCACCAAGGGTGTGGACCCTTAGCCTTACTATTATACAGAAGCTGTCTCTGTTCAGGTCTAGTTACATGAAGAAGGAGAAGTCTTTAGCAAACAAACTGACATGTGCTACATCAACTCATTATTGTCTAATCATATTCATGACCCATCCAGAACCACCACAAACTGTACCATGTCATCCCATATATATGCACTGTAAGTTGTTTCGGGAAAGTTAGTCCATCATAAGTCAAGCTCAGTGAATGCAGACCTAGTTACCTGCTTGTTACTGTGGTTGAGGCATACCATGCCGGCATAGGATCTGGTTGCTCGCCACACACTAGCCCCGGTGTCAAGTAAATTTGGGTATCCCCAAATATGGGTGTCCCAGGTACCTATATTTACGAAAAAATGGGTGCCCCCATACCCATACTTCCAGAAATTTAGGTACCCCGTACCTATATTTACGGGAATTATGGGTATCCCTGCGGAAATATGGGTATCCACATTTTATTAAACCGGTTACTGAGGAGTGGAGCGAGCGGGTTGAAGTGGCAGAGCAGAGGAGGAATGGGCAGAGCGTAAACCAGTGAGTTAGCCTTCTAATAGCACTTAAAATGAGGGAAATTATCTTTAATTTACTAAAACTGTGTAGTATGTTCGTTCTTGCGTTTTTTTAAAGCTACTTTCTACAAGCAAACCTATACAGAGGAGGAATGGGCAAAGCTTAAACCAGTGAGTTAGCCTTCTAACAGCGCTTAAAATGAGGAAAATTATCTTTAATTTTATACTAAAACTAGCTTAGCTAGCTAGATAAATAATATGCTACTTATGTTATATATTGTGCTTATGGCAGTTCCTTTTATTTTTACCAATAATATTATGCTCATTAATGATTTATTTTGCCCAAATTTCTTTATGTATTGTCCCAAAAATTTACCTTTTATTTTTTCTAATAGAGTACCAATATTTACCATTAGATTGTAATTGACAAAAAAAAATCTCAATTGCTACTAGAGGTGTGCTAAATGGCACAAATAGTATGTGAGCTGCTCTTAGTTTCAATTAGCTATTTTTGTATTTACAGTATATAGTTTGTTTTTCTTGATGGCACTGACTTGACATTTTATAAGCAAGCTTAGCTATGTGAAGCTATTATGATTTATTCTGTTAAGTGAAACTAATTTAGTGGAATTAGCTTTTTTGGCTGCTAGACAATGCACACAATTTTAAACTTTGCAGCCCCTTTTTTTTTTTTTTTTAAAGCCAGTTTCCTCTTTCCTCTGCAAATTGTTAAGAAGCCAATTTTCCCTTTCCCTGTACATTATTTTTTCCCTCTCTTGTTTATAGGTTGATCTCTTATTGAAATGAAACCTTCAGCTCTTAGCTTGTCTTTCACTCTCTCATTCCTTTTGTCTGAACTGAAGTAGAATGTGGTTTTTTAAATGTTCAATCCTGACTGTGTTCGAGTTTGACAGTGATAGAAACAAACCACTCTTTTGCTGAATGTGTGTATTCAATCATATAAAAGGTATAAATAAAATGTTTTAGCTATATTGTTTCTATAACAATATACAGATGAACAACTACACTTCATAAGCTGTTCATCATGAGTATGAACATACTTAATTATTTCTTTATTTTGCCACAATTAAGTTGTTAAACGTGTAGCAAATAAGTAGGCATATTCCATTATAGCCAGTGTAAATTTAAAAATCCTCATAATTTTATACATCTAGCTAGCAGCAAGTGACATAACCAGCAGAAAAATTAAAAGTACTGTAGAGTGGAATATTTTAGATACACAGTCATAGCAATAGTTGATACAAAAATGTAAAAATTGATCAAGACCAATAGCTCAAAGTAGCTAGGGAGAACTTTAATGAATGACCTCACGTAATTTGCTACTTTTACGACTACTTTCATTTGATATGTTCACACGAAGAGAAAACAGTCCTAGGAATAGCACAGCAAAAGCTTAAAATATCATAAGAAAGCACACACTAATAGTGATTTCAGATTCATACAACAGATTACATGGAAGTTAATAATGCTATATATATGATATAGTGTTGGGGTGAGGGTGAATGAGGCAGACTGACATGTTAAGGACATTACTATTTTAAAACTAAAATGTAAAGTATGATCTTATAGCCTATAAGGATACAAGCATTGCTTAGCAAGATCTAAGTTTCTCTCAACATAATGTCAATATAAATGTATTGATGTAGTAATGTAAAATATAGCTAACTAGCTGAGTGACATAAAAATACCAGTAGTAATAATTAAAATCAAACGGTCACAAGTTTCGTGCCTACGAGCTACAAAATTAATGGTTCAGTTCAAAATGCATTACAGACACCTGCTACAACAGTAGTTTTTGGCATCATACAACTCCAAATTGATGTCGTCACATTTTGAATGATACCATTCTTTACATTGGGAACACTTGACTAATGGACCCTTCTGTATACAAACACTGGCACCATTTCCATGGACTTGATTCTACTCTTCGTGTTGTTTTTTTCGACGACAACGAGTTGACACTGAAAACATATATTTTTTCTCTTTATCCACACACCAATCAAAATGTGCTCGCATGGCAGACTGGTTAAACTGTCGCTTAAGAGACGGTGAAAATCCAGTGCCAGGTGAGCAGTCGTATATGTCTACATATTCCTGCAGGACAGAACTTGTTTGACACAAACCGCCAATGGTTGCCATTGACATAAACTATTTGAACAAACTGAGAATCTTCTGATTCATATTGGTCAAAACGTTGTAGGAGAAGGGTGTCCTGTAGACCAAGTTGTTTGGGAAACTCTTCCTTTATCAGCACACTTGCAGCATATGCTTATCTGTCAGCCATTCTCCTCTTTTTAACATATCTTGATCAGCTGTTAACAATCCCAGCCGCTTGTTCAAATAATTTCATTCATCATTGGATACTGGTGAGTCATTCAACACAATACTGGTGAGTCATTCAACACAATACTGAAACTATTCAATGTGTCACTTGTGTTAGAACAAGGTTTTTCTATAATTTAATACATATTATTATCACTACATACATGCTATATACAAAGTGATCTTCTTTTAATTCATTTTATTCAATATCTAGCAAACAACATTTTAAAGGAGTAGCTTGAGGTGTAACTTTTGCTACTTTCACTTGTTTGCCCTCATTTCCTTCACATTTCTTTGCTACAAAAGTAAGTTACATTACAGAATGGAAATGAAATCTTGAATTAACATAGCTAGCTACCATCAAACTTCTTCTTTAGGTCTTCATATAATCTCCAGCTTTCTGGACCAAGCTCAGATGCTGCAGAGTTGTAGCTATTGGTAAATTTACATAGCTAGAGAGCAGAACAAACCTGTTGTTGTAGAGACATTTCGTAGAACACACTGATTCTTACGCACATAAGTATACATAATACTTCTAGCCTAGTAAACGATAAATTATTAGTGGTTTACCCAATAAATGATCCAATAACAAATACCTCACTCTTGCTAACACTGAACAAATCCATTATAATGAGACACAAGGCTTCTGGCAGCAAGACATCCATTGTGTATGAAAAAATCTGTTTATGACAAAATTGACATTACCATTGGAATAATTGACAAATAGCCTATCATTACCGAGCTTGACTTATCATTTCAACAATACTTAGAAAGGAGAAATTCAACTACCTCTTCAAATTGAGATAGTGTTATACATGTAATTGATTTTTCAACATTTCAATAAGTATAAAAATAAGAAAATCAGTATAAAACATTGTGCATACATACAAAGTTTCTTGCATGAAGTATTAATGAAGTTATTTTAGCTAGGGCACTCATGTTCCTGCCACTACAATAGATATGCATGAATGCATACTTGTTCATTTATTTATGTATGAATGTATGTATGTATCCGTTTAAATGTATGTATCCGTTTAAATGTATGTATTTATGAAGGTATGTACATGCTAGCACTGTTTTGATTATTAAACGTAAAACAAAAATTAATTACAGTGAGATGAAAAACATTTCAGTTAGCTATCTAAGCCTATTGTTGTAAAACTATAGCTAAAACAATTATTATGTGTTATCGACATTTTGCCTGTGACTCATGCAAATGAGAATACTTAAAGTATAGTTAAATTAGTCAAGACTTGCTAGTCTCTATTGATCAACTACTCATAGTATTCTTGCTCAATTAAGACTCCGTCATAAGGTTAATAAAAACTTACTGCGGCTGACTGAGTTATTTTGTTGTTGTTTTCAAAACTCTATAAATGTCATGTTAGAGGGATTAAAACAGGAGACTAATAAAACTCTTAAACACAAAATAGCTAAGTTAGTGCTGAAGATACAATACAAAAATTTTTACAAAAAAGTGACTGAATAAATTGAATACTCGTGTATAATCACCATAAAACAAAATTAAAGTGCCATAATCAATTTAAGCAACCAAAACTAAAACTAAAATTTGATATAAAAACTACAACTAAAGTGTATACATAATATGTATGTATGTATCTACATTATGCTTCGCTCCACAGTCTACTTCGCCTCAATAGCTTTACATCGCCTGTCATGAAGTATTTATCATACACTGAATACTGTTATAAAAATTTAACAACTCACTAATTGACTATGGCATTCACTATACTGAACTCTAATGTTTGAGCAAATTATCACTAGTGGAAAATATTAAAGCACACCCACAGCCAAATACATAATGAAGAAATAAAACAGACTGAGAGTTTAGAATGGTAAATATATAATTTTGTAACTCCTATAATTAACTCATGCCTCTGAATATACGCTACAGGTAAAATAATATTGAGTAATTTTTTAGAAAAAATGGAACTGGTCAATCATTAGAACCCTGTCCATTTTTGTAAAAGAGAAGCAACATAGCTACTACCCCTATATATACATGCTTATGTAGACTAAGTCCATTATCACAAACTGTATACAGGATTTTTGTCGGGGAGGGAGAGTCTTAGTGTAGTACTTAGTCACACCCACTTTTGTAACCTACAATGTTTTGATCCACATCTTTACATACTGATAAGTAAGTGGTCCTATGCACTAAATGGCTCAGTTTTGATAGTGTATGGGAAGACTCAAGCTCAAGGGGGGTGGGGAGAGATCCCTCTCTGTATGGAACTCGATAATCTAGACCTGAGCGCATTATGTTAGTCTTGCTCTTTCTCCAATCAAAATTACCCAACTTACTTCTCCCATTTTAATTATTTCTAGTATGGAAATAAATGGAGTTTATTTCAAAATTAAACTTTCTTTGGTAATTGCCTGAAATGTCACTACGTAATTTTGAAACTCCTAGTCTTTGCTGGTACACTCTGATTTCCTTAGTTGAGAAGAAACTGGTGAAACAGATACTTGTAAACCAAATGAATCCATTGACTATTTCTGGCATGTGTTAGATTCTAGTGACTCTTGTATCAATTCTGAATTCTCTCTGCAACTTGTATCTGTAGGTGATGGTGACAATGACATATTCATCACTATTATAAGCATTCAACTGGATAGGATAAGAATTTTTATTTTTTTCTTCAATTCCCAATCTTTGTTTTTTTTGCGTGGTGTTCCTGTACTACATGTAATGGCACGTGAGTACTATCAATCTTTCCTCCATCAGACATATCACTTCCGTATAATTTGATTTTCGGCTACTTCATCATGTGAAGGCAAGTGCATCTCTTGTAGCTTGTTTTTCTGTAAACTTTCAGACGTGCAATTGGCCCTAGTCTTGACAATCTTGCCATTCCTTGACAACTCATACAACCCCTTACCCATACATCTATTGACGATGTATGGTCCTAGCCATGTAGGCTCAAGCGTGCCACCTTTTCTCTGCTTCTGAGCAGTATTCTCCAGAAGTGTCTCTGTCCCTATGTTTATAGTAGCCACTTCATGTTTTCAATCATAGGTGTTTTTTTGTTTTTTCCTGTGCTTTAGTTATATTGATCTCAACTTCATTGAATACTTTCTTTCTTGATTCAAGTAAGGATTCCATGACCTCATCCAGCTTCTCTTTTATCACCATTTTCTTTCTTACTTGCTTGGAGGCTATCACTGTCAATAGGTAGCCTCATATCTTGCTGGAAAAGCATGTAGTAAGGTGAATGTTTTGTTGAACCTTGAAATGATGCCCGATACCCCATGAGTACGCAATCAATTTTGTCATCCCAATCACTTTGCTCTTCATTACTTAGCTTTGCCAAACACTGACAAAGAGCTTAGTTTAAGCGCTCAGTTATCCCGTTGGTCTATCAAAAGAAAATTGATTTTTAATATGGAAACTAATGATTGTTAAAATGTATCTAAAATTAAAGTATACTCAATTTTTTGGTTTGGTAATGTTTTGGAGTCCGATAATGCAAATTATTTTGAAATCTGTGTTTATTATGACAAATGCAGCTGTTAAATTACAACTTACGGCATTTCGATTTACCTGAGGGTGGTAAGCACTTGTAATTCGGTGGTGAGTTTTGGTGATGGAGTAGAGTTCACTGAACAATCTATTAATAAATTCCCTTCCCTGGTCAGTAATCAAAATATGAGTGCAAATCCACACATTACCTGTGAAGAAAAAAAAAACTGTAGCTAACTAACATATTGAAAGAATAGCAAAAAAAATTACGGTAACTATATATTTATTACCCCTTGTGGTTTCAGGAAGTGATTAAATCCATTCCCATTTGGTAGAATAACTTGGGTTTGACTGGAATAGGGTGAAGTGTACCTACTGACTTCTTCAGCTTGTTTTGACCTGACAACGATCACATGACAGCACCTAAGTGACCTAGTGCCAGGTGAGCAGTCATGTACATCACAGTTCCTGGAGGCCAAAACTTGTTGGACACACGGAGCCAATCATATCCAATGACATGAATTATTACCAATTTTGTAGGAAAAGGGTGTCTTGTAGATCTTGTTTCTTTAGAAACCTTTCCTTCATTAGCTATCTATAGCAGTAATGTGCTTATCTGGCAGCCATTCACCTCTTTCTAGTATCCCTTGATCAACTTTGGCACCCTCAGCATCTTTTTCAAGCTTAGAGCAACTAACTATACAGAGTAATGTGAACAACCACGTAATAAGGATAAATGCAGCTATTGCCCTTAAAATATTCAAAATTAGGGCAAACATACTTTGTGTCAAGCAACAATATGTGTAGAGGCTGACAAATTGGCTTGCACTTATGCACACTGAGGGTTAACATGCCCAATGAATATACACTAGAGGGTGGTAAAACAGTTTTGATACAAATTATATTTTTTCATAGTGCTATTTTATATTATTAAATTGAGAGATATACACTAATATTTAAACATGGATGTACATTGCTCAACATTCTAGCTAACAATGAGGGGGAAAATTCTTGTAGTGTCCTTAAAGCATTTTTTTGAAAGTTGGAGCGTATGTAATAAAAAATAAAAGGGTCAAATATTATTAAAATCTGTGGCTATGCTCAGTTTCTTTTTTCTAGATAACCTTGCTTAGCTAAAATAATAGTCTTTCTTCTTTTTTTCTAAAATTAATGAGAATCCCATGTTTGAGTGTAAACACCAGAAATCCTGTGGTGAGTTTGAAAAATCAATTAATAAATCATATTCCCTGGTCAGTAATCAAAATAAGAGGGCAAACAAATTGACACACATTACTTATGAAATATTATGATGATAAATGTTATCTTTAAGAGTAAGCAAAAAAAATATGAAATAGTTATGTGAATTTGGAGGTACCGGCTGAATTGAATCTACTCTCATCTGGTGGAATTGTACTTAGATTTGACTGGAATAAGGTACAGTGTACCCGCAAATATCTTTAGCTTGTTTCGGTGCTGATAATGATCACATGACTCTACCTAATAACATAAGAGGTAAAGAGAATACTTATATTTTTTTCCTCTATAGAATTGCAATTTGTAATAATTTTTTATCACATGCAAACAAACTAGCTGTTCAACTTTAACAGTTCCTGATTTAGATCATTTTAGAAAGATTCTTAAAAATTCTACAGAATCTATGGTGACTGTCAA
>WLWD01002400.1_pt1 | contig 28410 bp, 17 predicted proteins | sample 6712731 | NCBI WGS metagenome assembly WLWD01 (sample SAMN12718690, study PRJNA576275) | sponge metagenome | isolation source: marine sponge | host: Mycale hentscheli | place: New Zealand: South Island, Marlborough, Capsize Point | collected 2014-11-01
ATAGTGTTTGCTTTCTTCTTTAAGTCTCTTGTCATCTTGTTCATGTCTATCCTAGTCAGAACAAATTTGATGCTACACCATTGACACTAAGACCTTTTGAAGGCCCTCTATCACTGCACTAAAGTCTGATGCTGATACAGGTTTAACCATTGATATTGCTGACCTTCAAGTCCTAGAACGAGTGGCACGTACCACAGTCAGTCCATCACCTCCTACTGCAACAAGTGGCCCATGGAATCACAGTCAGTCCATCACCTCACTGCAATGAGTGGCAGTCCATCACCTCCTACTGCAACAAGTGGCACGTGGAACCATCACCTCCTACTGCAACAAGTGGCACGTGGAACCACAGTCAGTCCATCACCTCCTACTGCAATGAGTGGCACATGGAACCACAGTCAGTTCATTTCCTCCTACTGCAATGAGTGGCACGTGGAACCACAGTCAGTCCATCTCCTCCTACTGCAATGAGTGGCACGTGGAACCACAGTCAGTCCATCACCTCCTACTGCAATGAGTGGCACGTGGAACCACAGTCAGTCCATCTCCTCCTACTGCAATGAGTGGCACGTGGAACCACATTCAGTCCATTACCTCCGTTGCTTCTACCATTAACCAGAGTATCTACCGTAGTCATGCCAGCACCCTTAATGAGCCATAGTTGGAGTGCACCCTGATATTTTCCCAAACACAGAAGAGAGTGGAGATCTTTACAAATAAAGAAATAATACAAGTAAAAAATACAATGATGCACAAGAAACTTATTAATGACTGTAAGTTCTCCAACTGAACCACTGTCTGATATGAATGTGGAGTCACTTCCATGGTGAAAAACATAAATTATTTTTAGACTATTGTCTGTTATATAATGTTTATATGGTTTGCAATATTACATCTGCTTTGACCCTTACCGTCATATTTATCACAACCTATTGGGTCACATGAAAAGTGTGAATATTTGGGGGTTTTTTCATTTCTTTTCTTTTCTATAAAACATCTAGCACGAGATGAATTTTTGATGCAAGTTAGGACAAAACTTGCTATTCCCTGCTATGCAAAAAATAGTGTACTAGTTCACACACAGGAAAGTAAAAATTTAAGCTTAATGTTACTAATTGTACTGATCTCAATTGTTGATCATCTCAAATCTGCTGCAAAGTTCAAACAAAATACACGGCTTATTTATCAGTTGAAGTGACCCCTATTTGCTGTGTTAAAAGGTTAAAATCAAACAAGTGGTGTTTTGGCATCTAGTGGCTCAAATTTATATTTTTTAATTTGGATAATATGTATGTAATAATTCACAATAGAAATGTGTGTTACTCCCTAACATATGCGAGACCATATACTGGGCATTCTTTCTTCCACTAACAGTATCTCATTTGGTCATTTTTTCATCAGTAGCATGATTAGTCAAAAATTTAATATTAAAATTATTTGTAACTTTCTATTTTAAGATTTCTTCGGTCTAAATTATTCATCTGGATTTCATTTTATTTTGACCTCCTCATCTATGCACTCGGCTTAAACAAGATATTCATATCACGTAAATGTAGCAAGTGTTGCAGAGTATCCTCCTATCAGAAGCAAATGAATAATCTAATACGAAGAAGAACTAACTGGGAAATGAGACGAAGTATTGTTCTAGCTCCAGAAATGAGTCCAACACAGGATTGTGGTGCTCTTCTATTAGGAGTAGTATTAGTGTGGATTCTTTGTAAAAGTAAAGGGAAGCAGCATTATTTACAGTTTCAGTGGAGAGGTCATCACAACAGCAAGTTGACATTAGCAAAGTATGTGCTAGTTTGCACACTAGAACTGTTTTACAAACTTTATGTGTGTTTTATTTAAATTAGTGCTAGAGTCTCAATGGAAATCAGAAAGTTAATAGTTAAAATTGAGTCTAAATTTAGCACGCTAATTCTAATTAATGCTTTTCTAAGCAAGATATTTGCCAACAATGTGAGGAACATCCAAAAAATGATACTTCCTAAACTACTTCTACTGGCTGGGGATGTGGAGTTGAATCCAGGACCATATGATACAGGTATTGTTTTCGGTCTTTAGTGGTAGAAAGGTTATGTATTTTACAGTATGTAATTTAAAGCAGAAGTTGTTACACATAGTGAATAATAAGCACTTTCCTATCTAGCTTAGTAAGTTTGTAAAAATTACGCAAACTATGCAACAAATATACCTTATGGGGATGAATAAGCAGATGGACATCATTTTTGAAGAAATATAGTGGGAGTTGTTGTTTAGGTATAACCGCAAGTATATACATTATCAAAAAGGTCTCTTATAATTGACTCAAAAACAATTAAGAGGTTTTAGATGAATACAATACACATTGTTTGAAGCTTGAAATGGCGACAGGGAGATTTTAAAAGGGGATGAAGTAGATATTAATATTGCTATAAACTTTTATGAAAATACTAAATTACTAATAATGTGCACACTTGTAGAAGCTAGTTGAAAGCAGAAGGAGAAGGAGGGGATGCAAATTAATTGTGCAGAGTATGTCTCATGCTATGTTTACTATGCATTCTGATAACAACATTTTGACTCAATTTAATTTTCCACTGTATCCCAGAAAACATAACTTAATATTCTCTTTCTTTTACAGAGAATATTTAACTACATGTAACTTCAGGGCTATAAGAAGCAAATTTGAATGATAAAGCCATTAAAAATAAACAATTGAAATTTTATATCATGGATATAACGGTCGTCCACTCTCTCACCACGCGTAATATCACAACTCTATCATGCTTAGAAACACTATAGTTGCTCAAATTGGCATTGCAGAAAACTGGTTTTGGAGATGATAGGGCTCTAAGACTATCTTTTAATTTTTGTGATGTTTGGGGAGTAGGTATGCCCTGAGCACATCAATAATTTTATTGTAACCACTTCAGTTTCCTAAAATATAGAGTATGGTATTCATTATATAAACAGCACGACATTAGCTATGCTGGCCATACCGACTCCTACAGCCTTTATACTAATATACTTACCCAAAAACTTTTATATAAATGTGTGTACATACTTATACATTTCTTGTGTTTACTTGATAATCTTATATTGAACCTTCCAGGTCACATGATATTGTATTCTATTGCACGTTCTTTACTAATGTTTTATACACACTGTAGTTGTACTGGCAAATTTGGTAAAGGATCTAGCTTCAGTGAAGTCCAAGTATATGGAGTTTGGTGTTCAACTTGGAATTCCTATGGGCACCATTGAAGGTTTTAAAGTGGACTACAACAATGACTCTGGGAAAATATTTCATCAGATAATGCACTACTTGTTGACTAACACTCCTAAAAGTTTGTGGTTTGATAAAGTGTGTTCAGCACTAGAAGGAGTTGACAATAAAGTTTTAGCAAATACTATCAAATTAACTTACATGAAGACTTCACTAACAGGTAAGAGTTATATATTCAGTCCACCATTTCAAAGTAAATTCAAATTTACCTATGAGTTTTGACTTACATTTGTTAATCCTCAGCATGCATGTGCAAGAAAGCAATAGAGGGTTATAGTAGTCCTCCTGTCCGTCTGTCTTTCTGTTTGTCTGATTTTGAAGATAACTGACAATTAACTGCTGGTTTAGATTTCAACTTACTCAGAACAGCAAAAGACCATTTTTTGTGTACTTATTGAATTTCAGGCTGATATGAGAAAAAACCATGAAGCTATTACCTCCAAGTAGGTACTAGCTTGTCCCTTTCAACAAATTATAATCATGTGAGCTAATAATTTCTTATTTAAGAACTAGTGTAATAACTAGTAAATGTTGTACCTTTTGTGCTTCATTACTTTGTAAATTGTGAACGGGTCTGGGAGAAAAGGACCCTACGGTGTGAAAACTGAAATTGAGATATAGGCGCCAGAATTAAATCATCAAAAAAATACTATCTCCAATTTTTTTTAGTTTTAGTAACTCTTACTCTACGTCTATATCAAATTACAAATGTCAAAACAACTTAAAGACCCCAAGCGTGCCATGAAAGACAAGCATTTTTTTATTCTCTCTCAATCTCGAAATACAATAAATGGGGAATAGGCCGGCTTTCTAACTAGCAGCTTAAAAAATGGTATAACTTTGAGGCTATTGCATGCACTCTACAGCTTACCTCTGGCTGAAAGTTTACCGCTACATATATCAAGTAGAGTAACCAGGGATTCCAACAAGTCAGGATGTGAGAGCTACTAACGCTAAAAAGAACGTCACGCAAAATTTCATTAGTCGCCGTAAAAAGTGGCTGCAAGATTTAATTGTGCATGCAGAGTATGCCGTTAAGTATACAGAAACATCAATTATACCGGAAGTGGCAATTCAATTTATGTTTTCTCGATTTCCAGAAAGCAGCCCAGTTCAACTGCCAGTTTCTCTGTGCATCAAAGGGTTTACCTTCCAGTATTTTAGCACTAAGTGGAGGTGAATTGTAGCTAACTATTAGCATAAAAAACTTTTTTTTTTGGTTTGCCATAAGTCTGTTATCCTAGTCCCACTCACAATTATTTAGTAAATATTTATTTACCTTTGTAATGACAGAAGAAAAGTTCAGCATGTGATTAAAATGAGCTTGAGATTAGAATTTGAAATGCTATAGAAAGTATAACGTTTAATGGCGAGCGAGCGACACAAGCAAGACACTCTCAGGGGTAACACAATTGAAAATCTGGGATATTTGTTTGTTTATTATATACGTGTGGACGTACGTATGCCACTTTGCACTTTGACCCTCACGTTTTTTGTGTTTGCTTCATGGTCTACCCCTTCCCAAGCCTCGACTAACAGAATCTTTCGGTTAAGCGATCCAGTATCATTCAATAAAATTTAATGGTTTACCCCTATTTACAACGTTGCTTATCAATGCCACAAGACACACTTAGGCCTTTACACACTATTAGACTCAACACTGTGCAGTAATTCTTTCAGAACTTCTTGTTTTATCATGCTGCAAAATGTTATGGCAAAGGTTAGTATGGTATTGGGACTGTTTACCAGACGTATTTTCAAAACTCGGCTGTCAATAGTAGCTTTGAAAGTGCTTGTTGTCAAAAACTACTGATAACTCAGATAGTCACAATGATATATTAGAGACTACAGAAAATGCTAGTACTCGGGAAGTTGAGGTAAGAAAGTAGTTCTGTACTTGTTAGATAAAGTATGGTCACATTGGCTATGTACTTATACTTTTTAAAATGGACTGATAGATTCTTCTTAAGTGTTTTGTTTGCTTGCTCACCATTTGTGCTCAAGTATATCACTAGTATATAATATATTACTGCCATGTCATGTATTTTTAGAGCCTGATACTACAAGAATTTCACACAATATAACATCATTTGAAACTACATCAAGTTCTAATGAAAGAGATGACAATTTTGTACCAAGCTCAACGTCTCCTTCAAAGGATGAAGAAATTCTACACAGCGAGGGTTAGTAGTAGTAGTTGAAGATATGATAATTAGAAGATACATCCAGGGAGCCATGATAGCTAAATGACAACATAATTTTGTATGCTTAATATAGACATAAAATTACAGGAAATCTATGAATTTAGAATAAATTCTGAGTAAAGGACTTGATGATGATATTGGTCACTAAGGTCGACAGGCATGCAATGAATTTTAATGGAATGGGCTCAAATGGGTTATTATAGTGTGTCAGGGTTAGGTTGACAACACATAAAAACTTTGACAATTTTAACAGAGATAGTTGCACATCTGAAGTTTACCCAGTTTAAAATCTCGTGCTGGAGCAAGTTAAAATGTCAACTCAATATGCTCCAAAATCGAAGGGTCATGCAAGTCCAGACTCAATACAAAGTTTATAAAAATAGGAAAAAAAACAATTTCCACTTTACATGTGCCCGAATTTAGTCATGCAGTTTGGCTCAATTGATCACATGAAAAAGTTTTCCTCAAGCTCGTTAAAGAGAGCTTGTCTCTTCTCAAGTGGCTGCTTTTGCTTTTTTAGCCTTGCTTCGTTCCAGTCTGAGCCGAGTGCACATGTACACAGAAACATGTTAGATGAAGTCATCTGTTGGTGATGTGCAGGTAGATTTAATTGTCTGTTTGTGGTGCCAACTTTTTGGCTTATATTTAGCATGACTTGGATGTAAGAAAACACCTTTCTTTTATGGACCATGATTGGGAATCTTCAAAATAATATGCTTGTCGGTCAGTGATAATAATGATGATGACAGCGATGTGTGTATTCATGAATAGTTCCTGAACTAAATGGTAAGTAAAGAATCCTCATTTGCTGAATGGAAAGCATCATCACATTCAGTAGAAGGTGAGAAAATGAGGGCTATTGTACCTAAAAGCAGGTGGAGTCAGTGAGGAAAAACAAAGCAGTTTCAAAAGATAATGCAAAACTTTCAAAAGGGATAGTGAAAGTTTTAAAACACGGAAGTTTCAAAAGGGAAGGCAAAACTTTTACAGAGCATACATTATAAGTCCCCACAAAGCCAGTTCACAATCGTGATAGAAGGACAGAGAGCCTGAGAAGCAGGAGAGATAGACAGAGGAGGAGAAGGGACTACATGGCTCAAGAAGAAGGATCTGAAAAAGAAAAGGAGGGGTATAAGAATGCGAGATAGTTCAGGAAGAAAGAGAAGGAGAGGGAAACTGATGTGACTAAATCAAGCTGTAGAAGATAGTTATAATGGATAAAAAAAATTCTTATGCTACAGAAAGTTATTACATCGAGTGCTACTGTTTGGTAGGATACTTGCTATTGTATGTCCAAGTTGAGTTGGCAATAAAAATTTGAATAACTACACCCAAGTAACCACCCTCTTATAATGTTAACATTAATTCACTCGCATGTCAATTGTTATTAGTTCACATTAAGTAAATTGCTTCCTGTTTTTTTACTAAATGCATTCCTCATTTAACATACGCTTGTGGTTGTGCTATTTCAACTTGGACATACTATAGCTATTACTATGGCTTGTGGTTGTGCTAGTTCAACTTGGACATACTATAGCTATTACTATGGCTTGTGGTTGTGCTAGTTCAACTTGGACATACTATAGCTATTACTATGGCTTGTGGTTGTGCTAGTTCAACTTGGACATACTATAGCTATTACTATGGCTTGTGGTTGTGCTAGTTCAACTTGGACATACTATAGCTATTACTATGGCTTGTGGTTGTGCTAGCTCAACTTGGACATACTATAGCTATATGTTGTGGTTGTGCTAGTTCAACTTGGACATACTATAGCTATTACTATGGCTTGTGGTTGTGCTAGCTCAACTTGGACATACTATAGCTATTACTATGGCTTGTGGTTGTGCTAGTTCAACTTGGACATACTATAGTTATTACTATGGCTTGTGGTTGTGCTAGCTCAACTTGGACATACTATAGCTATTACTATGGCTTGTGGTTGTGCTAGTTCAACTTGGACATACTATAGTTATTACTATGGCTTGTGGTTGTGCTAGCTCAACTTGGACATACTATAGTTATTACTATGGCTTGTGGTTGTGCTAGCTCAACTTGGACATACTATAGCTATTACTATGGCTTGTGGTTGTGCTAGCTCAACTTAGACATACTATAGTATTACTATGGCTTGTGGTTGTGCTAGCTCAACTTGGACATACTATAGCTATTACTATGGCTTGTGGTTGTGCTAGTTCAACTTGGACATACTATAGCTATTACTATGGCTTGTGGTTGTGCTAGCTCAACTTGGACATACTATAGTTATTACTATGGCTGTCATAGACCAGTGCACCACCTGAAGCCAGCTGTTCTTACGGTCCGATCAATGCAACATGATAAGATGGCTATGACTGTAATGTCAATTCAGACTCTGAAGCTGCATCTGAATCATCCAAAGGATTTTAGTTAGAATTAGACATTAATTATTACATCACATTAATGCAACTTTGATCGCAGCAGTAACTTCAGTTGAAATTTTTGCCTCCAAATTAATTTAACAAGAACTGGTTACTTTATTTTCTGCACACATCAGCTAGTAGCCCATTTTAGGCATTTGGCTCTACTGAACTTTCCCCAGACTTAAAAAGTGGTGTAGGAGCACATTTTTGTTCAATATACCCTTTCATTGAATCATTTAATTTGAAATTGGTCATGTGTAACCTTTGTTTTACAATCTTTGCTACGATCGTTAGTACATTGATAAATACAATGAATAGAAAAGTGTTTGATGAAATGTTGATGATGAATTAAATCATGAAAATGTTGTACAAAAGTTAGCATTTACTTTTATAGGTAAGCAAATAGAAATAAAAATTGCATGTGGCAAAATGACTATGTCTATATATAATCTGGCTCATGCAATGGCCTGCTCCATTATGCAACTTGTGAAAATGAGTGTGTGCTTAGTTCTTGAATGTTCTTAACCACGCCCCTAGCAGTTTACATAAGGGTGTAGTTTCTCCTGGCATAGATTAAACAATAAAAATCATAGATGTAAGTTCTGTGTTCATAACAGAAGCAGCTAGCAGCAAAGACACTCACCAGTATATATTTTCAATGCAAAATTCCAATTTCAACACCCAGTTAACTTTTCAGTATAAAGCAAGACTACTGCAAGTAGCAAAGAAATTAGTAGCACACATGATTGCAACATTACAACAGGGTGCATTACACACAAGAGCTAGTATCTACGCAGAACATTGCGATTTAAAAAAAATAATAATCCCAACAGTCAATAAGTAGCACAAAAAAGGTTTTAAATCATCCATCCGAGTAAGTTTATGTCTATAAATCAACGGTTAATTGTCAGTGTTCTCCAAAATCAGAGCATGACACACACAGATAGACCGACAGATGGGCAGAAAAACAGACAGGACGATTATTATAACTTTCTTGCGCATGCATGTTGAGGGTTAATGAAACAGTGTAATATTACTGTTCCATTAATCTTCTGTCTCTGATTATATCAAACTATTGTAATAGAATTTTTTCTCTTTTTAAAGCCAACAGTGTTAATTAAAACTTAACCTGATGTTTCGACTTCTTGCCGAAGTCCTCTTTAGCGGTAAAGTGAGGTCGAACTCTCCATGATGATATAATACACAATGTAAACAGCAAGATTTCTAGAGGGTACGCTTTTTATATCCTGGTGGGTGATTCTATTACAGCATAGACAGCCAGCATCCTGGAAGCTCTAAACCTATGTCTCTGTTAAACTTGTTGTTGTCGGGTGTCATCTGTGTGTGTAGAGCTTCCTTGATCTTTAACTCACGATTCTTACTGGTTCTGTCTACAACTCTTACAGCTGCAACCTCAATGTACACATCATTGTCTCCTGCATCAATTATTACAGGATCGCTGTAACTAGGATTTCTTAGAGTTATAGCATAGTAGTATCAGCTTCACCTTCACTCAAGATGTCCTTGGTGTTCCCAGGTGACAGACTCATGCAGTCCACTTACAGCGTAGACCAGATTCTGATTGACTTAGACATGGTCTAGCATTGAGACTTTCTTGTGTCAAACATTGCGGTGAATCATCATGAATTTGCAAATCTTGGAAACAGGTTAGCTGGCGTAATGTATACATTGGGTGTGGCACTTTGACCAGAATATGCAAGCTCAATCTTATCAGGCAAGTGGAAACCAAACAAACTTCTTGTAGCAAGATGCTGATAGTGTACAACCTACTGTCTCTGCTGGAGCGCATTCTTGGTGCAGGTTCAAGGTCAGAATAATGATGGCTGGCTTGTTAATTTTCTATTTGCTTCTACTGCCAAGGCTAGTTCTCTTTAGCATGTCTAAATTTGATATATCTACAAGTTGACAATCGCATGAAGATATTTGCCATGTGATCTGAGCTAGGTAGAAGTATTCTCTTCAAGTCATTCCGTATCCAATTTTTGCCATATCACCTTTAATTAACATCTTTGTTTCTTTTCTGTTCTCTCGTAATGAACATTTTTAATATACTAATGTTAATGAAACAAACTTAAACTGAGATTAGTTTGATAACATTGGCTATGTGCTTAATGTCTAAAACAACAATGTAATATTTAATTGAATCTTAAGATCAACTTATTAGAAATCTGTTGTTTAATATATAGCTAGCAAATATCATGAGCACACAAAGTTACTTATATGAATATTTACTTTAAAAATAGTATTTTATGAGATGTAAAATTAATACTGTGATGCTATAATTGATTTAAGGTGTTACAACTAATGTAAAATCATTGTAACCAAATTGTATTGGTATTTATATGCATTTCCAGTTTTAGTTATTTACCTAGATTTAGATTTGGACTACAAGCATAGTACTTTAAACAATGTTATAATACAATTCAATTACATTCTATTATTTGCAGAAAACTACACTATATTCTTTCGAGCTCTTCGTCCAGATGATAATATTCATAAATCTGAGCTACAAAAAGATACAATAAAGATAATAGATGAATTCAGTCAAATTCGTGATGGCTTGCACAAGCATATTAAATCTAATACAGAGGCCATTGATGACCTACGATGGACTCTACAAGATTGGATACACTGTGGAACTATTGAGAAAAATGATCGTTTTCAAAATGTCACCAAAGATGCATTGGAAGATTTTAATTTCAGTAGATTATGGCGCATATTCTCCAGCTACTGTTCTTTCTTTAATTTCAGGCTCCTTGAACGTGTTATATCAAATACTGATTATGAACACGGCACGTTAATGATAGATAAATACAAAACAAAATTTGCTGATTACGTCAAGAGAAGAGTAACTCAGTGTCCATCAAACATCGGGATGAGAGGGAAAGATCACATTGAATTGTTTGTTAAACTAGACAAGCCTTATGCCAATTGTAGAATGGAGCACCTCAAAAAACTTGGTGAAGACATTTGTGAGATACTCAAAGCTGAGCCAGAGAAGCTACAATTAGAAGGAGTTCAGAATGGCTGTATTTGTGTTACTTTTCACTTGCACAAATCAGCAGTACCAGATGGTTTCTCTTTAACAAGACAGCAAATTCAGCAACTTATTAGTCTTCGATATGATACTGCTAAAATACTGAAGTTAGTCTGTGGAAGAGAACATTATCCCATTAATGCTCCATATGTCAGTAAGTCAGAATCGTAAATATTTACTCTGTAAATTATTGCACTTTACATTCTAGCTTAAGTTAATCATGGTAATATCTTTTGTATATAGAGAATGATTCTAATAACTGGTATGAAACTAAAGTGCCAAGTCAGGTAAGATATACTGCTTAATTTTATATAAATTCTACTATCTAAAAGAAATTTTTTTTTATTGTTCCCTTAGAAAATACTTACAGCATCTGTGTATGAATTTGAACATGTGTGCCATAAACATTCAATGATACTTAAATGTCACTCAAAAATGCACATGGCCACATCCAATGGAAATCTAGGAGCTTTAAAGAATTTAATTAAAGCATCAGATTACTCTGTCACTCAATTTGATGAAGATGGGAATGCAGCAATACACTGTGCTGCACTGAATGGACATTTAACTATAGTCAAATATCTCATAGAAGAATGTCAGGTGGATCACACTACACTGAATGCTAATAAATGCTCACCTCTTCATCTGGCTGCTGCAAGAGGGAATCTAGACCTGACTGAATATCTTGTGAAAGAGAAAGATCTTTATCCATTATCTCCAGATATTTATGGGTGGACTCCAGTACATTATGCCACTGCAGCAGGTCATTTGGAAGTAGTTCAGATGTTATCAGAAAGTCCAGATACTAGACAACACTTGATGGAGAATACACTAAGTTACAAAAGCATTGAATACAACATTGGACACATTGCCATTAATGAAGGACATTTAAATATAACTAAATACATTATGTCTATCAATGCATCCATTGAAGATTCTTTGTCTTTGCTGCTATCAGTTTATCACTTCAGTATAATGAAATATCTGTTAGAAACTTTCATATACACTCAATTGAGTAAACAGTGTGCTCTATTTACTGCAGCTGCTGCAGGCAAAGTTGACTCAATCGAGTCTTTAATTGATACTCACAATTGTGACCCTTCTTTAAGAAATAATCTTGGTAATACTCCACTTCATGTGGCAGCAGCTCATGGACAACTCAATGTAGTAAAGTTCCTTATTGAGGAAGAAGTCTGTGATCCAAATGTAGTAAATGATTGTGGATGGACTCCTCTTCATGCAGCTAGTGGAATGGGACATACAGCAGTAGTCAAGTATCTAGTAGAATCACATTATTGTAGTCCCTATGAGAAAACTCTGAATCGTGACTTACCAATACATAATGCAGCTTTACGTGGACAACTTCAGGTTATAAAATATTTTATTGAAGACATGCATATTGATCCAACTGTAAAAGGAGGGAATGAATGGACAATTCTACATTACGCTTGTCATAGTGGCATAGTTGAAGTAGTGCAGTATATTATTGACAATCAGTATGTGGATCCTATGGTTAGGAGTAATAAAGATACGCTACCCATACATGTAGCAGTCTGCAATGGTAGACTAGCAGTCTTAAAATATTTCCTTGAAGACTTAAAGTTTGATCCAAATACTAAGGATCAGTATGATTCAAGTCTTTTACATTACGCCAGTTCAAGTGGACAGTTGCATATTATCAAGTATCTCATTGAAAACCAGTACATCAATCCTATGACAAGAAGTTCACGTGATGATACTGTATTACAAATAGCATCATTTAATGGAGAGTTGACTACTGTTAAGTACTTCATAGAGATTTTACATCAAGATCCATTTATTAGAGGAAGGATGGGAAGGACACTTCTACACTATGCCAGTGAAGGCGGTCACTTGGATATAGTCAAGTATTTAGTAGAAATTCATCATTTAGATCCTCTAACTCCAGACACAAACAATGACACATGTCTCCATATGGCAGCGATAAATGAAAAATTGAATATCCTAAAATATTTTATTGTGGACCAAGAACATAGTCCAAATGTCATGGGATGTAATGACTGCACTATTCTACATATAGCATGTGTATATGGACATAAAGAAATAGTCAAGTTTTTATTACAAAATTCCGCGGATGTCACAGCTACTAACAGATACAACGATACCCCAATTCATGTAGCAGTAAAAAACAATCAATACAACATTGTGAAATACTTCATAGAAGAAATAAACATTGATCCTAATATTACTGACAAGTATGAGAATACTCTCTTGCACTCTGCTAGTGCTATGGGTTTGCTAGATATAGTCAAGTATTTAATAGAAACTTGCCATTGCGATCCAATGGCTACTAATTTTTATAACAATACTCCTCTTCATCAAGCTGCTGTGAGTGGAAAACTTGAAGTTGTTAAATACTTCATAGAAAACTTGAATATTCCTCCAAATGTTAGAGGTCAGAATGGTCAAACACTCCTTCACATGGCCAGTGCTGGTGGTCACCTCGACGTAATTCAATACTTAATAGAGTTCCAACATTGCAATGCAATGGTCTCTGACAACTTCAATCAAATGCCGCTGGATTTAGCAGAGCAGGATGACCATTCCCATGTTGTCAGTTACTTGCTAGAGAATTTGGAGTACTTTATGACTATGGAGAAGTCCCTATCAGATACTCAGTCATCTAGTGGCATTTTAAAGGACACATTTCCCAATACTGAAATGGAAGCTACTAGAGATACTTCTTCCTCACAGCTTCCAAAACCTCGATCACGATATAAAGAACATGATGCTAGTGATATTCTGTATAATGTTTCTACATCAATAGAGCGCTCTAGTGATAATATTAATCCATTGTATGAGAAGACCAGCAGTACTGAGGATTACACTGAAAAGCCAGATAGTGTTCGAACCCCCTAAAATATGAATATTCTTCTTTAGCAAGTAGACAACATTTTCTGTAATGTAGTGTATAATATTCGTTCATTGACTGCTGTTTTAATAAACAAGTGTTTTGGCCAGTTCCTCAGTACAGTTATTGTGTTGCCATTTTCTTTAAACATTACATCATGAAAGTTGCACAAAATGGTGGTAACTATTGACATTAACTATTGATGTGATTTATAAAGGTAAAACATTAGGATGTTTTTATATTATATGGATAACAGACTCTCAACACCATTTTTTCCACTAAGGTCAGTTTGGGATAAAATCATTTTGTTTTGCCAAAGTTAATTGTACATAACAAATGGTTGTAAGTCATTTAATTTCAATGCAAACTAAAATTGTGAAGCAGATAAATACAGATAGCCCTAAGACAATCAGTATTTTGTCGTGATGACATGCTAAGATTTGGAGAAGAAAACTGTAATATGTAAGTATTGAGTGTACGTGGAGATTTTCTCTGTCTGAAAACTGTTAAGAGTCACATCAAAAACTCTCCCTACAAGACTATAACTGTGGTAAGCTTTTTGTATTATAAGTAACAATTTATCATATTATACAGTTTTGAGTAGCTGCTCCATTACCTACCTGAGAAGAGCTTGCAACAATTGATGGATAAGAATCTCACTGGCACACATTTTAAATAGTAGAATAGTCCTTGACTGAACATTACATTGTATAGACTATCAGCTATTTCACCTTCAATTTAAAGAAGTCAAACAATATACATCCTACTCTGAAGTGCTATAACTTCCTCTATGTACTTCTTATTTATATATATAAGTAGCTAATGTAGCTTAGTGGACGGGTTTGATCTATAAGTACTTTAATACTATAAGTGCCTGTCCTACTTGTAATATTGAATCAAAACAATTATGCAAGAAATCTTCTTTCAAATACTGGCACTCATTGGAGTTACTGGATAGCATATTTAAATTTACAATAATAAATATATATTATTATGATTTGATGGTATATAATAAAAATTGTATAGCTTAGAATAGCTAACACTCTCAGAGTGTGATCAGCTAGAAGTCAACATTCCTACACTCTCTCAAAGTGTGATCAGCCAATAGTCCATTCCTAACATAATCTGTTTTAGAGCAAGATCAGATACAAGTTTATGAAGTGTGCTTCTCCCAGATGAGCTAAGTAAAATGAAAAGTCAGGTGAATGGTGAAGTGGAGTGTTGTCATACAGTAGCTATATGTCTTACTTGTCCTTACCCACCTGACACTTCATTCTACCCATAATATTAACTCCATTGATAAGAGACTCTTATTCACATCTGTTAAATTAATTTATCAGCATTATTTCTGACAAAAACTTGCCACCTGGAATATCTGGTTTCTATTGTTGGCAGTTTCTCTTCAGAGAGTTAAAAGTTATATGAAGCTTCTTGTAGAGTATAGGGTAAGTGTCATTCTTATGAACAAACAGGTGTAAAGAAGCAAATTGTCCTGTAGTAATACAAGTAAACTTGTACTATCCTTATAGAATTTATATAATCAACAGCTACACTGTCATGTTGTGTTTGATAAGTAAACAATTTATGAACTGCAAGCATTCATGTCATGTGAAGGCTAACAGGATATATTGAGGCATGAATTACTTGACATAATAGACAGAAATGATGACAACTACATATCCTCATTAGATGTATTCTCTCTCTTTCACAGGCAGAGAGACTACATCTAGTGAGAAAAGTAATACCTATCCTAAAACATAAAGTATAGGAATAAAAATGCTATATCTCTGTCAGTCAGTGTCCCACACGTCAGTGTCCCACACTAAGTATATTTCAATATTTCCCACACGTCGGTGTCTCACATGTCGGTGTCTCACACGTCAGTGTCCCACACGTCAGTGTCCCACACGTCAGTGTCCCACACATCAGCAAAAGGTATCAGTATCAATTAAAGTATGACTTTGTCACTGTGTGTATGTTTAGATCATACCTACTTTTTTGTACTATTTGAGTGTTTGCTAGAAAGTAAATCTGAATGTGTAATTACAGTATTCTAGACTTGGCTCCAAGAACAGAGATTTTATTAATTAACTAGTAACATATGAAACTGCAAGCTGTAAAGTGACACACATTTTATATGAGAGACTTGTTTTTACTAAACAAGCCTACAACTTTAAATGATAAAGATCACAGAGCTATTATTCTAATGATTGTAAAGTTTTCATCCATGTCAAGTTTAGAGCTATACATTAGCACGAAGGAAATGGCTGACTAGTTTTCCAGGTACACTTTGTGGAGAAAGTAATCCTTCATCAATATTTCTATTCAGGTAATACTTTGATACTTCCGTGCGCCCAAATAGCATGGCATTCTGTAACGGAGTGACCGTGATCTTGTTATGAACCATGGGGTCGCAATGAACTTCCTCAATATAGTACCTGACCAATGGAAGGAATCCTTGAAGTGCAGCAAAATGAAGGGGTGTGTCCCAGGTTTCGTCTCTAGACATTGGGTTGACATGGCAACTATCTACCAAATACTTGATAACATCGATGTGACCTCCTTGAGTAGCAGCAAAAATAGGAGTCCACTTGCTACGACCTTCGATGTCTGGATTGCAGCGTTGTTCTTCAATGAAGTAGCGTACTACTGGAAGTCTGCCCATAAGTGCAGCAAGGTGAAGGGGTGTGAACCCGTACTTATCTCTTACCATTATTTCAGGATGATAGAACTCCAGAAGGTATTTAACCAGGTCAAGATGGCCATACTGACTAGCATCATGAAGAAATGTTCTGTCATGGTGACCTTTGCAGTTGTGGTCAAATGTCAAGTCTTCAAGGAAGTATTTAATGACCTGCATTTGTCCAAACATAGCGGCCACATGTGGAGGAGTCCTATCTTCCTTATCCTTAAGTGATGAATCAGTTTGTGGTATGCCCATACAATACTGAATCACGTTGAGATGCCCGTTTTGACAGGCACAATGCAAAGGTGTCCTTCCATATTGCCCTTTATTGTTAGGATTAAACTCTAAGTTGTTAATGAAGTATTGTACTACAGTCACTTTCCCATTCAATGCAGCCAAATGAAGTGCTGTATCATTGTTTTGATCTCTGTGTATCACATCAATGAAGCATGAATCCAAGAGATACTTGACAACATCCAAATGACCATTAGTGGCTGCCATGTGAACAAGAGTTCTATTTAATGGTCCCTTTACCGTCATATCATCTTTTAAATCTTCCTTAAAATATTTCAAAATAGGAACTTGACCATGGAGTGCTGCTATGTGGCACAAATTGTGACCATCTGTGTTGGTTATTAATCTATTACCATTTTGTGTAGTAATGAGATGCTTTAAAGATGCTATGCTACCTACTGCCACTGCTCTAAATAAAGCACAATTCTTAGTATAATCAGTAAAGCGGTTTCTCTCAAGAAGATACTGAAGAATTGGTGTGCTTTTTATAGAGAGTAATAGTGATAAATATTCCTTGGTATCATTGGTAACATTGATAGACATCAAATACTTTAAGATATTCAAGTGTCCATTTACAATTGCAACATGAAAAATACTGTACTTGATTTGCTTGTACTTAATGTAAATAGATGGGAAAGAATTGTTAACATCAGGATGCTGGAACAGGATCCTTATAGCCTCAAGATGACCTGCTGCAGTGGCATGGTGTATTGACGTCCATCCATGAGCATCTGGAGACAAAGGATGAACACCTTTGTCTCTCAATAAGTAAGAAATAATATCTAAGTGACCGTGAGTTGCAGCTGCATGAAGTAACTCTTGTTTACTCGATGCTGAAATTTCAGAGTGAACTTTTATTAAACATTTTAAGGCTTCCAAATCTCCATTAATAGAGGCACTGTTTATTTCTGCTTCAAAAGTATCAGATTGATATTCTCTGTTGCTATTCTCTAAGTTGTCAAGAGTTTGAGTACCTGATAGTACACATTTCTCCATTTCTTCTTCTAATTCCTGAATGCAGTCACAATATCTGTCCTATATAAACCACAGGGCATCAAATCAAACAAACAATTAATAAAATTTTGACATGAGATTTAAACCCTTATGGGGTTGTTTTTGCACTAAATTTCGAGAAGGTCAAATCAAAATGATTTTATTATTTAAGTTTAAGGGGATTATTATGAGCAAACGAAGCTAGGGGGGACACTTTCAAGGGTGACCTCCATTTTCACATGAGCACCATATTGTAAGTGTGACAAACTGGTCAACATTCAGTAATGAACTTTACTACCATTAGGTAGACTGAAACACTTGAACTTCAACTAACTTTATCAACTAACTTCACATTGCCGAATCTTCATGACTGCATTATTTTTTAACAGAATTAAAGAATGAATATGGTTTGACCACTTGCATTTCTACATGTACAGTGGACCATAAGAGCCCCTGAAAGACTTCAGTACCATTCGGCAAGTGCAGATTGATGTCAACGTGCAGTTAAATTTGACTTCAGTGCGATGTTAAACACCACACTCTGACTCAAGAAAAAATAGACGTGATAAATTAAAGGTATGATAGCTTAGAACTCTCTTCTTTAACCTATAACTAAAATGTTTTTGAGAATGTAAATGATATTAGTATATAGATGAATGAGTAAAAGAAGGCTTATGAAGTAAAAAAAAAAAACATTGAAGCTTTTCCGTAATGAAATTAAATCCAGAAATTCAATGATAGAAAATTAATGCCAGTAGCTAAGCACCACAGCTAATGGTTGCAATAAATAAGTCTTCTTTTGAAAAGACTACAGATTTATTCAATTACAAAATTCTCATAAATTCACTTAATTAATAACTAGAACAAAATGTTCTGTACATCACTAAAATCAGAGAATTCTATTACTTTAAACTTCCTCACTTCACTCCTTAGGTAGTACATGGCTAGTTTTTTTAGACTTTGCATGATTTTACCAAACTGATCAAAATAATTGAACCAGTTTACCTCATTAATCTCCACATCTTCATCCTCTTCCAGTGCCCACACTGAGTTATCTGCTTTCACAAAACAAAATATATAATAAAATGACAACCTTTCACTGTATAGAAATATACCTCTATCTGAACTACTATTCTAGTTAGCTAGCTATTTACTAGCTATCAACAACTATGCTATTACTCAATGAAAAGTACGATGAAATAATTTTCCAGAGAAAGACATAATTTAGCTTCTTGACAACAAAACTCACCAATGATGTAGAGAACATTCTCACACTGTATGTTTAGTATTCTGGCATACCCGTACCTAAGACACTTGAGATTATCAACCTGCTTTTCAGTTAGGAAAAACGTTGTTGCTACAGCTGAATCATGCAAGTGGAAAGTAACACATATGCATCCTTGATCGACACTGTCTAGGAACAGTTTGTCTGAGTCTACATGAATTAGTTTGCTGATATCTTCCCCAAGTTGTTTCAAGTGTTCCATTCTGCAGTTGGCATAAGCTTTGTCTAGTTTTACTAGCAGAACTATGTGGTCACTCCCTGTCATTCCCACATTAGACGGACAATGAGTGACTCTCCTCTTCAAATAATCATTGAAAATCACCTTATAGTTCTCCATCATAACTTTGCCTTTCTCAAAATCCAACACATTGATGGCTCGCTCCACAAGTTTAAAGTTAAAAAAAGAAGAAAAGCTGGAAAATATTCGCCATAATTTACGTGTGTCTTCAATATCTTCCAAGGCATCTTTGGATAAATCCTGAAAGCGATCATTTTTTTCTATAGTTCCACAGTGAATCCAACTCTGTATTATCCATCTCAACTCTTCTGCATTGCCACGATTTGACTTCACAAATTTATACAAGCCATCACATATCTCAGCAAATACAGAAATTACTTTGTTGGTCTCCTTCTGGAGTTCAGCTTTATCATTTACATCATTACCATCCAGAGCACGAAAACAGACTATGAATTTATCTGAAACAAAAAACACTACATGCTATAATATAGTAACTAAATATCTAGTGCCCACAAATGGCAAGCAAGGCTAACTAGCTGGCTCAACTTTATTATCAAACTGAGCCATTTTTGTGCTAGTACAATTATGTTAATACTGAGTAATCTGTGCATGTAATAATAGGTTTGTGTGTCAAACAACGATGATGACAACAACAACAATGTGTGTATTCATGAATACTCCATCAGCCGAGCTGCATCGCCACACACTGAATGGGTAAAGCATCATCACATTCAGTGAAAGCAATAATAAGGAGCAATTAAGGAAGCAGACAGCTATTTGTAGCTAAAAAGGAGATTCCAGAGGAATGGTGATGAAAGTTTCAAAAGGGAAAGGCAATAATTTCAGGAACCCTGGATCCATAATCATGGATAGAAAAACAAAGGACACGAGAGAGAGAGAGAGAGACAAAAGAACTGCGGCAGGAAGAAGAGAGTGACAGGTATATGTGTGTGAATAAAGAACATAATTGAGATAATGAAGCACCAAAGGTGCGAACCCTCAACGCTACTAAATGCTACCTATTACAATATAATCTCAGACCGTAAGAACAAGCAATCTGTTAGTTATTTTAATCAGACATCAATATAGCTCGAGCAATGAAAATGGTACATGGAAACCTGTCTTCATAAGAGAAGAAGCTAAGCAAGCAAGAAATACTCACCAGTATACATTTTCAACATGGAACTTCACTTCTTTCAACTCCATTAACTTCACTGAGCATAAAGCAAATTACACCGCGGGCTGCAAGAAAATATTTGCTCACATGATTATGACGTAACGCTAGGGGGCGTCACCCACAAAAGCTAGTACCTACATGGACCTGAAAGCTTCGCATTTTCTCAACAATTAGCCCGAAATTCAAAAAAGTAACACAAAAAGTCCTAAATATTCGTTCTGAGTAAGCTCATACCTAAATCAATGGTTAACTGTCAGTAATCTCCAAAATCAGAGCGTAACAGACAGACAGACAGACAGACAGACAGACAGACAGACAGACAGACAGACAGACAGACAGACTGACTGACAGACAGGATGATTACTATAACCCTCTTGCGCATGCGTGCTGAGGGTTAAAAATGTACTGATGTAACTAAACCAAGTGATAAATGATTAGAATGGATAAAAAAATACCTTATGTTACTGCATTCCTAATTTGCTAAAGGTAGTTTATATCAAGTGCTACTGTGCGGTGGGGTACTTGCTAGTGTATGTAAATTATGTGTGTCGGTGTAATACATACTATTCTGAGCAGCAAGAGTGTAACACTTGCATTGAAGTGTTCTGTTGGATGAAGTAATCTACTTACCATCCTTGTGGAGAATTTCTTCAGGTGAAGTGGGAGTGTCTATATGTTTATGGTCACTGTGGTGTGGTGTGTTTGTTATGGTTGACAGCAGTGGTTGCTGGGTGGAAGTAGTGACAGGTGAAGCACTTGATGAAGAGAGAATTAATGAATCTAAAGACATAATATATTATTCATGATGAGGATCTGACTACTAGTAGTACTTATTATAATTAAGTTGTATTTCCTATTTTTACCCCTGATACTCTGGCTTGTCTGTGAGTGAAATGTGTAAACTGTGCAATCAGATAAATAGTCACTAAGCAATGCATAACCAAAATAAAACAGGTTGCTAAAACTACAAAATATTGATTAGCAGTAAATCAACAATAAGAGAGTTATAGAAATTCTCTTATCCAGCAATTGAAACCTTCATTAATGACTGTGATAACCATAGATTAGAACGTAGATGCTGCAGTATTTGTATTGTGACAGAGAGACTTTGAATTGATTAGGTCTTTCAGAGAAGGACACTATTGAGGGCAGAGACATTTAGTGTTACCACACATCTACTGCTGACTATGGCCATACCTTACCACACATCTACTGCTGACTACTGGCCATACCTTACCACACATCTACTGCTGACTACTGGCCATACCTTACCACACATCTACTGCTGACTATGGCCATACCTTACCACACATCTACTGCTGACTACTGGCCATACCTTACCACACATCTACTGCTGACTACTGGCCATACCTTACCACACATCTACTGCTGACTACTGGCCATACCTTACCACACATCTACTGCTGACCACACATCTACTGCTGACTACTGGCCATGCCTTACCACACATCTACTGCTGACTACTGGCCATACCTTACCACACATCTACTGCTGACTACTGGCCATACCACCTTACCACACATCTACTGCTGACTATGGCCATACCTTACCACACATCTACTGCTGACTACTGGCCATGCCTTACCACACATCTACTGCTGACTACTGGCCATACCTTACCACACATCTACTGCTGACTATGGCCATACCTTACCACACATCTACTGCTGACTATGGCCATACCTTACCACACATCTACTGCTGACTACTGGCCATACCTTACCACACATCTACTGCTGACTATGGCCATACCTTACCACACATCTACTGCTGACTACTGGCCATGCATTACCACACATCTACTGCTGACTACTGGCCATACCACCTTACCACACATCTACTGCTGACTATGGCCATACCTTACCACACATCTACTGCTGACTACTGCCCTAGACTTCCTATTAAGTTGCTGCAGTTGGTATGAATTCATACAATCAAACAGTGATCACACTCTATAGGTGACTACAGGTATAATAGTAAACAGTTCAATAGTGATTGGCGTTGTTATTTGGTACATGTAATAAAACATATGCACAGGCCAGCATTCAATAAATTTCACTGTCCATAAGTAATAGGGCTCTATACATACACCTCATCTAGTTCACTTGCCAGTTATGCTGAAGCACAAACTGCATAAGTGGCTAGATTATAATAGTGTGTAGTTTAACTCTTTCACTTGTGAATGCCATCACTCCTCAAACTCTACCTCCCCATCAGCTGTACCTGGTTGAGGTCTCTGAATATACTCCTTCTCAATAACACGGACTAAGTCTTTCCTCTCTATCCCTTCCAGTGCAATACACAGCTTGCTAAACAATACATTCTGAGGAGTGTTGTTGAGCCAGTGGTGAAGTATCTGATGGAGGATTCTCCCTGAGTCATGGTTGTGGTCCACTTTAAAGCTATCAATGTTGTCCATGGAAACTCCTAGCTGAACTCCAAACTCTAAGAATTTAGACTTGATAGATGCCAAATCTTTCACCAACTTTGCTAGAATTTCTATAAATGAAAAAGTAATAAATAGAATCTATAACAACCATCTAAACTAAGCAATATAATGCTACAAGTGAAAATATACCAATTTTCCCACATAATGTGATGTACTAGTCAATCCCTCTACTAATATACTAATGAACTGGCTAACCTGGATCGTAAGGCCCGGGGTTTAACTCCACATCTCCAGCTAGCAATAGTTGCTGGCTATCTACAAGACTTCTGATCTCATTCTTATGGTCTATTCCCATCATGTCATTCATCTCTTCAAAATTATGTTGCCACAGTGACTGAAACAGTTTGCATGCTGCATCCAGGTTGTTCCGATGGACCAAACTATGAGGGAATCAATAAACAATCTAAATTAGAACAAATTTTATTTTTAATTTGACTAACTTTGACCACTTTGTGCTGTGACTGAAGTTCCATGGTGGGACATGCATTAACTGCCTTCTTTTATACCTCCATTTTCTTGTACTGTATCCACCAATGTGGCAGACAACAAGTATTCCTAATAGAAGAACGCCCAAGTCTTGGATCTGAGTCATTTCTGGGGTCAACACAATGCTTGTTCTCGACTCCCAATTAATTCTTCGAAATATAGACTTGTTTACAAGTCTAAGATGAACTCCAGGATAGTTGTAAGACAAACTTGATTTCCTTCTTTTGCCAGCATTCATCTTGGACAGCTATGAAACACAGCTGTCAGTATTATCAAGGATTAATGACAAAATACTCTTCTCCTTCTATTCTCTATTGGGATTTTAAGCACTTTTTTCCCTACCAGACTTCTTATAGTACTATATGTACTGCAAAAAGTTGAATGTGACTGGCTGTTATGAGTATATATTGATACTGAAAGTAGTTCCGACTTTGTTTTGACATCCACAACATACATAGCTAACCACAACACACGACATGCCCGCTATCTGTCCAGACAGTCTCGGGCGGAATGGATTTATTGGAACAGGATGATGGATGGACTGTGACCTTATTGTTGTCAATCACAAGCCATAGCTATCTCCATTGTAGAAATATAGCAACTTTCAATTTGCTGGATCATCTCAGTCACGCATACAGGATCAAACCCTTTCCCTCACAGCTTCAGGGACGTAGGCAGGGGGGGGGGGGGGGGGTTCAGGAGGTTCACGTGAACTCCCCTTTCAAATTAATGATATTCATGAATCAAACCTCAAAAACTGATTATATTGCTCAGTTAGCTATGTGCATATTTTTTCCTCAAATTTAACCACTAAACTAGTGGTCAGTATGCATTCCTCAAGGTGGTAAAACTGGTAGGACCACTTTAAGATGGAGTTCAATAGAGTAATAAATAAAGTACTAATTTAATGTCTGAATTGGGAATGAATGCTCGTAGCTACTCATGAATAGTTGAATAAAGTGTAAATAAAATTACATTTAGGAAGGACTCAGCACCATAGTTGCTGTATATAATAAATACACTAAGCAAGAGCAAGTTGCAGCTGAAATCATGAAGAGACAGAGTCAGTCAGGAGATCTAAAATCATGTTTCAAGAAACGTGCCATTCAAGAAGAAGGTAAGTCAATTTTCATCACATGCTGCTCATCTAATCCAGTCCTGTATTATTATAGGTCCGCAATCAGCAGAAAGTCAAAGTTCAGATTGTGAGAATGATTTAGCAAGTTCATTATCAACTGTAGAGCAGCCTGAGGTGTCCTTGACTGGAACCAATGAAGATCATGGACCATACGATATTGGTAGTTTATTTGATCCAAGTAAGTCAATGGATGATATCATCACTTCAATCGAAAAGCTTTCAAACGGTACGAAGTATTCATTGCTATATAACCATGTCAAACCTCCAAGTGTATGTCCATCTACATTGTCACATGGTGTTAACAAAAAATTCAATGATGCTTGGTTGAAAAAATATCCATGGCTATTGTACAGCCCAAAGTTAAATGGTGTCTTTTGTGGTCCTTGTTCTCTGTTTCTCATTGATTGCCGGCGAAAAGATAAAGATTATTTTGCGAACAAACCATTTTCCAACTGGACCAAAATTGGTGATTCGTTGAGTAACCAACCATTCCAAGTTAAAGTACCACCGTGATTGTCTCCAAATAGCAGATGCAATGAAATCCACCACTGAAAAGTCAGACATGCGAGTAAATGTAATGTCCAGTAATGCACTCCAGAAAAAAATTGATGAGAACAGGCACATACTGAGGCAAATAGTTGGAGCTGTTGTGTATTTAGGAAAGCAAGGAATAACATTTCGTGGTAAGATTGAGAATATCACCTCTACCAAAAACCCAGGAAATTTTTTAGCATTACTTAAATCTTATGCTGAGAGGGATACCATTTTATTCAACCATCTCTATCATACAAATGCTAAAAATGCTACACACTTGTCTCCTACTACGCAAAATGAAATTATTAATATTATAGGTTATGACATAATTCTTGCAAATATTATCTCAGAAGCGAAGCAAGCAGTAGCTAATTATTTCTCTGTTCTTGCGGATGAACTTTCGTGTCACAATACGGAGTACTTACCCATATGTATTCGCTTTGTCGATAGTCTTGGTGATATCAGAGAAGATTTCTTGTCATTTATAAAGTTGGATCGAGTTCGAGCTGTCGATATTGCAAGTGCTATCGTTCAAACTTTGGAAGAGTTTGGCTTGTCACTCGATGATTTGCGTGGCCAGGGGTATGATGGAGCTAGTACAATGAGTGGAGAGATAACTGGTGTACAGGCACGAATTAAAGAAAAGCAGCCAAAAGCCTTGTATACGCATTGTGCTGGTCATTCATTTAATTTAGCAATATTAGATTCTTGCACTGTCCCACCAATCAGAAATTGTGTTGATATAATCAAAGCGTTTACTCTGTGGGTTAAGCATTCAGCTAAACGAGAGGGTCTGCTCAAGAAAATTATAGAAAAGAGGTCCCAAATTGGAACCAAGCAGCAATCTTTGCTGAATGTTTGTGTTACAAGGTGGGTTGAAAATATTGATGGTGGATGGCAGCGTTTTTCACAATATCATCCTTTTCTCATTGAGATGGGTGAAGTAATTATATATGGCAATAGTGAGTTTGAAAGTTACAATGATGGGTGGAATGCTGAGGACAAGAAAAACTCTTTAGCACATCTGAAAGCATTAGAGTAATTTGAATTTGTTTATTCTTTAGTTACTCTTTTTAGGTCCCTTCTTTATGTTAAAAAGTGCTGTAATTAATTTGCAAGGACCATCCAATGACCTTATCTCTGGCATAAGTAAAGTTAAGGAGTGTTGTAGAGATCTAAAGCAAGAAAGAGAAAATATTGAGCAATACTCCCTACGTATCTTTCAGCATTCTTCACGGTTAGCAAATAAGTCTCAAATATCAATTTCAATGCCACGCATAACTCAGAGACAACAGCATCGTTTTAACCCTCGAAGTAGCTCAGTAGAAGAATACTTTAAGCAGACTATAGCAATCCCTTTTCTCGACTATCTGATTACCAGTATTGCTACTAGGTTTGATAAACATACTACACAAGTAGCTGCTTTACAAAGCCTCTTGCCTGCATACTTGAAAACAACTTTATCACTTGATGATATTCGACCCACTATTGCCTTCTATTCTGAGGATCTCCCCAATGTTAAGATCATTGATGAAGAGCTTCATCGTTGGAAATCAAAATGGTTGCATATCCCTCAAAATGATCGCCCTAAATCCTTGAGTGAGACATTGAAAGAATGTGATGCAAATGCTCTGCCTAACATTTCCACATTATTGAAACTATTTGCCACTCTTCCCTTAAGTTCGTGTTCTTGTGAACGCTCAGGACCGTCTCTTCATAGGCTTCACAACCATTTACGTGCTACACAAACTGAAGAAAGACTGTCTGCTCTAGCTCTAATCAACATCAAATATGAAATGGAAATAGACATTGATAGTGTTTGTAAACTATACCTAAACAAACATCCACGTAAAATAGAATGTGCAAGTTTATTGTTTTAATTTTTTTTCCCCAATTCAATTAATTTGTCTTCTCATTTATTCATTCAGTTTTATCATTCCGTTATGGTCGACACTAACTAAATAGTCGAGCTGGTTTGTTTCACCAAAAATCTATACTTTGCCAAATAGGGATGTGGCTTTTAAGAAATGGGTGTGGTTAGACTTTAGGTTAATTCTGAGCCCCCCTCTGAAAAATCCTTCCTACACCCCTGAGCTTACCTTTAATAAGAACTATTTTAAAGACTGAGCTTGCTGATGGGGAACTAAATACCACACTGTGAAGTGTCTGCACAGCCATTTTTAACTGTTGTATATTATATCTCCATTATTACTCATATGAACACAGTAAGGCACAAAGTTAGTGCTAGCTAGCTATGTTGTGTTAGTGTGGAAGATACGATACTGTAATACCTGAAGATATAGCCTGAATATGGTAGTAATCATTCCCTTCTATGTACATTCTCCATGGTTGCTATCCTCTGGGAATTGATTCTGTGGGACCGTTACACGGAGAGCTATGTAGCTAGTGACTACAACATACCCATGGAGTGAGAGATAAGATTGATAACTACCTTACCTATTTTGAAGCAATGAGTGTAGCATGCTGGAGGCATAAATAAATATTGTCAATTTCTTTGAAAAAATCAGCAGAAACACTTTCTTTAATATTAAGCACTAGAAAAACCTGCTATAAAAACTATGATTGAAATGTTTAGTAATCACTAATTGTAAAAGATATTTCAAGTAAATTTTGGAGCAAAAGCAAAATTTATTTATGCCTAGTATCTGACCTACCACATTAAATTGAGAATTTAACAAGTGTATGACGTTGTGACTAGTCACACGAACCACTAAGGTAGCCATATACGGGACTCCATCATCACAAACAAGCATAACAGCATGCACACTTAATAAACATAATTAGCTAGTCCAGGAGTATAGCACATGTGGTATTGAGAGAGAAAGTGATTAAAGGGTCTGCCATTGTAGATTTCCACTTCACTATTCACTTGAAGACAGTTCCTCAAAGTCTGAAGTATCTTCTTGGTATTGATTATCCTGAATGTGCTTGAGAAGATCTGCTGCCACCTGGTTCTCTTGATTGTGGGAATACAGCTGGAACTTCTGGAGCAGAGAAATGGCCTTCTCAGACTTTCCTTCTGTATGTAATGAAACATGTCATTGTCATGACAACTGCAGTATGATCTAATCGCATAAGAGTATAGTCTCTAAATTACATAACAACATGACTCTTACATGTGATTCCAGATACTCTTGCAAGAAAACTTATGCACATTTCTTCACCAAACAGAGCGCAAGGAAATAATTAATGTCAAGTTCTATGTTGTCAATAACCTACATACATCAACCCACTCACCTCTGACACACATCAACCCACTTACC
>WLWD01002403.1_pt1 | contig 28391 bp, 20 predicted proteins | sample 6712731 | NCBI WGS metagenome assembly WLWD01 (sample SAMN12718690, study PRJNA576275) | sponge metagenome | isolation source: marine sponge | host: Mycale hentscheli | place: New Zealand: South Island, Marlborough, Capsize Point | collected 2014-11-01
TCCTTCTTTACAGGCACTCCTACCTTCTTCACCGTACAATCTGTACTCCTGTGACCCTGCTTCCCACAACTGTAACAGGTCACGACTCTAAACCCAGCACCCCCGCTGCTAGATTCAGAACTCTTGCCCTTATGGCAATCCACTGCTCTGTGGCCCTTCGCGCCACACGTAAAGCACGTAAGCTCTCTACTTACAAATCCCTCTCTTCTCTCGGTCTTAATCCCACTCCTTTCTCCCGCAAAATCTCCCATCCATGGTCTATAAAAATTCCCCTTCTGTCTCCCCGACATCCACGTTTCCCACACGTCTCTCAACCCTTCAGCACTCTTGATTTCTCTCCCCTCCAAATATACTCGACCCGCCTGTGGCATGACCTTCCTCGTCAAAGCCATAGCCAGTGCCACCACACACCGCTCCTTCGTATCACAACCTTCTAGCACTCCCCTACAGACTCGCAGGATCTGCTCACAAATCTCACCTGCGGACTTCTGCTTCATGCCTTCCCCTGACAGCTCGAACAACTGGTGTCCGTAAGTGAGTGGAGTTTCACCCACGGACTTCAGCAAGATTCCCTTCACCTCCTCATAACCAGCACCCCCTTCTCGCACGCTGCTAATCCTTGCACACAACCCCTCAGGCAATCTGGGGAACAGCCTCTCTGTCCACCCTGCTTCTCCAACCTCTGACTCCTTCATAACCCGTTCGAACTTGCCCAAATAGTCCACCAACTCTGTACCTTCCCTGTACGACCCCATAGCCTTCAGCTTTTCCTGCATTAAATCTCTCTTGTCTCTCCTGTTATCCTCTTCCCTCCTTCTCACAATTTCTTCCTCCTTCTTTCTTTCCCAATCTCTTTTCCTGGCCTCCTCGGCCTCCCCCCTCCTCTCTTCTTCGCGTCTCCTACGCTCAGTCTCCTCAGCTCTATATCTCTCCAACTCCTCCCGTCTAACTCTCTCTTCTGCCTTGCGTCTCTCTTCTTCTTCCCTTCTACGTTCCCTTTCTTCCTCCTTTTGTCTCTCGTCCTTCTCAATCATATACCTCAATAACACACTGAGCTCGCTCTCTTCCCTCCTAGCCATACTCTCTTCCCCTGTCTCTTCTCCTCCCTCTACTACCTGTTCTGATTCTACCTCCAGCCCCACCTCTACAGACTCACTACCACTAGCGTCCTGCTCTCCCGACCTGCCCTCCGTGCCTCTCCAAGGATAGGGTGATCTCTTCGAGTCACTGGGTACGTACGTAGGCCTGTAGTCGCTATCCAAGAGCGTCGCCTTCTTCACGGACTTCTTCTTGTGACCGACGGCTCTGACCTCAGGCATAGGGAAGTGAGTGTCCTCGCTGCCCTACTGGATAGCTGTACAACAAAAAAATAATACAATGGATTACAAAAATTAACAAAGGGAATTACGTTTACAACAAAAAAAAAAAATGCGACACAAATTATACACGAGGTGAATGACACACAAAGGTCCCACACTGTTCGGGAATGTCTTCCAGCTCAGTCTGGGTGCTTCCTTGCACGGCCGAAGCGTGTAGGAAGGTAGTCTCCGCAACCTAAGTCGGGATCCTGCCGGTAAGTTGATCCACTGCCGCCTAAGCCCAGTAGAAGCGTCTGATCACCACCGCCTAAGCCTGGTGCTCTCAAATTCGGATTTCTCCTTCTCGTCGCCGCTGCCGCCCAACAAGAGTGTTAGTTCCCTCCGCCTAAGCTGAGAACCGCGTGCCCTCTTCGGAATGTCTTCCTTCGGGATGTAGGTCGACTAGACTGGAACTCGTTCCGCCCTGTCTTGGATTGCGTTTGGTCTTTCTTCCTCACAAGCTAACTTGCTGCGAGTTCGTTTAGGTAGTCTCCAGTAGAATATCTTCTCCAGAGATCCCACCGCTGCCACCAGTTTCTGTGGGGCGGGTGTTCGAGGACTGCGCACAGTTCGCGAATGCTCCACAGTCTCTGGGGACAGCTAGGTATCGCTGCCACCAGAATCAGGCAAGAGGACTAGCCTCACTTTGAGGGTCTTAATAAAACTCTTCGGTAAACCTGACTAAAGTATAACACGTGGCGAGAGGGCTTATGAGATGAGACCTCTCGCAAAAGTGACCAATCACGGTGACACACAACTTTACTGCAGGTGGCCTGCGCACAAAATGACTACGACTGACTACACACATAATGATACACATGCGCAAGCACTTGATGTCCAAACTCTAACTACCATGCATACATACAACACACACACAACTGTTCATAAGTTCTATCTTTCTCTGTTCTTCTCTGCCTTCTTATGTGGGCTGGCCCACAAAGAAATATTACCAATTATCAGTTGAGCTGTTACTATTGTAGAATTTATTGTTCCATTCTTCATTCTCACTGAATTAAATAATGTGTGGAATGATATTTGATCAGACATATCACTGCTGCTACTGGTAATGGGTCCAGGTGATTAGTGTGTCATATTGAGAACAAACAAACTCAGCTATATCAGAGTAACACGGAATCCTTGCTTGATTAACTGGATAGAAATCAGCTACACATATTCTTAGATAGTATGAACTTAGGTGGAAGACAAGAAACCACAACAGACTCAGCATGTTTCAATTAAGAGTACTATAACCAGTAAACCAGTAGCACCTAATTTAAGTAATGATTATATGACCTCATTTCCTCTTCAGGATTCTGGCTAGTTAAGAACTAGATTATCTATAATATACATACAAAATCTAATTTCAAAATAATATTATTGTATATACATTTGTTAATCTAATTTGACAAAAATAGTTACAACAGCAAATGTTGTATTAGATCAGGATAAAAATGCAGTATATTTTATGATTCATAAATACTAGTAACTGTAATTTGCTAGTTCAGTTGAAACAGACTTTATTGTAAGAATTAAGGTATTATAATATGAGTTGATATGTCCACAAATTTAGTAGTCTCAAGAAAATTTTATGACTTAAAATTTTCAGTAAAGATTTTTTTTTAATTTACAAATTGAACAATTTTTTACATGAATCAAAAATGTCAAAGATATCGTAAAGACAATATTTTAATTAATATGCAAAGAGATTTGATGACTGTATTAAAAATAATTTTACTTGTGTTAAACTTAAAATTTAAAGAGTACAACTTATAGAATTAACAAACAGTTCATAATTTGAAATACATATTAATGCAAACAAAATTTTAAAGTCAATTTATAAGTCTAACGTATAACTTTATATAGTCAAAAGTGCTTGAAAATATGTCACTATCAAGTTATGTTTGAGAAATAGAGAATATCTTATGCTCACATGACCTTGAATCTTGAATATAACCCATGAAACGATGATGTTGAATCCAATAAACATAATTATAACTACTAGATTATATTGGGATTAACGACTTCTATAGGGAAAAGCTTACTTCATTTTTGTTGTTGATGTATAACCTGTATTCACTGGGATATTCAAGATATATCTAAATAAACAGCTACTTCTTTTACTGCTAAGTGTTCGCTCATTTAAACTACAATTGTGGCAGTACGAAACAATATCCAATAAATTTTAGAAGATGTTATTGTACTAGTTTAAAACTATCCTTATATTTTCTTGATAATCTAATTGTGAAACTGAAGCTATAGAACAATCTATTCTAAAATACACTTTGTGTGCATTGTTTATCAACTGTGAGGTGGACACTTATGATGCAGAATGGAAAGTTATAACTTAGATTTATTTACAATTGCTGTAATCTAATCTTGAGCCGAAATAAAAACAATAAGTACAGATTGATAAACACCCTTTCTCTTATAATAACAAGACCTATTATGGATTTTAAATAGAAAATACTTCGTGAAAGTAAAGCTATGTTAAAAATTGACTCACAACGATATTTTGAAATTGTGTTTACAATGAAATATTAAATTATTTAAAATACTCACTTTTTTGGGACTCATTCTATTAGTTAAATCCCATGAAAATTCTCTTTGATAAAATTATAATTTGTAAAAAAATGTACGAAATAGCCAAAGTTAAACGGTAATAATTTCAATGAATGACATGAACTAGACATTGAGAATCAACATAGCATAGCTATTACTATTATTATTATGAAGTATGACATTAGTACATTTTAGTAAGTAACAACACTATCCTTGATGATGACATCTATTCTTCAGCTATTAGCTAATAGTCTCATACATATCTGAGAAAGAAGTGAATTCAGTGTCTGAACATTGAGAAAGCATTACAATCTGAGTCAACAACTTACCTTCAGTTTTCAAGTCATTTGCATTCGAATGATTATCAGCAGCTATTTCCCTCTATATTCAGAAATGTTGGATAATTGGCTTAAATCAACATTCAATATTATAGTTGCACTTAAATAGAATTTCACAAAATAAAATGTTTTAAACTGTACCTTAACTTATACCAAATTAATTCATTACAGTGTTAATTTTATACCTTTCTCCTGTTAACCTGAACAGTGGCATATGCAGCATTCTAGGAATATACAAAATTGCAACTGCAATATCATATTTTAATAACGATACAACTTGATAGCTATTTGTCTTGTAAGCAATAAAAGCATTTATAATGCTCAATATATAGATTTTTTACCTGAAATAATAAATTGTAATAAAAATAAAAGTAAAAAAATACTATCAATCATTAAAAGTACTTCTTTCAAATGTTTATTTCTTCTACAACATGAAATCTGTATCTACAATATATAACTATATTGGACTATAATTTGCAGTAGAAGTCGATTACTTCCTATCAAGGCAATATGATATCATACCTTGCTTGTTAATATCTGTGAATGTTTCAATTGGGAGGATTCCTAAAATAGTGAATATAATTTTTTTTTTTTAATGAAAACAATTATAAAAAATAATGATATTATTTGTCCTATTCGTACAACCTTTTTATTGCCACTGTGTTCAGCAAACCTGAAAAAATAAATTACTGATTAATAGTATTGTAATATTACTACATTAATTATCAGGAAATCTTACTGTGATGATTGATTCTTAACTTTGCCTGAATTAAAAAATAATAATTTTTATATTATAATATTACATGAACTTCTGCTTACTTTTTTTCTTCATTATGACTGTAAATACTACTATTATTATGACATGAGTAATGATGGTCAGAAGGCATGTCACAGCAACACTCAGTATTGTTGATAATGAAGGGCTAGAACATGTATTTAGTACTTCATTTTTGCATTGTTCATACATACTCAGACATTCCTGGACATCAGACTGAAATGTATCATTGACCGTTTCGAGTGTATCATTGATATTTAGTGCAGCACCTGAAAATTTAATACATGATATAAATATATCACATGTATTTCTTGCATGTTTTTAATTGCAAATAATTATGAGCATGAATCATTCTATTAGACAAAGCATTTAGATACAACTTTACTCTATTTTTTTACTTCAATTTCGTAATAATAGTCCCATAGATAAATTAAAACAGTAATGATATCACAAAAAGTACACTTTGCTACATTAATTAGTATTTATTTATTCCTACTACTTACGGGTAACTGATGTTGTTGGTAGAGTGTCATCCCAGAAGTCCATTCCCCAAGTTATATTTATACATTGTATAACCGTATTATGATATGATAAATGTACAGTCATTCGGTTATTGTTTGTAATGCTATAAAATAGTACAGTAGATGCTTTCATCAGCTGACATTCTAAATGAATATACATATATTTAGCCATTTAAATTCTTAAGTAGTGTAATTATTATTAAATATATTAAAAAAACACATTCACATCAAATACTAGTTTTTATTTAAAAAAAAAAAAGGCATTAATATGTAGACAATCACACTTGCATGCATTTTGGAACTTGCCTAATATAAAAGTAGAATATATCCTGTGTGGGCAGTCATTGAGTGCTATAGTGATGTTGTGCACTGTACTGTTATCAGTGTTATGGATGAGATCTTCCTGTGTGTAGGATTCAGGAGGATAAACTATAATCATGTATCTTGAAGTATTGTAGTAGGATGGTGTCCATGTTACTCTATAACTGGAGGAACCGCTTGTAGTTGGGGTTAGAACAATTTCAGATAGCTCCACACTGGACTCTATAAATTATTAATATTCAATTTAAAAAGTACAACCATTATGATGATAGCTTTTATCAGAATATTATGATGATTTCAGTAGTTAATATGAGATTTTCACTCAATAGAATTAGTTACCATAACTCTAGGCACACTCTCTGTGTTGTAACACACTCACTGTGTTAAGTGTTATGACAAGTGGAATATTTCACACTTTTTTCAGCCCTCTTATAGCTAACTATCGTCAACTTTGATCTCACTATTTCTCAGGTTTTATTTATACACAATGAAAACGATAATTTGCTGTGAAAAACAAGACTATGTAGTAAGTTGAATTATTTAATATTTATTCTGAGTTATGAAGAAGGAAGGTGAAATTTATATGATATTTTTCTGACTCATCATTTTACTTACCATCGACTGGGTAATAAGTGAGGATGTCATCAATGCATTCTATAGTGGCAGAAAGTGTAGCTTCAATAGTCAGGCTGCTCAGAGTGAAGGATGAATTACCATTAATTAGTTGAGCTCTTACAACAGTAGTATCTAGTGTAGTAGATTTCATCCTCTCTTCTGGAGCAAACACTGCATGGAAACTTAAAACTGGAGAGCTGTGGCCACTACTGATACTAGTGACTGTCCATGTTGTGAATGATGATTGTTGGGAGCATATAAACTCAGCTACATCAGAGTAACACAGAGTCCTAGTCCTGTTCACTTGGTACAGATCAGCAAAACAATTACTACAAAGAAATATCACAGCAAGCCAAGGCCAGTACATCTCTAGTAAAGCAATCTGCTCAATAGAATCTTTTAAGTTACATTTGAAAATCATGCTTTTAAAACACAGCTTCCTATTTGAGATAATTTATTCAGGAAGTGGAAAAAAAGGTATTCTTACACAACTATATACGAAGTTGAGCACCACCATGTAATAAATTATATATATACTTGAAAAATTTTTTTTTAACACTTGTAGTGTTACACACACATGTAGAATATCTTATGTGTGTAGAACCAGAATATGGAGACCAAGCCATGTAGGTTTTGTAGGGAATTATAATCCTTTTACTCCTTCTTGACTCAGTTCTGTCAATCAAGTTAGCTAACAGCAGTCTAACTATTAAGTTGTTATAATATTGGTTTTTAAGACAAAACTAATCTGAGAATAATGATACAGTGCTTAAATATGAACTTGTGAATAAAGACGTAATTATTCAAATGTCCAATCAAAAAATACATAAGGTGCTCGACTAACATCGTACCCTGCAGCTGAAGTGCCGATTCACTGTGTGCAAACTAAAATACAATATAATGATAATGATATAGAACATAGCTAGCTAAAATGATTATGTTCATGTGAGTGGTTCTCCAGGGTTTATTGAGTAAGTTCATAAAACATAAACTATACATAATGGAAGAATTATTGCTAATGTGATTTTTCAAAAGTATATTAATAATTAAAAACAAAGTAAATATAATATAACTATTAAGAAATTCTTTTTTTAACACTCATAGCTAGTTTTATCAAATTTCTATCAAAACTGAAGGTAATACTTTAAGTTTTGATGAGAGTAAAATATGTGTAGGTTCAATGAAAGCAATAGAGAAAAAACAAAGTAATTATTTAAGTTTAGAAGGCATAAGTAAACTAAAGGAAAACTATAATTATAGAGAGGGAAACTTATTCTTGGAATGATGTCAACCTTTCTACACTGTGCTATTTATCCACAACTAAAACTAACTTTAAATGAGCTAAATGGCAGTTGTATATTTTTGTTTATTTTGATATTTACTTGTTTGATTTTCCTACCTTTTTTAGTGGTGATATATTGTTTAAAATCAGCTTGAATTACATGTGGTGCTCTACCTAGTAATTTATTATGAAAGTGATGTGAGTTCCACTTCCTGATTCAATGCTTTCAAAAGGGAAAGCTAATTATAATTGCATTTTCATTGAGTGATTTAAACTTAAAAAAACAAATTTTTGCTGATCCTGTTAATAGACATGTACTGGATTTGGCTTTATGTGATCTGTTTTTGCAGTATATCCCTTGCTGATTTGTACCAAGTGAACAGGACTAGGACTCTGTGTTAATCTGATGTAGCTGAGTTTGTACACCATGCAAAATCTTCAGTATACACCGGTGTATAACATAAGGATTACTTTGTTATACATTATGAGAAACACCAGGATCTCACTCATCTAGTATACACCAGTGTTTCTCCTATGTATAGGTACAGGTGTACCATGTGTATAACCTTGATATAACAAAATTATGCCACATGTGTAAACCATATGTAAACCATATGTATACCATGTGTATAACTTAAGTATATCAAAAGCATACTACCCATTATGCATCACTTAAGTATATCAATAGTATACTACACTGGTTACAACAATAGTAGACAGCCTGCGTATATCTTTCATATTGCCTATGTATTTCAAATATTTATCACAGTAAAACAAAAGTATAATGACCACAAAAATAAAGTGATCTTGCACCATATAAATTTTGAAACACAAAATAAAAGAAATCACTTCGTCCAATAAAAATGGGTGAATATTGTTTGATCATTGTTATCACTGCATGGAGAGTTCTCCATGAAAAATGTACTTCATACTTGAAGCTTGCATCCTTTTCCTGATATAAATCTTTCAGATAGTATTCACAACATACACAATGTCCCCTTCAAAGTTCTGAACACATAAACACACACAAAATGAAATTGCATTCGACTACACAACTAAAACCTAACTTAAAATTAAGACAAATAATTATACTACACGTAATCTAATAAATACTTAGTCGGCGAGCGAGCGAGACAGTATTAGGGGTGGATAATGCAAAATCGGGTAGCTTGTTCAAGAGTTACTGGTGATTGAGATTATCAGAATGGTTGATGTTTGATACTACAAAAGTTACCATTAATCAGGTAAGAGAGTGATTTTGTATTTGTTTGCTGAAATAAAATGTCATAACTGCTATTATAGTGTTTGCATGAAGTAAGCTAAAAATAGTAACATTTTATGTTACCTAACTATCAGGCTCGCTCGCCATTTGTGCTCAAGCACACCACTAGTATATATGTATGTATGTATGGATGGTACGTATGCCCTTTAAACGCGCGTGGGGGGAACTTTTTTCTCCAAAAAAAAACAGCTTTTTAGGCTTGACCCCAGTTTATTCTGAAACTACAGCATTCAGCAAGCCTTACTTTATACTTAAGCTCCAAAGTGTGAGAAAATTCCTGCGAAAATGCTTCCTTTTCAAGAAACAAAAAGTTGATTCGACCGGTTACTATGGCACTGACGATTATTACCTAATACATTCAGTTGCACTTATCATTTAACTGATGATCCTTACCTACTCCATTCAGTTGTACTTATCATTGATTCATGTAACTACTATTTTGATTGAGTTTGAATGTACATGAGCAAATGGGATTTACTCCTTATTATTTATGATAAGTACAACTCACCGAAACGCGGGAGGATCGATCGACTTGACTGTAAAGCTGGAGCGCCGACAAGGGCAAGTATTTCCATCTAAGGCGCACCACCAAACGTTCCAGAGATGCCAGTGATCCAATGCCCGATAGAAGGCTGCGCGTACGAGACCCCCGACCTCGAACCGGTAGTTGCAGCCGCGCTCATCACAACCCATGCAACCAGTCATGGAACCCCCAGTGGATCTACACAAGCAGCAAGGGTTGAGAAGGTAAAGAGACCGACTGTGTCATCGGCCGGCACCACAGCGGACTGGCAGTACTTTAAATCGAGATGGAATGACTACGTAAAGGCGACCAAATTAGAGGGAACAGACAGGATCAAGACTCAGAAGAACTGAATGTCCTGCCATATTCGACACACTATGCGAAATCACATCAGCAAAGGTGACCAAAAGTGCTACACTGGATGCTTCAAACGTACTAAACCACCACCAATCCCTACCTCCCTGCCGTACCCAGCCACAGAAGCCAACCGGGAGAAACTCCAGCAATACCTCCTTGACTACTATAGCTCCAGTACCTTCAATGTCTGTGAACACCAAACCCTACCACTCATGGAAGGCCCACCAATGCGACTTATGATAGACCCACAAGCGTCCCCCACCGCTCATCATTCACCCATCCCAGTACCCCTTCACTGGCAAGACGATGTCAAAGATGGCCTCGACAGAGATGTGAGACTTGGAGTATTGGAACCTGTACCTATTGGAGAACCTCATGGTGCCACAGAATTGTTATCTGTGCCAAGAAAAATGGCACACCTAGAAGGACCATCGATTTCCAGCCACTCAACCTCCATGCCACCAGGGAAACGCACCACACCCAATCACCCTTCCACCAGGCGAGGTCAGTCCCTCAAGGGAAGAAGAAAACCGTGTTTGATGCATGGAATGGCTACCACAGCGTTCCTCTTCATCCTGAAGACAGACACTTTACCACCTTCATCACCCCATGGGGCCGCTACAGATATTGCACGGCCCCACAAGGCTACATTGCCTCAGGTGATGGATACACTAGACGATATGATGAGATCACCTCGTCCATACCCAACAAAACAAAATGTGTAGATGACACACTGCTATGGTCTGACACGATAGAAGAAAGCTTCTACCAAGCATCCAACTGGTTAGACATCTGTGGCAGACACGGTATTACCCTCATCCCAGATAAGTTCAGATTCGCCAAAGATGACATTGAATTCGCAGGCTTTGAAATCACCAATGATACTGTGAGACCATGCAAGAAGTACATCAGGGCCATCTCCGACTTCCCTAAACCACAAAACCTAACGGACGTAAGATCCTGGTTTGGTTTGGTGAATCAGGTATTGTACGCATTCAGCATGACTGACGTAATGCTACCTTTCCGGGAACTCCTCAAGCCCAGCATCAGGCTCCCTCGCCATTTGTGCTCAAGCACACCACTAGTATACTAGTATTTTGGCCTTTCTTTTATGTAGCTAAGAGCTTGTTGTCAACAGTGACTGGTAAATTCAAGTTGTCAGAATGGCTCAAATTTGGTACTACAAAAGTTACCACTGCTCAAGAAAATGAGGTAAGAAAGTAATTGTATATTTGTGTGCTAACATTGATTGTCTTTTGTTTTTGTAGCTGAGAGCTTGTTGTCAAGAATTCAAGGTAATTCAGATAGTCAAAGTAACTTCAATTTGATACTACAGAAGTTATCAATACTCAGGAAATTGAGTTAAGTAATAATTCCGTATTTGTTGGCTAAAATTACAAATAATAACACTGGTGTGAATTTTTTTATATTGAAGATGAGAGCTGCTTGTTCAAGAGTTACTGGTAATTGAGATTATCAGAATGGCAGATGTTACTACAGAAGTTACCATTAATCAGGTAAGAGAGTGATTTTGTATTTGTTTGCTGAAATAAAAGGTCATAACTGCTACTATAGTGTTTGCATGAACTAAGCTAAAACATAGTAACAATGCTTAGTTTTGTGTTACCTAACTATCGGGCTCGCTTGCCATTTGTGCTCAAGCACACCACTAGTATATATTTGTGTATACATGTGTGTATGGAAGATGTGTCAGTATTTAAATCTTTAAAAGATCATTTTTCCAAGGCAGTTCGGTCAATTACTTTTGCGAAAAAAGATTATATTGTTACTAAGCGAGATTTTTCTCGTGTGGTAAAGTCTCCTTTCGAGAAGGCATTTTCAATACCAAATGTTAAGGCAGGTTTTGCTAAGTGTGGTGTGTATCCATTCAATCGCAATGTAGTGCCTATTGAGAAAATGGTACCTTCTGTTCTAAATCAAGCTTCACTGTCTGTGTCTTCAGGTTCACCCGATGTTTCAAGTAATTCTCAGCAATCATCTTCATCAGAAGCTTCTGATCCTGCCACACCCTCATCTGTGAGCTCCTCACCTGCTATAGTGCCTGCCACACCACCATCTGTGAGCTCCTCTTCTACTGTGGTGCCTGTCACACCCATATCTGGGAGCTCCTCTTCTGCTGCTGTGCCAGCAAGACCCACCCCCAGTGATTTACCAGTGAGCTCCACCCCCAATGTTGCACCTTTAAACTCTACCCCTACTTCTGTCCCTACAAGTATCAGCAGTACTTCAGTTAGCCCTACTAATAATCCGCTGGTTATGGCTGGACTTATTCCAGCAGATATGGCACATATTTGAACAACGCCATTGCCAGATGCGGCAATGATAAGGAAACGCACAAAGTGTATTACTGGTGCACGGGACTTGACTGCAAATGAATACAGAGACATGTTATTGCAAGAGAAACGTAGAAAAGAAGATTTAGAACAGCAAAAAAAAAAGCGCAATGGAGGAAAGAGAGAAAAAGAAACAAGAGAGAGAGAGAAAAAAGAAGAAGTTGCCAGAGGAAAGAATGCAGGACGAGGAAGAGGTAGAAAGAGAGCTGAAAAAGGAAAGGACAAATTGCAAGAAAAGTCAGCGAGTAATATAGAAAATTCAGATTCCGATTCAGATGCAGGCGTGATGATGGCTTCCAGAAGACAGTTCATTCCTTCCATTGGAGAGTCCAGTTTGAGTCGCCCACGTCGGCAAACTCAACTTCCATCTCGTTTTAGGTCTGAAAGTGACAGCGACAACAATGATGGAGCTATCTGCTCAATATGTGGAAACAACGAACCTGAAGGGCTGGGAGATGAGATAGTTTTCTGGATAGACTGCTCAAATTGTGGAGAATGGGCGCATAACCTGTGTGCGTTTGGAAAAAAATACCATCACTAGACAATATATATGTAATAACTGTTAAAAAAATCAATGTTGCTACTTATTATTATTATTTTGTCATGACTACCTTCAACTTGACTTGTTTCATGCCTCATTTCAATGAACCAATGCTTTAAAATATTTTTTTAGTTTATTAACCATATCGGCGATAATAGGCCTTTTGCGTGCCTATCGTCGCCACTTAACCACTCCAGTATTGACTGTTATTGTCCCAAGCTAACTCAACAGAATAACGCAGTTATTGGTTGCACACGTAGCTTAGTGGTGTCCCTTACCATATGCATCCAAATTTTATCGCTGACTGCAGCGGTGAAGGAGCTATATCGAGAATGGACCAGAACGCGGCGATAATAGGCAAGTTTACGCTATACAATATTACTTCTTTACCTCATTTTCTTGAGCAATGGTAACTTGTGTAGTACCAAATTTAAGCCATTCTGACTATTTGAATTTACCAGTCACTGTTGACAAGTTTTTAGCTACATAAAAGAAAAGCCAGAGTTATTTTTGTATATTTAGCTAACAAAATATGGAATTACGTACTTATCTCAGCTTCCCTAGAGTAGTAGTAGCTGCCTTAGCATTAATACTACGGCATTCTGACTACCAATGACTCTTGACAACCAACAATCGGCACTCCGTATCCCCCCTAAACGGCGAAGTTTTGAAATTAAGTCTGGAAAAGGGTCTTCAATGCCATAGTAGCCGGTCGAATCAACTTTTTGTTTCTTGAAAAGCAAGCGTTTTCGCAGGAATTTTCTCAACTTCTGAGCTTAAGTATAAATTAAGGCTTGCTTAAAAAGCCATGTTTTTTTGGAGAAAAAAGTTGCCCGTACGCGCGTTTAAAGGGCATACGTACCAAGCGGTTGCAAGGCATGCGTTGTGTGAGGAGGCAAGCAAAACAAAATTATATTATTCTCTCTGCACAAATCAACTAATTCCAAGCCCATGTGTGACTTATGACCATCTATTAATAAAAGTAGAGGTCGTTGTGCTACACAGTATTTTAAGAATATTTTTTTAAACCAAGTTAGAAATAATTCTGTGTCAATTCAGCCAGACTCACTCTTGGCATAGAGGGCATGTCGGGACCTTCAAAACGATACTGTCCCCCAGGAAATGATTTAGAGTATATTATCATTGGCGGGTGGGGAACTCCAGCAGCCGATGCACAGCACAACATTGTGATATGCTCAGATGTTCCCTGGGATTGCCTATAAACGTTCTTTACCCCTCTTACCGTGACAGCTTTCTCTCGAGAATAATCTAGTGGTATAAAGGTTTCGTCACAATTATAAAGTTGTCTAGGGCTATGTAGTAATCCATTATCATCAAGTGCAGAATAGAGAAGATCGTAATATTCATTTACAATAGCTGGACTTAAGGCTTCAGCTCGGCTTCTTTCCAGTGAATCACAACGTCGAAGTGCTAGTTGAGGATACCACTGTCAAAAGGACACCCACCATTTCTCTCATGGTCCATACTCCGTATTAAATCTCTCGGCTGTTCCATATCTCTTGGCAATTGACCAGGCAAAGGCTTTTACCATTCTACGTGTGAGAGGAAAACCTCTGTTCGCCATATAAATGAGATACGATACTAGAGAGTCTTCTTGAACTGAGGAAAGAGCAGTAGTCATTCCTGGCTTTGAGCCATGTGCGACTTTACCTTTTATTCTGTCATCCAAGGTCTTTCTTGGTACTGAAAACTTGGAAGCAGCAGCTGAGATTGTAAACTGACCCGTTTTTACTGCACTCATAGCAGAGACCATGTCACTATCAGCCCATTTTTTTCTCTGACCACTATTGTCACCAACTCTTGACTTGATTTGGCGTTTTTTCAACATTTGGGAGGCTGTAAAATTACAAAAAAATATTACTGAATAGGAAAACCACTCTACTTCATAGGGATGCCAAAAAAGCTACTTCACAACGTACCTGGAGCTCACAAAAGCTTCTAGACACCAACCGCTAACCGTGGACAAGAGCTCGACTAGCCGCTAAAAGAAACAAACAGGCTATATAATGGCTGTAGCTTCTCACACCTTTTAGCCATGAACTAGGTTCAAAGTGCAAAATGTAGCCCGGGCTTTGTTCTTTCTATTGAGCATGCTCCCAAGTCTTGTACGCCACAAGTTTTGAACAATTCTGCATTGGCGATAATGAGACTGGTTTTCCGAGTGGCGATAATAGGCAAGTTTACGCTATGTGTGCTAAAATTGATTGTCGTTTGTTTTTATAGCTGAGAGCTTGTTGTCAAGAAGTCAGGGTAATTCAGATAGTCCAAGTAACTTCAATTTGATACAATAGAAGTTATCAATACTCAGGAAATTGAGGTAAGTAGTAATTCCATATTTGTTGACTAAAATTACAAATAATAACATTGGTTTATTTTTTTATCATAGCTGAGAGCTTGTTCAAGAGTTACTGGTAATTGAGATTATCAGAATGGCAGATGTTTGATACTACAAAAGTTAACAAATCAGGTAGGAGAGTGATTTTGTATTTGTTTGCTGAAATAAAAATATTATAGTGTTTGCATGAAATAAGCTAAAACATAGTAACAATACTTATTTTTATGTTACCTAACTATCAGGCTCGCTCGCCATTTGTGCTCAAGCACACCACTAGTATATATATGTTTGGACGTACGTATGTCATTTTGTACTTTGACTTTCTCGTATTTTTGTGTTAGCTCGTTGTTCGACCCGACCCAAACTTCACTAAACGGAATCCTCCGGTTTAGCGATCATTACCCGTATCATCCTAAAAATTGAATTGTTTACCGCTCTGAATTGAGGACCACAATATATTAGTTCAATAAGGAAAAAGATCCACAATATATTACTTTAATTTGGATAGAGGTCCACAATATATTAGTTCAATAAGGAAAAGGGTCCACAATATATTAGTTTAATTTAAATCGAGGTCCACAATATATTAGTTCAATAAGGAAAAGGGTCCACAATATATTAGTTCAATACAGAGAAGTGTCCATAATGTCAGTTCAATACGGAAAAGTATCCACAATACATTAGTTCAATACAGAAAAGGGAAGGTCCACAATATATAAGTTTAATATGGAAAATGTGTCCACAATATATTAGTTCAATATGGATTGCGGTCCTCAATATATCCATTCAATATGGAAAAGAGTCCATAATATATTACTTTAATACGGAACAGGTTCCACAATATATTAATTCAATACAGAGAAGTGTCCACAATGTCAGTTCAATACGGATAAGTATCCACAATACATTAGTTCAATACATAAAAGGGTCCACAATATATTAGTTTAATATGGAAAAAAGTCCACAATATTATATTAGTTTAATATGGAAAAAATGTCCACAATAAATATTAGTTTAATATGGAAAAGGGTCCACAATACATAAGTTCAATAAGGTAAAGGGTCCACAATATACTAATTCAATAAGAAAAAGGCTCCATAATTAGTTCAATATGGATTGCGGTCCACAATATATTCGTTCAATACAGAAAAGTGTCCACAATATATTACTTTATTATTGATAGAGGTCCACAATATATTAGTTCAATAAGGAAAAGGGTCCATAATTATTAGTTCAATATGGATTGCAGTCCACAATATATCGGTTCAAAGAGTCCACAATATATTATGGATAAAGGTTCCACAATACATTAGTTCAATACAGAGTCCACAATACATTAGTGCAATACAGAAAAGTGTCCACAATACATTAGTTCAATATGGAAAAAGGTCCACAATACATTACTTCAATATGGATAGAGGTCCACAATATATCTGTTCAATACGGAAAAGGGTCCACCATACATTAGTTCAATACAGAAAAGCGTCCACAATACATTAGTTCAATATGGAAATAGTCTGGCGTAGCCGGACCCTTTACCCAACAGCTACGCTGGGAAAAGGTCTGGGGACAATCACGTACGTTGGCTGTTCTAGAGCTAGCCCCATGATTTTGGGGGGTGGTCAATTAACATTCTTTTGGCCGTCTCCTAGGCCAACATGAGTGGGCGTCTGACCACTCTATAACAGGATCCTGCGCCGCTAATAATCTCTGGTCGCCATGTCCTTTTCTGAGACTGCTGTGCGTGCTGCTGCTGTACATTCCTCTGAGCGTTTAGGTTATAGGAATTTGAAGGAATTGGAGATGCAGGTGATCGTGGAATTCGTAATGGGTCAGGATGTGTTCGCAATTCTTCCCACAGGGTATGGCAAAAGTTTGTGCTATGCCTGCCTTCCAATACTCTATGATAAGTTGCATGAACATTCAAACAGGAGTATTGTAGTTGTTGTCACCCCATTGACAGCTATAATGGAAGACCAGGCAAGTTGGAACTGATGTAGGCATGCAAGTATTGTTAGCTTTCATATATTTTCTAGGTTTTGTGCTGGTCAACAAAGGGACTTTCAGTAGCAGCAGTTCATAGTAGGAAAAAATGTATGACAGCGATTGGGAAATACTTTTAAAATAGAAGTGAGCTCATTCAAGATAATTCTCATGTCCTTCATTTCACTTGCTTTTTGATGTCTTCCACTTTCATGTGCCACTTCGTTTTCTGTGTCAAAATTGTTTAGCACTGGAGATAGTACATGCAAAACCTTTGAAACCTTCATATTGAAATTTACTGTCTTGTTGGCACCAAGTCCACTGATTGATGTCTTAACGAGCCTGTTCAGGTGTTCCATATGGAGGTCATTTGGAATATTGGTTCCTTTCAATCCCTTGGTGTTGACAAAGCGACTCCATATTAATTCGGTGGCTTGCCTTGGTGAAAGTGTGAAGTCATGCTGCACCAGGAGGTTTAAGCTTTCCAAGGCATAGTTCTATCGCCCAGAACTACGAAACATAGGCAGCAAATATCTCCAACATCGAAGCACGCGGCTACCGTCACCTTCTCTGATAGCATCTGAATATTCCATGTAGAAACAGCCTAGACTCAAAATCCTTTTCGCATATATATGAACTTTGTCCGTGCAATTGTCATCTGTTGCTGGTTTGTGAAACAATATGTCAACAAACAAATCAAAAATATTGGTTGAAATTGTCAGTAGAAGTGTTTTCCTTTCTTCTGTAGTTAACATCCAGACATTCTCAGGGTCTGTAATGTATTTACTTGGAACACTGTTGATATTCTCCATTCCAAGCATATCCATAGCAGCTGTAAGAATGTGACACTTCACAATTAAAACAAAATAAAAGTCACATGCATTGTAATTGTCCAGTGGCTTCTTCACAACATTCGTTCTGCCAATGCAATTTCTAAGCTGGTACAAAGACCCATGATCACCAGCTGATTGAGTGGAATAATAATACCTAAATATGAGCTGTAATAACACAACCAAGTGGTTAATATTACTAAAGCTAATAAAGAGCTAATAAAGTGAATAATGTTACTTACACCCAAGAAATTTGCTTTGGCATGCCAATCTTCAGCAACTGGTACTATTCCTGAGAGTGCTTGAGGGTGAGTATGGCCATTCATTTTCCCCTTAATGGCAGATCTTGCCCTTGCTGCAGTTAGCTGATCTCCACCAACAAGTATCGAGCAAAATGAAGCACTTTCTTTTTTGACCACGTCACCAGTGCTGATTGTGCGTTCTAGGCAAGTACTTAACGAGGGAACATACTGGTGTAAATGTGTCATAATTTCCACCATTTCACCACTCTTGTTCTCATTTTTTGGAATGACACCCAAGGGTACCTGCAAGTAATAAATGTGTTGTGAGCTATAATCTAATTGTTGTTACATAATATAAAGTAAGCTACTTGGATTAATTTTATTACCATCATGGTAATAAAAGTGTAAACTATATTAGGAGCACACATTTTAGGCAAACTCATTAAGTGTATAAACAAACTGGAATCGGCAAATTACATATTGGCCGACATCATCACCTTTGTATGTGAATATCAACTTACCACTATAGATTTCTGGGACATCTCCTGAGAATACTGATGCTCAATGTGCCATTCAACAACTTTATCAAAAGAAAACCCCAAAAAAGAAAGATAAGATACAAGAACTCTTGATATTAGTATGGCAATATTTTGTCGTAGACATTTGTCATCACTTTTTGAAGGAAAAATTGCCTGTGCAATATTTTCAGGAGTCGAAGTGTTTGGCTTCATCAAATCAGAGAGTGAGGAGACATTAACGCGATTCTGTACTGCGTATGAATGGAAATAGTGTAGAGACTCATTCTTCCTGTCTGAACGCAAAAAGCGTGGCCTCACGGTTTTGTCAATGTTATCTCCACATATCCTGAAACTTTTAGGTACTACAGTTGATGTCATCCTCTGGATCTTGGCAATATGGTGGGCAGGTTCTAATGTTGTCGGTGGTGATGCAGTAGAAAGTACTGCAATCTCATCAGAACTTTCTGTTGTCTCACTATGGCTGTCAGATTCCAAGCATGTTTCACTACTATCAGACAGACTTCACTTTTCTATAATATTGTACTTCAGTGTTTTGTAGTGGAGCTCGACGTCCGATGGCATACGTTCCTTGTGGACACTCATAGATGTCTCCTACATGATCACAATCAGCACCACACACAACAAACAACACATTTTATTGTTGAACTAATATAATATTGGTATATAATGCATCAAACAATATTATTTCTATTTTATTTTATTTTTTTATTGATGGGAAAAGTGAATTTTTTTGGAAAAAATTTTTTTTTTTTTAGTATTAGTGGAGGGCCTAAATATTATTCAATTTTCTCAATCAAAAAATGCGGGGAATCCCAAACTCTTGGTCTATTTAGTGATATATGGTTGCTATTGGGTTTTCCCAGCCAGCATAGAGTTAAAAAAATAAAACGGTAATGCTCTATTCTGCGGTAGAAGATTAGATTTTTCCGCGTGCGTCCAAACAATTTAGGAACGAAAGGGTTAATCCCATTATTTACGCTGTGGTTGTCGGGTGCCTACAAGTTCACAATAAGCCGCAATTTCCCGGGTTTATTGTTTTTGGGTATTACACCAAAGTGGTTACAGTGGATGCCCAATTCTCGAGCCTCCTGTGACGTGCCAGCACTTATAACTCGCCCCTGCTCCAGTTCGTCTTCTAGATATTTGGAGATAAACACCTGTTCGTTCGGATGCTGACGCCATATTCCCATCTTTTTCCTTTAGAGCGGCTCTACCTGGATCAAAACCAACTCGGAAACCTTCCTTGATGCCTTGCAAAATAGTTTCCACCAGTACCCTGTCCGGGTGGCTTTGGAAATTTATATCATCTGGAATTCTGTCAACCAACTCAATCAGTTAATAATGCAAAGAATAATGATCAAGAGAAATTGTGGCACAGACGATTTGGCCATCTCGGTGCCAGTTCCTGGTTCCACGCCTCCATTCTCAGCGGTGTCTTTATCGTGGCCAGGCGCTGCGGTAGAACTACTCCCTCGGAGGTTCCCGAGCAGTCCACTAGCGCCCGCAATTGATAGCCCCGAATACTGTATATGTTGACGGGAGACCCTGCAGTAATTACAGTGTTTCATTATAATCTTAATTGGTAACTATCGTTGCCATTAGCCCACACCTGGTAAAGTACCGGTCCGCCCGCGCTGCTCGGCTTCGATGTCGCCCCTTTTCCTGTTGCTACTTTGACATTTATCCCGCCCAGACATAGCACTTGATTATACTTGCAAATACACCGTATGCGCTTATAAGTCAATGATGTACATGTAACCGGCAGAAATTGTTCATAGGTTTGGCCTCTTGTTCCCCAGTTAGTCCTTCTGTTGATGGTTGATAGCAGACTTGCACCTAGTGACTGGGTGTGGTCCCCGACAGCTGTTACATACGTGTTGAAAACGACAATCTTTCCCAAAACGGCAGTCCCCTGGATAGCGATTGTATTTCATGCATGGTTGGTCACTTCTGCTGGGGCTCTGCGCCGGCCCAGCCGCCCCACCAAATGCAATGCTTCGGGGTCTCTTCCTAGACTGGTACGGACAGTCGTTTGATGATGAGTGATCCAGACCTTGGCATTTGCTACACCAGTTTTCACTCACTAGTTCCTGGCCCGTAAAACATTGGGTGTAGAGGGCTTGGATCGGCTTTCACCCACGGCTGATCTGGGTTTCCCGCTGCCTCCTGCCTAAAATTTTGGTCATAAATGACCCATGCTGGCCTTTTATATTTCTTGCTCACTCGGGCAATCAGTGATTGGTACCCCCTCAAGTCTCCCAGAAGGTTAGGGCGATGGCTCGCTGACACCGCTACGTATAGTGCATAGCACTGGCTCCATGTGGCATAGTCAGGGATCGTTTTCCTGTTTTGTACTAAGTCAGCTGCCTGTACCACAATTATCTGCCCCTCTGTTGGCTGTGTCAACGATCTTCCTTTCCCCTTTGCTGGTGGGAGCTCGGTGAAGTCTATGTACTGCTCTGACTTTATTTTTCCCACTATTCTTTTCGGCAGTGGGGGCAGTTCTGGCCCCACATACTCCATTGGCAGCGCATTGGGAACGCCGTAGACATTCCCAGCTGCTTGTATAGACAGACTCGCTTCTCCCGCTTTCGGGTGTCTGTTGACACTGCCGAGATGTTGCTCGCTGTCCCCATAGTCTCCCTCAGCTTCTTGCACTCCACTGGCTGACAATTCACTCCCACTTGGTATCCCGGCCAGCTCTGCTGCATTTACACAAATACCATGCCCAGTCAAGCACCAGCCACCTTGATTGATACTATTATTAATAATACATTGACCAGCTCTTAATATATCCCATGCCTTTGCTTTCACTGTCCCCTGTGGGTTCATTGAGGCCTGCCCCTTGCCCTCAGTTGTTATTCCTACTTTCCCACATGTGAATAGCCAGCTCTTTGCACCTGTCTTTGACAATGTCAGCACCTTGCCCTTGTCTGTCCCGTAATCAGCATCATGCTACTTCTTCTGAGTAACTACCACACCGTGCAACTGCTCTGTATGCTTCAGCCTCTTGCAATTGTTCCTTGAGATAGCCCGCACCTTGCTGTTGTCTATCCATATCGTTACTGAAACAGCGCCTTGCTTTGCCTCCTTTTTTTTTCTTTTTTTTTCTAGTTGCCTCTTTCAGTTTCAGATCAGATCCTCAGTTTCTAGGCATCACACTTACTTAGTAACCATATACTTTCGCCAGTTTCTCTTTTGTGTCACAGCTGAGCCAAGCTGGAGGAAGGACTAGTGAATTAATTATTTAGAAAAAACTCACCCCCGTTGTCGGCAATGTCTCTCTCCCTGCTCTTCTGCAAGTGTGCTGCCACCCCCGAGATGATGGCTGCATCGTGGCGGCGTCCAGTTGTATCGCTGACACTATGGGTGGCCCCCAGGAGGGAGTCCTCGCTGTCAGCCCTTCGGCGGACGCTTCTAGATTTGCCATGAGTCGAGTCCCTTGCTAAGCTCTTCTACCTCGCTGGTTCTTTCTTCTCCTAGATGTAGCCTGGTTGAGTCGTTCCACGTGCTGGTGAACTGGTAAGGCCTCTCTCACGTGCTGTCGTAGTACTACCAACAGGTGTCGTGAACCCGATTCTTACCTTGTCCTAACACTGGGGGTGTCCCCGCGCTCCATGCCCCTCGTACCTGGTTAACCCTGTTTAATTAGTATTAAACTCCATTGAACCGGGTGCCAGCACGTTCTAATGATTGTGGCGATGCTTTACCTACCATAAATGAACGATGCTTTACCGAACTATACCAAGCTCATGAATTAATTATGAATACACACACCGTCGTCGTCGTCGTTACTGACACACAAGCGTATTATTATAAAACATTCACTTAATATTGTTATGAATCGCTTACTGAACATTGCTTTACTTTCATTAAGTGTTTACTATTTCAATTCAAACTAGCTCAAATTATTACAAGTATAAAGTGTTTTTAATTAACTTGTACAATTTGTATTGATTTCATCTCAAGATTAGATGACAATAATTGTCAATAAGTTTTAGTTTTTAAAAAAAATTGCATTCTGTGTCATAACTGTCCAAAAAAACAATGCACCTACAGCGTATTCTAGAGTAGATAGATCAATAGCTTCAGTTTCAGCAATATATTATCAAGATGAAATAAATAAGAAAGTATAGTTTCAACTTTTACAATACATCCTATTAGCTATATAATATTTTGGAGAATATTTCTACATACTTTCACAATAAGTGTTGCTTAAAAATGAGAGTGAACAGTTAATAGTAAAAGAAGTAGTTATACACCTAGATAATATTAATTACCTTGAACATTCCAGTGCAAACAGGGCTTGTATAATAAATATGAGCACAGAGTAAAATTAAAATGAAGTGAATAGGGAAATGCTCACACATGGTCAATCACACGACAGACACATACACAACTAAGTCTACACCACTGATATCACAGCTAGCTAACATTGTTTAATAAATGAAGAAATGAACAACTAGTGGAATTGAACAAGCTTATATTTATAAAATATAGGAACAACCATTAGTATTTGATTATTCTATTTGGTAGCCATTTTGGTGGTTATTATTGGTGATAACTTTGATTGATTTGTAGGTGGTAATTTTTGTGGTAAAGGGGACTTTTCCATTTCAACTGAAATATTATCTTCCAGAGTTTTTGCTGATTCATCAGTCTTGTTAAGTGGTGTTGACTTTTTATAGTCATTAACAAGTTCATAGGGTGCACTTATTTCATACGTCTCCATTTTGGGTAATAGTTCACCTGTTAAAATGATTCATTTGTAAAAAAATAGCATTTGTGAGTTAATTATTATTAGTAGTAGTAATATTAGTATTATTGTTAATTCAGTCATTCTTGGCTGAAATAATTATAATAACAGCAATTTTTCTTGTTCTAACAGCCAATATTGTTAGTTGAAGAGTTGGGTATAGTGAGGCAGATTTGTGAAAAAGATGTGCATTTCCGGCAGAAAGCGTGAAAATTGGTACAAGGGGGCTTTAAAATATGCTGAATCCAAAAATAAAGGGAAGCAAGTCATACTGCTAATGTAACCTGTGGAAAAATCGAGCTGAACATTAATTTAATATCAAATTTAATTACCTAAATTATTATTAAACATTTTTGGGATCTCTCCACCTAATACCATATTTTCAGTATTTAAATTTGTTGGTTTAAATATATGTATAAGATATGGACAGAATATAGTTGAATATAATCAATATTAACAGTTTACGTTGTGCATATTAAACCAAAAAATGAACTTAAAAATGTAACTGTATTATGCACATTGCCCACCACAAGAGCACGACTGTGTGCATGGTAAGTTAGTTTTATAGCATTTGCACATGCCAGTACAATTGTTGTTCTTACAGGTACATTTCACAAGTTCACGACAAGCTTTGGATGCTTCAGGTAGTGTGCTCCATTTTGGTACCCAGGTATCTCCTTTCAACCAACCCCAATCTGTAGGAGAAGGTACTTTGTAACTTACTACAAGAGTTTTGCCCCACATGTGTCCTGCCTGAAATAGCGCACGTTTGGCATGCTGAAATAATGCAGCTCTGGTTGGGGGAATATTCTCTATCTGTGTCGATTGCCACAAGCAAAAAGTTTTTTTTCGTGCCTTGTTGACACTCTGCAAAGATGATGTACGCTTGTACAACAGTACGACAAACCTTTCCAAAATGTTCATTTCAGTATCAGTAATTTGGTGTGGAGAATCAGAAAGTTTGCAGAAAAGTGTTTGAAAGACTTCTGCTGACTGCCATATTTCCCATGCAGTTCTTTTACCAATCCCACTAAATGCTGAGACTGTGTCACATCCAGAAAAAGCGTGTAAAAATAGTATCCCTCGGGATCTTTCACTACCTAATGCAGCTGCAATGTCATGTGCAGAGATGAACCGGAAAGTTTTTCCATGGTCAAAGGCTATCCAGATTTTACATTCCTGGAGTATGGCTGCTGTTCTAATGGCCAGCACAACTACATCTGTGTCAGTGGCTTGAATTATACTTTTCTTGAGACCATACTTATAAGCATGAGCAGCATGCAGTAACATTCTCCCATCTGCCTCATCTTGTGTACATGGTTCTAGTTGTGACACATCAGATTGTGGGTTGGACAGAACTCTGTCTTCATGGGTTGTGATGAGCAGCTTGCAATTTGGTACACTAAAATATTTCAATTTGCAAGCAAGGAAATTGAACAATCCTGTTTTGTTGGAATCCACCCTGAGAAAGGTCTTCCAATTTATAGGAAGTTTCGTACTTTGCTTAGTACAGCAGAACTTCAATCATCCAAACGTAAATAAAACACTTCATTTAACTGAAAACCTAAACTCTAATAGTAGCACATGCATCCACGAATAATTGTTTGGGGCTACACGTAAAGCATCACCAGAACCACGACATTCTCGCGCATATGATTTAATGCTTCCTGCTGTGTAGACATCCCACACGACATCCAACCGTTTTACACACTGCAATTGTCTAGCAATATGTGGAAGAAATATATACTCTGAATAGTCTTGGAATGTTTTCACCATCACACCGGATCTTTTTGAGTTCAGTGTGTGTACCAGTGTAATGTCTGAAAGTGGTGTATCAACTGGTTGTCCTGCCAATCCTTCCAAGCATTTCATTAGATCTGACTTGTTGCCCTGACGTAATGAATTATTATCAGCAAGTGCAGGTGGCCATGGATGATTATCATGCTCAAAGAAAAAATCCAGTTCTCCCTCTCTTGATTGACATGATATGTAGCTACATTCTAGAGAATAACCGAACATCACTTTTCATAGTAGTTTTTTTAGTACTGCTTCAGGTATTTTTCTTCTGTCTTGACTTAAACAAAGGCAAATTGTTCTTGTGAATGGTGTCATAGAGAGATTTTGATGTTCCACCCAGTCGCTCTTCAGTGAATGCTTGGTACTGTTCAGCTCCCATTTCTTCAGCTGTTTTGATAGCATCAACTACTTTCTCTGGCATGATAACGTTGGTATGCAAGGTTACCAAGTCTGAACTATCATCTGAAAATGGGTTTCCCATTTCCTCAATTGCATTTTCACAAGATCTTTAGTATGGGAAAAAAACTATTTCTGTATACTTGGTATTTGCTCATGATGAAGATTGCTGTTGATTCGTTTTTTTTCTACTCTTCACTTCATATTCAATAAGCATCCTTCCAATTTCTGGACCTGAGACCATCCAGCGTTTCAGTGCTGCTTCATTTTCACTTATTCCTATGATCCCAGCATCACCTTTAACTATAGCGTTTTGTTGCTCATGAATTTGATCATGGGCCAAACATAAAAACTTGTGAGATGTTTTCTGAGTAACAAACCTCCCCTTTACAAATTCTTCATATATTTCTGGACATCGACTTTGAAGCTGCAGCAGATCTATCACATGAGTAGTGAGCCACCTCGCATAGTGGATATGGTCCATGGCAAACATCCAAGGAATTATCTTGCCCAATGCTTCTATATAATATGTGACCGTCTATAGGAAAACCAGGCACAACGCGGCACCCTTCGAAATTTTTTTTTGCACTTACAGAGTTGTCGGCGTCCAGATATTGAGCTCTCCAAGTTTTATCGTCGTAGCTTAAGTCGTTCCCGCTATAATAGACCTAACCGTTCCCTTCCGCCGGCTTGAAACAATACATTTTTAAGAAATCGATCGATCTTTTCTCTATATTACGCACGCCGCGTTGTGCCCGGTTTTCCCGTAGACGGTCACATATAATTGAAAATTTGCTTCTCGCTGTGATCTCAAGAACTGAAGGAAGAGAAGCTGAAGCTTCATAGGTTAAACTGTGGATGGCTGACTTGCATATGATTTCACCAGTCATCAAAATCAAGAGTGTCCTCTGATCTCAGCTCTTCCTTGTATGCAGCATAAGCACGTTTTTGTAAAATATTCAGAGCTGCTGCTGAAACTTGATGTTCCCATTGACCTCTGGTAACATGTGAGCCCTTCAATAGACCATACACTCTTCCTTCAGTGGTGACATTAGCTGCATTAATTGCCTCCGTCCATCCACTACCAGCCAGTTTTCAACATGGCCTCTACACAACTGGAAATCTGGAAAAGCAACTGATTCTAATTTCATTTCATTGTTAACATTTTGACTGGCTTTTCCTTGAAAGAGATCTTTCTTAATTTTCATCAAGTTGCACACCTCATATCACTTGCTTCCCTTTTTTTTTTGGATTCAGCATATAAAAATACACTTATATACAAAATTTCACGCTTTCTGCCTAAAGTGCACAGATTGTTACAAATCTGCTCTACTAGTAAGTTTTAATTAACAATATTGGCTACTAGTGGTGTGCTTGAGCACAAATGGCGAGCGAGCCTAAAGACTATACTATTTTTATATGAATGATTTTGACTTCTAACACTGAAGCTACTGATAAGGTCAAGACACTTACAGGGGTAACACAATCAAAAATCGGGGATGTTTAGATATATGTATGGACGTACGTATGTCATTTTGTACTTTGACCCTCGCGTTTTTGTGTTAGTTATGTGGTCGACCCCGTCCCAAATTGCTCTAAACAGAATCCTCTGGTTTAACGATCAGTACCCGTATCACCCTAGAAATTGAATTGTTTACCATTTTGAATTCTTTTGCGGGTGCAGTTAAAACTAGAAAACTTAAGGGACTTCCATTTCTTTACGAGTTAGTGGCGGTGGTAAGTCAATGCGCTGCTTTTTGTCATGGTTATAAGCCGTGCGCAACAGTATTTACTTGAAAATACCATAGATACACGAACAGAAGGGATTGGAAACGCCGTATTATTCGCGACTCTGCCGCCCATAAGCTCTATTGCAATTGGCGTGAACCCTTTGATGTTCAGGCGCAGTATGCGCGAATAATAACTGTAACAAAAGTCAACTAAAAATAGGCTTCACTCCTGAGCTCATACAGGTAGTGATCTGTTTATGGAACAGCACCAGAGCTGTGCACTAGATAGAGTCACCACACTTATAAAAAAACCCAGCTGTTGAACGGGATTTGGGCGGCTGAGCTACAGTTTAAACGCGGACTTAGAGGTAAGACAACCTTATCAGGAGCTAGTTACCCCTATAAAATCTTCCTGAAGTTGTAGGCTATAATTTTTAGGGGCTATACCTGTTGATACAGTTCCACTGCAATGTAGGAAGGTCTTTTTTTAATTGTCCTTATATGTTTGACAGAGCCTTTCTTCAGTCATCCATGGAGTAATTGTAGAAGTGCTGTCGTAACCCCTCTATTGGAGGGGTATTGTTTAGTTTTAGTCCAAAAAGTGTGTTTTCTGGCACTATGTTTATCACTCCATCGTATGAAACCATATTTTGTTCTAGGTATGCCTCGAAAGCCAGGATTTCAGCATCGCAAGAAGAAGGAGAAAGAGCGGCGCTTGGAACGTCTTGCAGCATCGACTGAAGCCATTTGCCAGCCTCTCAAGACTCCAATCGAGGCTTTTCTACTTAATTGGAGCATCTAGCTGAATCCATTAAGTTACCCAATAAGGAATGGAGTAACCAAAGTCCAGCAGAACGGGGAAAACTGTGTTTCTGTAAAATTTCCCAGCCAGTTGTACTAGCTCGAATCCTCTATGTGTAACACATACTGTTACTG
>WLWD01001258.1_pt1:0-15000 | contig 28383 bp, 18 predicted proteins | sample 6712731 | NCBI WGS metagenome assembly WLWD01 (sample SAMN12718690, study PRJNA576275) | sponge metagenome | isolation source: marine sponge | host: Mycale hentscheli | place: New Zealand: South Island, Marlborough, Capsize Point | collected 2014-11-01
TGCAAAGCTGTATGCTAAGAATCCTTACCTAGTATATTTCAATTGACTGCTGCAATATGATATAATTTCAAACTTTATTTAGCAGAAACTAGAGCAACAAAGGTGCGAACCTCAGCGCTAGCTGTGCAAAACCATTCTATTAACTTATCTAAGAGCACAAAGCCAGCTTACATCCAAGGCTTAAAAACTACTTCCAGGATATTAGCCACACCCACTTTCCACACCCAAACCATAGCAAATTACATCTAAACCATAGCAAATTACATCTAAACTACATCAACACAACCACATCATGTGTATTAAGATAAAAGCATAAAAACTAAACAATGCTTACTCTAGACTCAGTGACAGAAGAAGGAAGGAATAATGAAAGAGAAGGACAAACATAAAAACAGCAGAAAAAAGGGAAGGGGATTAATTTATTAACTAGCAAAACAGAGTAAGAATACTAGAGCATCTAGTTGTGAATCCTAGCTAAATGGCAAAAATACATGTTCAGAGCACAAAATATTTTGCTTAGGTCATTATATAGCTTGTTTCATCACATGGCACACAGCTGCATCATTAGGCTGGTAATTTTAAACTCACTGAAGCTATATACACTTACTGACCACTTCATAAACCTGTAACTGACCGTTTGTAATAAGGAGACCTCAGCAGTAATTTTTGCTAGCACACGACTGTCGTCTAACTTTTTGCAATGACGAACAGTGGAGTCCCCGGAATTGAGGATGAACCATACCGTACGTATACCATTACGCATTTCATTCTTTAGGGGGAATGCTTTGTGTATTGGTGCAGTTTGATGCCACTTTTGATGCCTGAATGGCTCCCATTTCGGAGAAGTGTTGTTGGCAGACAGACAGACAGACCCAGTGGACAACTATAACCCTCAGTGTGCAGCCACACTGAGGGTTAATACAGAATTGAAGTAAATCTATTTTAGTGTGAAACAACCTGTGTACTCTCATACACATGCTTGTAATTCAAAACACAACAACAAGCACAAAAACAAAACCACATAGGTTAACCAAGCCAACTGATAAACAGCCTGACACACGCACACACACACAATTAAAGAGAATAGCAAACATCACACATCACCAGAATTGAAACCTCCTTCCAGCCCCCCCCCCCCCGTGTTTACCCTGCTTAGTAAGCTACAATTTTATGCCGGTAAATGTAAAGCTATGATATGTAGCCAAGTCAGGTATTTTGGGGGAGGGAAACATTCCAAGGATGTCCTCAAGTACTTATGAAAAGAGACCCAAAGGTATATGTACACGAAACAAACTAACTGCTGGAGTACTATTTTAGTCTAGCCCATGCAAGAGGTGTGACAACAATGTGTCCCCATCACACATGTTGTAATTCAACATGTGCTAGCTACCCAAACAAAACCACAGAGGTTAACCAGTAAACCACAGCAGCTGCTTTAATGTGTGCCCTAGACTCACTCTGACTTAGGGTCATGCTAATATATTTTTGCTAAGCTTGCACAGAATAATGATCAGCTAATTAAACAATTTAAATAATAATGACATCACAATAGCAAATAACCTAGTGTATGAAAAATGTACTGTAAAAATTAATAACAACAAAACAAAACGAACAAAAACAAAAAACAACAACAACCTATGAATATCTGCTAATGCAAACTAATAGTGAGTGTTGTCCAGTAACGCCGTCAATTGTCCCATGCGACTAGGATGATAGAGAAGTCCCTTGGGATGTCCATGCCAAAATAAAAAAATTATGAAATTTAAAACTTTCTCTGCTAGGGAACCCCTCCCTGTGGTTGAAAAGTAGCCCTAGCCCATTGTGGTTATAGTCACATGACCGACACACCCAATTTTGGGGGGTTTTGCTCCCATATGCTCGGGACGCTTCGCCCCCCGCACCCCCCAGATGCTGTGACAAACATATGAATCAGGCTAATGTGAGTGAATTGAACATGAATAAGATGCTGCTGAATTGTTAGAGCCTTGTAATATGCCCGTGGACATTTGACGGCATTACCGGACTACTATGCATATCATACAGATGCACACACAAAGAACAGTCCAACAAGAAGGGAGATAGAAGGGAGAGTAAAAAAGAGATAGATGAAAAAAAAAAATTTCATACAGAGGAGGAGGGGGAACTGGAATTTCCCCCTCAAGGTTCTAGCTTCCCCACACCCAAGAAGTTATAAATAATTGAATAATAATATACTATATCAGATCTAATAACAATAACAATACTAATAAGAGCGCACAATATGCACTACAAGTGCCAGGTCCACTACACTAAACTACTTCTTCCCCAAGCAAAACATGCGAAAAACACCATATCCACGTACATACAAACCTGCGCGCATACACACATCTAACCATGGCACGATCAAGCTTTCCCAGTTTGAAATAGAGAGCACCACTACCGTTGAGTATCTCTGGAGGAATATCAGCTCCCACTTTATCTGTCAGAATGTGTGATGACTTATAGTATGCATCAACAGCTAAACAACAAGAACGTCAACAAAAACTTGAGTCAAGCGCTTTTTGTACCATTTTGCTACTCCAATTTTAGATGTTTGTGAAGATCGTAAATAACAACTAAATATGCAGTATTCTGCTTACGTTGTTCAGAATTGGTTGTCATTATTTTTATTATTTATTTAAAAAAAGCTCCAGTTTTTGTATTATGTAGCAGGGCTCTGAATCACATAGTGCCTCCAGATGAGGGCACTATATGTGACTGTCTATGGGAAAATCGGGCACAACGCAGCATGCGTAGACGTTGTGAAAAGATAGATTTAGTTCTTAAAATTTTATAAAATAAACCTAACGAAGGGAACGGTTAGGTAATATATAGCGGGAATGCTAAAGCTACGATGATAAAACTTGGAGAGCTTAATATCTGGATGCCGAGGAGTGTGTAAGTGCAAACAAAAAAATGTTTTTGTCGGGGCCGCGATTTTCCTGTAGACGGTCACATATGTAGTGCCCTGGTAGAGGGCTACTACATGTAGTGCCCTGCCTCTCAGGGTATTAGCAATGACTACCGTTGCTATTTTCTAAATTAGTTAAACACTGTGCGTCCGTTGGGAACTACTGTGTTTAGGGTCCCTCTGGCGTCATTAGTAGTACCCTTGTTTCACTTGGGATGCCACAACCCTGGTACTTCAGGACCCTACACAGTAGTGCCCTCGGTGACAGCGCCTAATTATTATATAATCAGTTCCAAATACATTATCAAGTACCATATTCTTGCAGTTAGACGTTGCCTTCAATACTTAACCTCCCAGCTCGAGAGACTTAATAAAACGTCAGCCACTCTTGAATAGTAGCTGCAGACAAATGTTACTGATTCCACATAGTGCATTAGACCACTATAGGACTTCCAAATGTAGGAGTAAATTCATGTACTCTATAGTCCACTTGGTCATCATTAATAACAAATCTTGAATTAATAGCCACTATTGAATAGTAGCATTCATCAGCAGTAAGTTATAAAGAAACATTATTGCAAAAATGCTCTATCAAAGTAAACCCAACACATGGTTACAATTCAGTTCTCATGAGATGCTGAGCAAAATTTCATATTACACTCGAACCTCTCTTATCCGTTCGTCTAAGTTACGGACACCTCTGTCTACCGGACACCAACTAGAATTATTGACTGCGTACGGATCGTCAGTGTAGTCGGAAAGCTACCAAATTAAACGAATAAAATCGGAAAAATATTTCGCGTGTGGCACTTCGAGTGTATTTGATAGTAGCGTTGTTTGTGGAGATGGAGCAGATAATCAACAGGCAGTTAGCGCGTCTACCGCTAGTTCTTCTTAGAACTCGTTGACCGGCGGCGTCGCTGCTAGTTCTTCTCAAAACTCTTTGAAAGGCAGTGCGCTGCTAGTTCTTCTAAGAACTCAACGACCAGCGGTGGTGGAGGTAAGGTCGCGGTAACTAAACCAAGCGTAGCGTTTTAACTCTAGAAAGAAAGCTGGAGATAATATCAGAAGTTAAGAAAGGGAAGTTAGTGAGGCAGTGTCTGGACAGTTTGGTGTTCCAAAATCTACAGTGAATGATATTTGGACATGAACGATGAAGAAATTGTAGAAGATGTTTTGCAAGAGAGAGAAGAATCTGAGACCAAAAATGAAGATGAAGCTTCTTCAAATGCAGTTACTCCATCGCAAGCTTGTGCTGCTTTCGATACTGCTTTGGAGTGGTTGGAGTCCAAAGGCAACACACACCCTGCACATCTTATGCTGGTAAAAAATTGGAGAGCCGATGCAGCTCAGCCTAGCTTGAAGTCTATGAAGCAAACTAAAATCACTTCATATTTTAAATAAATTGATTCATGTATTATTTTTTAATTTTAAGTAATATACTAATTCAATTATCAAATAATTAATTGTATACACGGTTCACACCGAATAAATTAAGTATTTCTGAGAAATTAAGTATTTCTGAGTTACGGACATTTCTTAGTTACGGACACCCCTTGGTCCCAGACTGTCCGGATAAGAGAGGTTTGAGTGTATATGGTTGGTTGGTTTACCCGCCATATATGACCACCAACTATGGACTGGAGCTAAACAAATGACTTACCACACCTACCTATACATTCCCCTGCTCCAGAACACTGCCCAGTTCTATATTACATTGACCACACCTACCATTAAATCCCCCTGTTCCAGGATACTAATGCATTGACCACACCCACCATTAAATCTCCGTGTTCCAGGAAACTAATGCATTGACCACACCCACCATTAAATCTCCCTGTTCCAGGATACTAATGCATTGACCACACCCATCATTAAATCTCCTTGTTCCAGGATACTAATGCATTGACCACACCCACCTTTAAATCCCCCCGTTCCAGGATACTGCCCAGTTCTATCTAAGTCTCCATATCATCTGGGAACTGGTCTGTCACTTTCTTCAAGTACTCCTAAATATTTCATAGTTGCTAGGCTTAGCTGCCAGAACCTTCTCAAAACACTAGGTAGCATTTTTACTGTCACTTTGGGCGATGTACATCGTGAGGCAACACTGGACAAAAACCTGGTGGCCTGCAGTGAACATGAAACACTAAATTGTTGTATACAATTAGTCTACTTGATTGTTCATCACTGGACTATGAATATGAAGCTAAACATTCATACTGTGTGCTATACGCTGAGCGTCTAACAAAGCTGAGAACAACTGGTCCAGTGGGTACAACACTTCTCTATATGCGACTGCCTACAGAAAAATCACGCCCAATGTGGCCTCCATAAAAAAATTTTAAAAAAAATAATAAATTTTTTTTTTTGCACTGAGTCGTCAGCATCTAGATATTGAGTTTCCAAGTGTTATAGTCATAGCTTAAGTGGTTCTCAATACATTCTACATAACCGTTCCCTTCCGTTAGCTTATTTAATGCAATTTTAAGAATTCGACCAACCTTTTCCCTGACATTTACACACGCCATGTTGTGCCTGATTTTCCTGTAGACGGTCACATATAATGACCTGTATTATCAAAAATTAACCAACTGTATGAAATGTATGTGGATTAGCACCTCCGAATACAAGAGTTTTGTATAGGCATACAGGGAGCTGGGGAAGGAAGAATATTCTCTAAGTGAAAGTCTCTCCCCCTCCCACCCCCCTCAAGAAAAATAATCATAATCACACTCTTTCTTAAAATATGCTGTACTCAGTACTAGCCATAGAATACATACAACAGTACCCTCTAGCAGTCATTACAACACAATGTACACACCGAGTTCTCGTCTTCACCTATCCAAGTACAAAAATGAGTGTGGCTTAGCATACTTGAAGTCTCCCCTCAGCAAAAAATCCAGTATGAAACCCTGCCAATATGTAAATTCCCGATGATGCTTATGTGTGACCTACATGTAACACTCTCGCCTGTTTTATCATGCCCATCAACTCTAATTGCTATGTTTCCAAATTGGCACCTTTACTTTCTCTTTGTGAAATTTCTCATTATTATTACCTGAGTTGTCTTGTGTTGTTCTTTCCTCCCTGGCTCACTCAATGAGTGCTGTTCCTTTACCAGCAGCTGACAAATGGGAGTGCGTCTTACAGCGTCCCCTTTTAGTGGGGTGTTTGTGTTGGTGGTCGTAGTAGCTTCTGTGCTGAAAATACATGAAATAAGACAAAAGCAAAAAAAAAAATATAGTGAAGTCAGAGAATATGCAGTACTCAATACTAGCCATGAAACCTTTTCACAATATCATACTCCACAAGGAGATTTAAAAAAATCAAAGCCCGAAAAAAATGACTACTTGAATATGAAAAAAGAAAGAAAAAAGATCAACGTTTATCCAATTGGTAGGTCAGTTTAACTGTACTAAATGTCTCATTTCCATACTTAAAGCTTTACCCCTCAAATAAAAATCCTGTATCAATCCCTGATGGGGCTAAAGTTGAAGTGATCACATATAAAAGGAACACTGCAGTTATCATCAGATAAAAATGTTATTGAAGTTCTGATTATCAACCAATATCACACCAGTGCTCTCGAGCTTATCGCTATCTATAAAATTGGTTATCTACCTTCACACAAAGTATCCATATCTCAAGCTAGCTCAATCAATGTCTTGTTGTGTGTCCGCGTTTTCATTTTGTAGAATCTCGCTCTCTGCCGCCACTTTACATCACGATCCAATAATAGACACTCTTTTTAGGACAAAAACCCTTTACCCCATCAAGTATCAAGGGATTTAGGATAAAGATACCCTTTACCCTCCCATTAAAAGTTAAGCGTTATTCCTTGACCAAAAGTAATTTTATTCTTGGCTTTGTCTGTGTAGAGGGCAGAAGCAGAAGAAATGTTAGTCTAATCAGTCTAAAGATGTCTCGTCGACGTAAGTGAAAGGTATTCATACAAGTGTTGTTTGGTAATAGCAACCTAAGTCAGATTTGGGCTTACCATATGGTGGGGTTATCAGCCACCTGCACATTGCATATTTAGCTGATTTCAACTTGATGAGAACAGAAGCTTTATGATTACAAGTTCGCCTAAATATATCTGTGCATGTAAATGTCAGAAAGTGTACACCCTATGCTTCTAAATAATGGTTTGCAAAATCATGACACTGATGTACTGATAGAATGTATCATAGTTATTCTAATTACAGCACCAAATTAATTCAGATTCTGAAATAGTCTATTATTGGAACAGAACATTAATTGTTGGTTTGAGCTGGTTCTAAAATTAGGTCTGAGCTTAGCAATTAGGATGGAGTTGGACCTGTGACCTCGGCAAGTGATCAGTACATTGTCACATCTTCGTGCAGTGATGGCAATTTTGGAGGACCAGCACTAAATTTCATCTTCTCTGCTTCCCTTTCATAAAAAGCAGTAGTTTCAGCACAGATAGAGGTAGAAGATAGTCCCACAAATCTATGTATGCGATGAGTCCGTACATATTGGCTAAGCACCACAGAATAGTTCCAAATTCAGTTTAGTTTGTAATAGAACTAGCAAGAAAATATTACCGCGAAAAGGTGCTACTATTAGAGTGGTGCTGTAATTAGAATATGGTATAGAGCAGAGTCTATATCCTTGAAGCCCTGTAATATTATAGAAATGTATTCAGTGTTATAGGTATACTTTGTATGTGTAATCATGTAGGAATCTGTGATCTTGATGAAGAGATTTGTTGTGATCTCAGTGACAGCAAGAGGTGAAATAGAATAATATGTGAGTTTGTATTGAACATGAGTAACTAAGGTAGTCAGGATTAATAGCATGAGTAAGGTAATTAGAATGAGGTGATGCATCGTACGACTAACCATGCTATTAGTTGCTAATAGTTTGCCAACATCCTAACATGTATTAGAATTGCAGTGCTATTAGCTGTTTATTTAGCATTGATATTTTGTCCTTGAGCTGATGATCAAAGCAGTGGTTGCCTGGCTAGCTCTCTTTACAAGCTAGCAATACCATTACTTTTCTAGGCAGGGCTGTAAGATTGAAATGTGCATTTGATGACCCTTACCAAACATACCTTTAATTTAAAATTTGTTGTGCAACATTCATGAGGATTCGATATTAAAAAAACAAATAGCTAGAACCTGTGATATTTACAAAATTCATTAGTATTTAAAAATAATTGGATTTTTTTTGACAAATGCTTAATAAGTGTTTGTTGAATAAAATCAGTTATCTTAGTTTCACTCATCTCTGCAGTTGTTCTATCACAGTTCCTTCTGTAACTTCAAACACCTTGGATCCCATTAGAGGCTGGATAATAAAATCACGATACGTCATGTTCACTCTTTGGCAATAGTTTCACTTCTCTCTGGTCCTGTTTTCCTAAATCACACTGTAGTAACAGTGCAGTCTAACATATCTTGTTACATACCACTTTTTACCCATTACACGTGTGCCTGTGGAGATATGTATACATTTATGTGGCATGTGTATGTGTTCATGTTTGTGTAGGTGAAGTACTTTCTGACAATGGGCCTAACTGATATGTTTGATGTGGTAAGTTAAATGCAGCTAAATGTGTTAAAGTCACGACATGCACGCACGCACACAAACACACACACAAACACACACACACACACACTGTCTATGAGCCCAAGCAATGAAACAGATACTTTCTATTTAGTTAACCTGCTTATTCTTACCAGATTTGTATGGTTATGTTCATATCTGGTAAAAGGACAGTAAGTATGCAAATAAATAACAGATTTCAGCAAGAAGTCAAGATAACATTATCATTATATTGAATGCGTAACCCTGAATATTCTGGGGCCCTGGTTAATTCTATGCATATTCTAAATTTTGAATTTCTGTCTAGCAATACTTATCTATGGCTAGGCTGGGTATAACTGCTTGTGGAAAGAAAATCTGATATTTCTGTGCTTGCAACAAAACTTATAGATTGTGTTGTATGTGATGTAGATAATGTGTGCCATCATGGAAGAGTGAAGATCTGTTCTCAAGTCATCTTTTATTGTTGAACCTTCACTTGTTGATCATGTATAGTTTTTTTTTTCTTTTTCTTTTTTCTTCAAAATGTAATGTATAAACATTATTAGTGAGAATTTATTTAAAACAACCCAAATAAAATTGAAGTGTATCAAGGCTTTATTTTACTTGTCGATCTATCCTAATTCATTATATGCACGTTGGGTACAAGGTCCTCAGATATACAAGACAAAAGATAAAGCACAGAAATATAAAGGGATAAGTGGCATTTAATTATTTTATAATAGTCTCTATGGTATAGATATGTAGTATTTTGGCAAGAACTTCAAATTGATTTACTGAGTCACACTCATACCATTTGTTTATCACACACAGCAACCAGTCTTTTAAAGAAATTGACAAAATTCAATCATAATATAACAAAAATGTTTTCCTTAGACTGCTTTTACAAGTTGCTCTCACCAGGATTTAGGAGTATACTATAAAGTGTTGTGATACATCATAGGGTGTTATGGTACACCATAAGGTGTTTCATTAAACACCTACTTTATAGTAGGGTGTTATGGTGCACCATAGAGTGTACCATAACACCCCTGTTTAATAGGGTGTTCCATTACACCCTAGTAAGGGTGTACCGTTACACCCCATTTTTTACTGTGCATGGAAACCATTATTAAAATTATAATAGCTAACTCATACAAAAAATTCCATAAAAATAAAGATATTAATTAGTGAATAGTAGAAGTAAACAGTTTCTTTAGTCTGCTATACCCATCATGTCCTCCCATAACATGGACCTTGTCTGATGTCATGATACAGGTACAGGCATATACTGCATGTGGTAGTTGTCCAGCCTGGACCCAGGTATTAGTCTCAGGGACATAGCGCTGGATGGTGGACACTAACTCCTCACTCCTCTCGTCCCAACCATCGACTGCCAGTAGAGATCCTCCAATGTTGAGTGGACAGGAATCCATACAGTTGAGTGAAGGCAGTTTGTTCCATATGTTGGAACTGTCTGATGAGGAGTGTGAAACAAGAGCCTCCAGAGATACACTATAGACATCAGGACTCCAATCATCCTTACACTCTCCCCCCATGAGGTACCAGGTATCTGCTATTGTAGTAGACTTCATCATCCTCCATGGTGTTGGTGTAGATGGTCCAGTGGACCACTGCATGTTGGATACATCAAGTACCTCAACACTAGCTTGTAAACAAACTCCATGGCAACCACCAGCCACCACCAGCCAATGTTTATATGAAGTAGCTGAAGGCACACAGCGAGTTGCAGACATAGGAGGGAAGGGGTGTGTCCACTGGTTGCTGTCAGGCTGCCACTCTCCTAGCTCACTGCTATCAGAGTCCTCTCTATTTCTTCCTCCCACAACAACTAGTTTGTTGTTGATGGTAGTCATAGCAAACCCCCAGGTACTGTATGGAGGTAGAGTGTGCCACTGGCAGGACTGTGTGTTGTAGGCCATCACTATGTAGTTATCCTCATCTCTGTCAGTCACTCCTCCAACATACACTGTAACATTTATCTCTACTGATTGGATGTATCCACTCATAGCCACTGGCATGTCAGGACCACGCCTCCAGTCTAGTTCTAGTGGGAATGTCTAAACAAATACATTATCTGTAGTAAATTTGTATAGTAATACTCATGTCTATATTGCACACTATGTTCATTAAATAAAAAAATTATAATGTTGCCATGGTTACTGTTTACATGCTATTGACATTTTGATACATATTACAATATAAATAATTAAATTCCTACATCTTCTACTCTAAGTGTTATGATGTTAAAATTATTCATCTACAGTTTGATGACTACATTGTTATTCGTACAATATTATCATACATTATTTATATACATCCAATTATTTGAAATAAAATACTGTTTATGAATACACAATACTTACTACTGATTTCTTGCTGATAGACACTGTGGTGATATGCTCCAGTTCCTTTGTTAGTCGCTTCACTTCAGATTGAAGAATTTGTTTCTCTCTTTGATGGCTAGATTCTAGATGAAGCTTTTCTACCTTGTGGTGAGATTTTAACTGAATTCTTTCAGCTGCTATCTGGCTCCTCAGTTGATTGATTTCAGTCTTCTGTTGACTCTTCAGTTGATTGTTTTCTGCCTGTACTTGCATGACACTTGTCTCCAATTGATGTTTCTCTTCCATGAGTTGTGTATTTGCAGATTCAAGCAACTTTCTGTCACTTTCTAGTTTTGTATTTTCTTCAGTCAATTCTTTATTTTCTGCTTCTAATCTATTTTCAGAAATCTAATAATACAACACACAATACAGATATACAACATTTAAAACTTCAACAAACATTGACAAAGCAAACAATGTTTGAGCAATACCATTGTAGAGTTGAGAAGCTACTGTTTATGATAATATTAAGTTTTAGAACAACTACTTATAAACTAAAAAATAAAAATAATCTCTGCTTGAATGGTATATATTACACGATCATAACGACAAAGATATCTTTAAGATGTTGATGACACTAGTGAAGAGTTCAGACTTCAATTATATGCTTGCTTCTGTAATCAACCAGCACAGTAATAACTCACGTACAATCGGTGAACAGTTTAACCATATATTACGACAAAATAATTAGGGTTAAAAATTTTATATAAAAAGCTAAGCTGGGTTGCTTGATATGAGTGTTCAAGTATGTACTCTGTGACAACTTAACTTGGACTAAGTAAAGAATGTAGTTATTGTAATTACTATTTGGTAGATTTAACAAATGATTGCAGTTCACATATTGAAGTTACCTCGAGTTCTTTTATTCTTTTATTCTTTTCTATTGCTTCCTTCATGTGTAACACATTGGTTATGTTGAGAGATCTCCCCATACTCCCTCCATGTATGTCCTCCATTGCATCCTGTACTGGTGTTAGTGTCTCCAGTAGTTGCTCAGCAGTAGGTCTTGTTTGAGGAGTATTGTGCAGGCAATTAGTCACCAACTCTACTAGATTAGGATGAGACTTCAATAACTGATCCTTCAAGTTTTCCATGTACACCTCACGGCGCTCTACTTCAGAGCGACCAATAAGTCGGCCAGGATTATGTTGATCTGAGTGTGTATGCTGTAGTAGCTCTCCTGGAAATATCTAAATAATTATTAAAATTGAATTGATTCTCGTGTGATAGTCAATAAACATTTTAACAATATATATATCCAGAGTAATGATCAACAAACATCTCAATAATTCACTATCAAGATTATTCTCATGCTTAGTTCACAAACTATTGGGATAATGGTACAACTGTCCGAGCTACGAGCATACAACATAGAGTAGGGAGTACAACATGGAGGACCTGCTCTGACCAGTAATAGAATCATGCTCAGCAGTAAAAGTGGCCTTACAGCATTGGGTAATGGACTGCAGTAGCATATTTAGTAGTGTATAATCAACTAATTGTATACAAGTGAATGAGGAACAAAGCTGGTAAATGGTGAAGATGGTTACATTAATAGAGCACATGAATCAGATAACAGTGGGTATGGGAAGGAAGAGTTTAACCCTCTCACTGGCTGATAAAATTCAGCATTACGTCATCCTTCAGTCTATCGAGGCTCATGCCAGTGAATGGTTAATTAAGGGTGGAGACCCATCCGGCCCACGCATTTCCCTTAAATATTGATGCTGAAAAAAAAAAACAACTTCAAGCAACGGTGGCAATTCTTTAACATGCTGAATTTATTTAGGGTGATAAGGTCTCTCTGCACACCAAAATTCAGACCATTTGCATCTTCGTAAGCCCAGTTAGGAGCGATTTACTTCTGCGAACATTTCGTGTTGTTTCTCCGCAATCGTCCAAGCTTTTCTGCCGATTCAAGACTCTACGGCTTCCTCCCATTATGTTCCCGCTTCCTACGCTTAGTTGTTAGCTATAGCAACTTTACTTTTCTAAATATTCGACCACTAAGGTCAACTTTGCTTGTGGCACGCTATCAAGAAAATCTAAACGTAGGCCTGTTCACCTTACGTCACCGAATTACTGTTCCAAGTTTAGACTGCATCTCGTGACCCCTTATAGCTCAAAAATACTTGTCGCAAAATCACCTCTTTGCAGGCGGCCGCAAACTGCGGCTGGGTCAAAACGAAGTGCGCGTGAAACTATAACGCCCCCCCCCCTCGAATGTTGCATTTTGCGCCCCGCCCACCAAAGGAGCGCTGCGCTTCAGCTGCTTTTTAGTGAGAAGAACGGCTACGGTGCTGTTGAAGAATCACCTACGGTGATGTTGAAGAAGCACCCAGCTTGTTAGACTTCGATACTAAGCTGGGAGGGGTTCTGCAGTGGATTAATACAGTACCCCGTTCAGGCGATACTAGCACGTCTGCCTTACCGACGCACAGGTAAGCAAATTAGCTAGTAGTGTAAGATTTTAAGAAATAGCCCACTGATTATGTGTGCGAACATTTTAGGTGAAACCTTCTGTGAGGTAGTGGCTCTGAAAAGAGCCGGGTTGGAAAAAAAGGACTCATTTTCTTTGGATGTATTTGAAGTGCTTGGACAGCTTCTCCTGGAGGGGTTTGCTGTTAATTCCTCTATCCTTCAGAATTCGTACAAATTCTTCTCGGTCCTTGCATTCAGATTTGAGCAGTTCCAAGTCTCCATAGCTCAATCCAACCCTGGTCCAGAAGTCTGGAGTCGTATGGCTGAATTATTCACAAACTGAGGGAGACTGGACACATCAAACACCAAACCATTCTGTTGAGCGATAGCTGAAAGCTTCTCAACTAACTCTTGAAGTGCTTCCTGCGGAGCTGGGGAAACTTCAGTGGAACTCACAACTGGATGAGAAGAGACAGGAGGAGAATTGTGGTCATCATGTGACTAGGTAGTGAGATCATTTAGAACTTGAGATGGATTAAAAAATGCTGGAGGGTGTGATTCACATGGTGGAGCAGTAGGAGTGGACACTAAATCTTGAGAAGGTGAATCAGGGAGCACTTCTGATGATGACTCCTGCCGAAGAGAGGGCGTGACATCATGACCAGTAAAGGAAGAATCATCAAGAGTATCAGTGGAAGCCCCACCTATTGCTGGGACTTGCTCCAATCCTATGTATATATATATATGTATGTACGTATATATTTTTTTAATATTATATTTATTTACTTATTTCTTACTTCTTCTCAAAGCACATTTCATTATCCTCATTTTTGTGGCTGCACTAATAGCCCTCTTCCTTTTCCTGGAAGGCATGATTATAGTTTGCTGTTGAAGCTGGTTGTAACAACAACGTGGTCAAAGCTAACCCACCAGTAGGCTACTGAGGTTAGGGACTCTCAAAATTTTTGCCCCGCTTTGCGCGCTAATATATCAAGCGGTGGTTATGCTTGCGAGATGCATGCGGAGCCAGGGGAGGGTGGTAGATTTTCGTGGTTGATAGCACTTAACACTTCCCACAGCCATATCAACGGTTGCTATGGGTCTCCTCCCTTAAGCCAAGGAGACAAATAGTAAAACAAGTGTGCTCAGAAAAATTTGTAATGTTGAATACGTATCTAAGTAATGCGCACATGCTAATACTAAATAACTAGATTAATAATAATAGTGATCTTTTATTTGTTATAACACGGAACACTTACACACAATACCAAGATAATAATTAATTGAATTTTTAACAGCTTTGCACTAATATTGTATGTTGTATATTTAAGTTTGTTTTACCTGTGTCAGTATGTAGAGCGCAAGATGTCCGAATGAGAACACATCTAGAGATGGGCCATATCTGTGGCTCTCGCTGAGAGCCTCTGGTGGCATGTACACAGTGGTCCCCGGATTCTTTGAGAGTGTTTGGGCTAGTTGAGATGGTTTTAAAGTTACCATGCGAGAGTTTCCCATGTCAGTGATCTTAGCTGTCAGAGACGATGTGAGGAGGATGTTCCTTGCAGTCAGGTCTCTGTGGACTATTGGAGGTCCTCGACTATGCAAGTAAACTAAACCGCTGCCTGTGTCTGTAAGAATGGAGATCTTGACTGGAAGTGGAATATTAGGGGAACACTCCAGGAGGTCGTC
>WLWD01001258.1_pt1:20000-28383 | contig 28383 bp, 18 predicted proteins | sample 6712731 | NCBI WGS metagenome assembly WLWD01 (sample SAMN12718690, study PRJNA576275) | sponge metagenome | isolation source: marine sponge | host: Mycale hentscheli | place: New Zealand: South Island, Marlborough, Capsize Point | collected 2014-11-01
AGCTGTTCTTCAAAGTATGTATAATTGTAATTATGAATAAGTTATTACAATTCCTATTATATTAAAATACAAGTGCAAATATAATTTTTCTCAGATACAGATATTTCTGAGTTACAGGCAGTGTCTGATCCCAAAGATTGGAACATTTATTAGCCTAACTTTTGGCTTCATGTATAATGCTGCAATTGAAAAATGAGTCATCTTTGATGACAATATTACCAAATCTAGAATAACATGGGGGGGGGGGCATGAAAAATAGTGTCCAGGCCAGTAAGGATGCCTAGAGTCTTAATCCACACGCAAGCCCAAGTCCTCGTCCTCGTCGATCATCGCAAGTCTTCAATCTCGTTTAAACTTGTTGTCATGAACTTGTTTATAATGCATTGTAAAAAAAGAAAAGAAATCAACTGAGCATGAAAGTAATCTTAATCTTGGCAGTCCAGCTTTATTCGACTTTGGTAGATCAAGATCATCTGTTGTGCTGACACAATAAAGTGCTCTTGTTTCCAAAGCGATATGTAATAGTAATTGTGAGGGGGTTAAGCTGACTTTACTTTAAGCATGGTAGACTGCCACCAGAGTCTGTCTATAACCAATATCCTGCCTGTTGATCATTTAACTAATAGCTCCTCCTAACCACCCAGGGGCGTCCACAAAGTTATAGGTGCGAATATTTTAGTTGTACAATGATGCAGGTGAACATATGGTGAGACTAACTAAAAAAGGAGTGGACCAAGCCATGCAATATACTATAGCTAGTCCACCCACGGGTGAAACATAAATAAAGTGTGCTACACTGCACACGCCACATGTGTGAATTATAGAATGTTCTATAGAACACGCTCAATAAATGGAATGTTCTGAAACAAGTAGAGTGTCAAGTGAACCAATAACAAATTGTCAGTTCATTCAGTGGGCGGTGTCCCACAGTAATCATAGGATGTATGACAGTTAGAAATTTCTACAACATGTGATCTTTCAACCACACCCACATGAATTCACTTGCATGGCAAATAATAGCCTCCTCAGAAGCTCTTTTTCCAACATCTTTTTCTCAAATACCTCCAGCATTCATGGTTTAGTCCAAGTTATAAGTAGCTGGATTGGATATTCTAGCTACATTCCAGGCGTTGTAGTTTCACCATTAGCACTAGACCGTTTACAAATAGCACTGTAAGTTTAAAAGTAACATCAAGCCCAGCCAAGTTGGATTTCAACAATGCTGAGTTGGTCAAGTCTCAACAATGCCTGGTGCTAAATTTCTACCAAGTTCTTCTATTCTCCTGATGGCCATGGAAATCCTAAAGACAATGATTCTTTAAGGTGAACACTGTGTAAGAAGTGTTTTATACAGCAAGATGAAGCAACACCAGCAACATCCTCAGTCACTTGCTCACTCACCGCCCAACTAAATATAGCAAGATTGAACAAAAAGAAAGCTTGCTCAAGAGTAGTAGAGCTTATCTTCAAGTATAGCTTCACAGTTATCTCTTGTTTCATGTCCCTAGCAGTATGATCGCGGCAAATACTAAATGTAGTATACTATATCTATATTGCTGATATAGTCCATCTTTAAGCTGGCCTACACTACAATCTCTCAAAATAACACTCTCATGCACAACTCTCTTGGCAAACTACATTATCTTTCAACCCTTGTTTAGCTTGGTGCCCGAAGTGTACAAGAGTTAAGGAGTCTAACTTATTGGTAAAACTATACAAGTTTACAGATTCACTTTCAAATGACAACCAAAAGGACTTAAGAGAAGACAGAATATATAGTGATGGTTTAACAAAGTTCATATGGTGTATGACCATGCCTATAGAATGAGTGTAAAATTTCTATAGGAATACAACACAATGTAAAAAACAGCTGGTCAATCTTTCTTATCAGACATACAGATCCTGACAGACTTCTAAGATGAATGAAACCTCTCCAGTTTGCCATTAGTTTCATGATGGTATGGGTTAGTACAAATCTTCATAATTGCCAATCTTTCATACAAAAATGAGAGCACTTTTGACAGAAAAATTAATTCTTGATCAGATAGTACTGCTTTGGGAACACCATATTAGAATTCAGCTAATAAACATTGTGCAGTTTCTTGGGCTGTGTAAACTCACATAGTAATAGCAAAAAGAAAGCTGGTAAACAAATCCATGGCAGATAACAGGTAACTCAAACCATTCCAGGAACTACTAATAGAACATTATATGTTTATGTATGTGTGCTTGCGTGGTGCTTGTTTTGGATGTTCAGTTACATGTATTTTCGGTTATGGGACTTAGTTAATTTTTAAAGTCATGTCACCTGTGTGTGTATGTGTGTGTGTGTACATCTTGTCAACATGAGAAGATCTATTGGTTCCATGACTGTTGTTCATTGTTGTGTTGTACGGGCAGTGCATATAAGACTTCGTGTTTTGTGTGTACAGTCAGTCAGTTTCTCAGTTGCCATTCGTGCCATCTGATCTCCTTTGTCCACCTTTCGAGGGAGGGCTGTCAAGGGGGGAAGATACTGATTGTGGTGGCAGCAGCTTAATTGTAGTCACCATTGTGTGAGCCTGAACTGAGGAACTCATGAGCTTCAACGAGGGAGGCCCACAATGACTATGATGATGGTACCGTTGCAAGCTACAAAAATGTAGTCATGGCTGTGACATTATCTCACTGTTACCTAGACATCGTAGAACAAAACATTAGAAACTTTGTCAACCATTCACGATTATATCAGCCATACTTTTTTTGTTGCTGAAACTGTATTGGTCGAGTATTGGAAGTGGGGGTGGGAGGATGGTTTCTGAAGTTTACTGGAGAAAGTTGGAATCTATAAGCTATGCTGATTGCATTTCACATAATTCTAAATAGCCAAGAAGCTAATTCTTGTCTTTCTTTCTTTTCAATTTTATGAACTGATGCTATGTATTGTCATATTTTCTGTTATTGTCTGTATTGACTGATGATCATAAAAGAATGATGTGAGTTTGACCATTGGCTTAACTCCAGACTCACTAGAAAAAATTTCTATTGAAACTAATAAGTAATATGCAAACATATATCTGACAGCACATTATTTTGTCTAGCTTATAAAAAATATTTCTTTTTTCTATGCATTTCATTGTTGGTCTATTAAACATTTTAGGATTAAATTACGTGTGAGGTTGCAACTGCTACAGAGAGAGAGAGAGAGCAGCAAACAATAAACATAGTGACATCTGAACATAGTGTTTGTTTGTTTTATGTGTAAGCTCTGTTGCTAGGCACAGAGTGAAGGCAATATTAAACTGTTATCACTGGGTTGTGGGCAGCATGCCCTGGAGTGTGGAAATACAAGGAGTAACCATCTCTCTAAGCCCCACCAGAGAATCAGTGAGCAGCACCCATCAAACAAACTTAGAGAGTTAAACATAAACAGAGTTCCATGAATGCTATGATGGAGCTACAAGAGTAAGACCCAAAGTAAGACTTAATGAGACCTAAACAAAAACAGTAAAGAAATATAAAGTGTGTGGAAGATTTATATTTTATGTTGTAATCAATACACTGCAGTTGTGTTTACCATTTCTATAAGCATTCTGATTAATTTGTAAGGTATAATACCCAAAAATAATAATGTAAACCAAACAACTAGAATTGTCCAGCACACCTTCCCTAGCCTGGCCAAGAGAGAGAGATAACATTTACATTTCAATTTTTTATGCTTGTTCAGTAGACCTTCACACAGCCACAACCAACAACTTAATGAGCCCCTCCCATCTATGACTTCTGCATTACACAAATCCTCATCCATTATCACCTATAGAAACTCCAACACACTCCCAAGCATCATTCAATTATACTTAGACATTCACCATCTCGTTCTTTCCCATGTATTCCATTCTCAACTTACCTCATACAAACCCACTGTCACTCCCTTCATATACTCTTGTAATGTAGTTCTTAGTATTAGTATTATTACAGTTGTGAAAGTCAAAGTTATCTTCTCTCTCTCCTAGCTGTTCTTGTACAGTAATAGTTCTAGTGCAAGATCTCTGCTCCCTCGCTAGTAGAGATCTCTGTCTTGCTACTTAGTTCAGTTAGTGTTCTAGTATTCGTAGTAGTTAGTCAGTCGCATTGTGTTTAGATAGACTGAGCTTTAGTAGTGACAGAAGTGCTGTCTGGTGCATAGCTTAGTTCTTAGGTGATAGCTAGGCCTTAGAATTGAGTAGTGTGTTCGATAGCTGGTCCTTCAATTGTCACTTGATTAATCGTTTATGTCCTGGGCGCCTTACACCAGCTCAATGCTACCACACCACACCAACTGATATTTTATTACTCTTGTATGCATATAAACACAATTTGTATCCTTTTACTCTGAGGTTCACGTTTCAATTAATCAATATTTAGCTTGTACACTGTGAAAAATGCACAATATAATAGGATATTTACAATTACTTATAACATAGTTATAATAATGTAATAAGAACACTCTTATAACACTTCCTCATACTAATGTTATAAACTACATCTTATTTTTCTCCTGAATATAGTCATGATATAGGATGTGTCTTAACCTAGCTATGCATTGCTTGAAGATGCTTGTCTTACAAAATTGAGGAAACTATTACACTAAAGATTTACTGCTTAGTTTAGTAAATCATACTTGTTTTACTTGACAGGAAACCTTAAGTAAAACATTGTATCATGTTCTACTATAGTTTTACATGTCTGTTTTTTTATTTTTACACCTTTGTTTTACCCATGATTTACTGAAGGGCCCATTAGATAACTTCTTACATTATATATTAAGCAAAATTAGAAAACTAGGAACGGTTAAGGTTAACATAGCTGTGGATTAATTATAGTTTGCACACCACTGCACAGTTTTATAACTGGTGCAGTTTTTTTTTTGTGTAATTGTGTATTGTGACTAGGGTCTCCTAACTTGATCACTCAGATGCCAGGTCCTTCCAGAGAAAAACACAATTAGATAGTGACCCCTCCTTGGTTTATAGTGCCCCAGTTTTGAGGTTATAGTGTCCCTCCAATGCAATTGTTGAAAAGGTAGCTATGTTAAAAATTCATCAGGCTATGTACTGTAGCGTAGACATAGGCGACTCTGCGTATCTTGAACTACTGTCCCTCAGGCCCTAAGTACTTCGCTGCTCGGCGGGACGCTGGACCGTTCTGCGGTTCCTCCAGCAGTGTCTCGCAAAGATATTGCATTGTCTCGTGGAAAACCCTTTTCCAGTTAAGTATAGGTAAGTATCGCCAGGTTAAATAAGTTAAAAACGCTTTACTGTGGATGTAAAATTCTCTACTGGTAGTGGTCGTCAAAACTAGTGTTGCGCGCTGTCTACTGTGATTCGTAAACAGCTACTGTGTCTTGTGTCTTGGTGGACTGGGAGGAAGCTTTTGCTGTCTACCCTGGCTTATTCTTCTGGGTAAGTAGTTTTATGGCTAGCGGTCGGTGGGTTTCGAAGTATTTTTTCTGCCTGGGGCACCCTATCAGTGTTCTCCCGGTGAAGTTGTGTTTCCTGAACAATTTTTTCTAAGGTAGTTACTGTATGAATGAATGAATGTAGGGAGCAAACGTGCCCTGAATTATAATAGAGATATTTTGTGGTAGTTTTAGCTATATCTTTATAAAAAAAGTCTCCTCAGTTTGTTTGTTCCGTAGTACTTTTGAATTTTGAATTTCTTTGTGAGAAAGTGTGGGTGCATGTTGGAATGGTTTCTAGTTACTGAATTATTCTAAAGCATGCTCCACTAAAATTATCCTCCCTCATAGCCTTTCCCATGACTACCCTACATCCTTTGGTGTGCTCCTGGACAATGAGGGGGAGAAAATCACTGCATACAACTCAACATATGTTTCTACTTTGTTCTAGACACATTGTTTCATGCAGGTTATGGGAGCCCTGGGATTTCCACCCTAATTAACTTTAACCTCTTCTGAATTTATTTAAATGTAAGATATGAAAAACATTGTAGATTTCGTAGTAGTTTGTCCAAATTTTCATGATCATGACTTCACCATTTTCATGTGGCTGAACGGTTTTTGTGACTCTACAAATCTCTCTTCTCTCTCCCCCCAGTGAAAAATCCTGTATGAATTCCTGTCATTTTAGTTCATGTAATTCTAATAAACTTCAGTGAAATCATTTTACTTATCTGCTTATTTTTCATTGAGCTGTTGTTGAAGGACTTTTTCAGATTGCCAATTGCTTAATTATGGTTTAAACAGTTTACTGTGTGGTCATCCCTTTTTATTATGTATCTCTAAGGCAATGTCAGTAATTTGTCAGTTTCTCTAAGCACACAAGTGCTAATATCACAGCTTCAGAAGCACAGTGTCATATTAGTTTGTATAACCAGGTTTCATGCAGAGGTGGTAAGGTCACCCTGAAACCTCCCACCCTCTCCAAGCCGTAGTTCCTCCCAGAATATTAATTTAGTAAGCTTCTATAATAACTTAAGCTTGAATTATGTGACAAAACACACATCAGTGTAAGGTGTATACACTTTCACATAGGCATGTCCATCAAAGCAGTGTGGGTTTCCAAAATGAGATTGGCTAAGTACACCATCCCCAGCGCAGAATCCTGTATGACACCCTGATAGCTTAGTTATCATTTGCTTTTTCTGGAGTAAAAGTATGTTCTTTCCCCAGTTTCTAAGGTCACTATGAAGCATTACTTTTTTTTTATGTTGTGAGAATAGGGAACAGGAATTTCCTTATGGTGGCCAAATAATATTGGATTCCAGTATCCAGGTGCACAGTGGTGAGGAGGAAAAGTGGCCATTTTTCACATGCACTTCATAGAATAAGACTAGGACAGGTCATAGGAGCCATGACGACCACTAAGGCCATAAGCAACTTGGTATGATACAGTATAGTATTGACTACCATTACCAAATGCAGGTCTCATGGCCTCATAGAGGTAGTTGCAAGTCTTTGTATAAGTCACGATATGAATTTGGTCGGTTAATTTTCTTCAACAGACAGTGCTGGTTGTGGTTTGTTTTGTTTGTTTTATTTTGTTTCTTGTGTTTGTTTAAAGCTTATCTGTACATAAATTATAGCTGGTACATAATGATTTTGTATGGTAGTGAAGGTGGTGTAGTTTCACTATCCATACACACCCTTCCTTCTGCTATAGCTCAAGTACACAAGCACACAATCATACACACCCACTCATATACACAGTCCTAGGGGGGAAAGGCATTTTACTTGTGATGTTAATAAAAATTGGCATATAAGGAGAAAGAGTAAAATTCATCTTTATGAAATCATCATGTACAATTTGTTTGTTCAAGCAATTTACACTGCCAACATTTTTTTAATTAGCGTACGAGACCACTCATGGCAATTTTTGGTACTTAAAAAACAACAAGTTTTTCCAAGGAATTATTGTGCTGTATAAATCCTAACTCTATGTAAGACTTGCTTACTAATGAAATATGCAAAAAGGAACCTAAGTAGTTTAACACATAAAGCAGCAAATATTATATTTATTGTTTGTTCTTAGCTAGTCAGCACATGTAACACACAACACTCTCACATGCACTCATTCACTGGATATACCAACACAAGATTTACATTGTAGTCTCTTGGTGGCTTGACATGTTGGGCAATGGATTGTCAAGTATGAACAGTGATGACAAACAGCATGTTAACCAAGGTAATGAGTGAACACAAGAATCGTGAGTGTCAAAGTCAAAATTTACATACATACACGTACATCCAAGCATATATAACTAGTGATGTGCTTGAGCACAAATGGCGAGCGAGCCTAAAGACTATACTATTGATTTTGACTTCTAACACTGAAGCTACTGAAAATAAGGTCCAGTTTTTTTTAATTTAGCATACAGGGTAAAGGGATTTCAGTGCAACAACTCTCTGCAACTGCTTGGAAGGAAAACAACAACAACAACAAAACAATACACGTTATTTAAAAGTTTTCTTTGTGATATTCTTTAGCTAAGTAGTGGTTGTAACACACAATGCTTTGACACAACTGGACATGCACCTACACAGACTTACTTTCGCAGTAGTCTACTGGACAATGTATTTTCAGGTAAATACTGTGCGCACGGCTTATAACCATGACAAAGAGCGTATTGACTTACCACCGCCACTAACTCGAATAGAAATGGAAGTCCCTTAAGTTTTCAAGTTTGACTGTACACGCAAAAGAATTCAAAACGGTAAACAATTCAAAATTCTAGGGTGATATGGGTACTGATCGATAAACCAGAGGATTGTGTTTAGTGCAATTTAGGACGGGGTAGACCACATAACTAACAAAAAAATGCGAGGGTCAAAGTACAAAATGACATACGTACGTCCATACATATATACAAAAAAAATAAACAAACATCCCCGATTTTTTCATTTTTA
>WLWD01001403.1_pt1 | contig 28380 bp, 16 predicted proteins | sample 6712731 | NCBI WGS metagenome assembly WLWD01 (sample SAMN12718690, study PRJNA576275) | sponge metagenome | isolation source: marine sponge | host: Mycale hentscheli | place: New Zealand: South Island, Marlborough, Capsize Point | collected 2014-11-01
TCAGTCAGTCAGTCAGTCAGTCAGTCATTCTGTCACACAATAAAAAGCGGATCTCGAAGACGGCAGCCTCCCAAAGATTGAAATAAGCATCAAAATGTTTGCAATGGATATCTTAAGTCCCTTTAAAGTGCCAGAATTTTTAATTTCAACTTATTATTTCATAAAAATCTAGTTTATTTTAGGCCATACAGTCATAAGTGATTGTTTGCAATGCCCCTACTCACGTGAGCAAATAATTTCTTTATTGCAGCCTGCAGTAGTTTTGCATTAACTTAGCATTAATGTAGAGTAGCCAATAAAAAAGGGACTGGTTAAGTAAAACATATAATGATTAAATCAAATTTTCAAATAGCCAGAGATATTTTCCTATTTTGTATTGAGATACATAGCTAGTGGTGAAAAGCTTGGTTAAAAAAAATCAGGTTCTTTGAATAATCAAATATTTTTATTTATACCCTTTTTTTTGTTGACCCAAGCTGCCATTTTGGCAGCTCCTATTAGTTATATGTATGTATGTATATATACATATCATTTATATTATATATAAATTTGCCTATGCTATACACAACTGACATTAAACAATTGCCCCTCCCCCCAAGAAATTATTTTCTAGATATGGCCCTGTGCAGTTGCCTACTGACAGGCTTTAGCGCTCAGGTTTTATCCAAACAGGCAATACTCTGTTTGACTAGATACACTGTAGACTATATAGTTGCAACACCTACTCCAGTAAGCAAAAACTTCACCACAACATAATTACATACAAAAACATATTGTATAAATGTGGTAAAGGGTCATCATATTTGGATATATGAGGAAGTTATGCTGGAATCTTTGTTTGTCAGTCAGTAATTGATGTATTGGACACAACGACTGGTCTATATTTGATGGCCGTTGTCAATAATTTGTGCCCGACTACTTTTACTTTAGCTTTGCCAAGATGGCAATATAAATCAAGTAAGTAAGACAAGGCAGTCTAGTACAAAACATGTTTTTGTTGGTCCACACGATGTAGTTTAGCTAACAAGTTGAGTTTTGAGGTGCAAACTTGGACCGATAAAATATTGAGGACTCGTGCTAGCTAATTTGTTTACTGAAATGTGAGAAAAATATGCAGCCAAGAAAATCTAAGCATGGAAGATACTCAGTCTCAGCAATGGCAAAAAACTACTTCTTTATCACTTTGCTAAGTACACATGACCTTATTAATGATCATTAGCTCTTCTAATTATGTTGTCTGAACTGTGATCGAACTATTTTACTCACATATCCTTTTGCAAAATTCACACCTTAACCTCAATGGCAAATTGAAGGTATTATTAATTCGGTTAATTTTACAGAATTGGTTAAGGTTTATGTACAAGTACTTAATACTTAAAGTGCATTAGCTTCAATGATAGTAGTGTCTCTTAATTGGCTAGCTATAAAACAACAACAATAGAAAACCCTTTTTAAGCTCACGTTAACTAACTTTGCTAGTAATTAACTTCACCTGTGTATACTCAGAGTCATCTCTCTTGAGTTTACTGTTGTATCCTTGAGTGTGTTTAAATGTACGATCGTAGATGGATACTTCTGGGTACACTTTGTGATTGTTAAAATATGAGACTTCTTTCTCGGTGCTCGGCTTTGTCTTGGCCAACTTTTCTGCTACAGCGTGAGTCTTGCATGTCTACAATAACAACAATGATCACGTTTAAATAAATATAACACACTCCCTTGTATTTATAGACAGAATTATTATTAACTGAAATGTTTGGATTTTCTACTATTGTAGTTATACAAAGTTTTTACATTCGTTTATAACTTTGATATATATATATTATTCATTTGATACAGGAGAATATCACGAGTCTGTTGGCTTAGTATTTACGCGAGTGCCGCAGGCACGAGCTTAAATACCGCCAATCAGACGAGTGATATTCTCGGGTATCCAATGGATAATAAATTTATTTGGTACTGCTCATGGCAATACCTTGGTAACAAGAAATTTACCTAGGGGGACGTAATAACCCAACGTAATAACTATGAACACAGGTGATATGGAAAAATATTGCCCTAAGCCACATCCTGTTTAGTTTAATGCATTTTCTATGTGGCAACAGTTATCAGGCTCTGTTCAGTACCTAATAAAATATAATATATAATACTTATAGCACGAGTCAGAGTACAATATGGGAAAATATTTTACGAGCACGCAAAATATTTTCACGAGCCAAAGGCGAGTGAAAATGTGGCGTGAGAGTAAAATATCATTCCCATATTGTACGACGAGTGTGATAAGTGATTTATTGCTTGTTTGAAATTTTTCTCAACCGGTTACAATACAATTTTCATTGATTTTACTCGCTACGCGCGCGCTACAAGTAGCGTACAATATAAACCGTACAATATGGGAGAATACAGAACGCTCGCGTGATGCGGAAATATTCAAGTAAAAATATCAAAGCTGCAATAAAACCTATTATTGGCTATATATTTTGATTATATGAATAGATCTTTTTCAATTATACATAATAGTTCCATTAACAATATTGCAATATTGCAGCTAATGGGAATGCACTTCTCATTAATGGTGTGAAATAGTGAGGGGAAATAGGATATTGTGTAGAACGTTTACACATTCACTGAGTAATATGAGCTGCACTCCGTACTCGATAGACCAAAACCAATATGACTGACCTTAGTTTCATTTTTTACTGCTTCCTTCCATTGTTCTACAGCTTGGTGCATGGTGTACCGCTTCAAGCCATAGTTGGACATCTTGTAGCCTTCCCCCGGGTAAGCCATGGCGAATTTCAGCACGTACAGCCAAGCTGGAAAAGCCGCAAGACTAAACAGGAGTTTCCCGGGTGATGCGTGCCAATTGTTGCCAAGGGGCGGGACATTGCGTGGGAGTCAGATATCAAATTACCGGAAGTAGGTGGAGTTTATAGTGGTGGAAAGATTATAGGTGTGGCTACGTTCCAGCTTAGAGCTAGGCTAGGGGAGTTGTGTTGGTGGGTAGGTGTAAACTGTGCCGTTGTGGAATTTCTCAAGTTTTCTTGCTAGTAGTGTCGTGCCAAATTTGAAAATCTTGCTATAGTTTCTCTCTCTAATCTTTGAGAGGTAAGTCGTCCTAAAGTCGTATTTTGATTTGCAGCTAAACGTTCTTCCGCTGTAGTTAAAGTTAGAGTTGTCCAAAGCATGTTGACGATAGCGACTGCTTGTTGATAGCTATTTGGGGATAAGTTCACGAAATGTTTTACCACTATCTGTAGTTGTTCCAGGTTGACTGCTCAAACAATGGCAGTAAGTGAAGCTAGATTTTCCAGTAACTTTGAAGATGATACAGTTCCACTGGATGAAGTGGAAACATCAGATCCTCTTCCCTCTTCTACCACAAGTGCCAACGATACTGCAGATGCTGCAGCTCTGGTCACACCCACCAATCCCACCAATCCATTCTCAGCTGTAGAACCGGAGGAACTCAATGGCAAGGAGGTAAGCTAGGGAGGTGACTGGTAATTCAGTAGGTAGGGGCGTGAATCCTGTCTCTCTTTGTAGGAGTCTTTTCAATTAATACTCCAAATTAGGTGTTGATTACTTTGTCTATGTTGTATTACATTCCAAAGTCTAAAGTTAGACAACAAATTGATTGACTGATTCAGTTCATTCTCTCATCCTCTCCCAAAGCTTTTATTTAGTTTGACAATTAGAAGTATCAAGTAAGTGTTAGAGGATCCCTAATTCCAAACTATATTGTATTTCTTCTTAGCTAGTTTCCTGGTTTCATGTTCTAAGGAAGCCAGTATACCATTAGCATCACTTTACCAACATCACTCCTGCGAATAATCCAGAATACTGGTTCTAAAGTGTTTGTTAGAAGCGAGTGTTGTTGGTCTTCTGAATATAACGTTTGTGTAATTGATTAAGGTTGTGTACCCGTGTCATCGCGGAACTCTCCCTTGAAGGGGGATTTATGTCAACATTATGTGCTTATCTCAAGGACATATTTTGACTCCATGAGTAGCCCCTGACTCATGACTAGGTCAAAGTCCACCTTACTTGGTCCCTACAAATTGCCGTATCGTCAGTGTGTGCGTTGGAAGGCAGCAGTAATAGCCATGTTTCTAGCGCTTGCTAAATTCATCAAGGACACTGCACGTCTATTTGATGATGGTGTATGTACATTAGTGTGTGTCTAGTAACTGAGGAATGAGGGACTCGGTTTGCCAGACTAACACTCTCCATCTCTGGTTGCTACGACTTATTCTGGCTGAGTATCCCAGTGGGTACAGGGTCTTGTGATATGTACTTCACTAGTCTGAAATAATAGCCTCTAATTATCTTTTTAATGACATGAAACAGGATAAAAGTGAAACTAAGCATCCATGTTCAGATAAATGTAATGGTTAAGCTTCATTAAGCTTTTTGTTGTTGTTGTTGTAGTAGTTTTTTTTTTTTTTGTTGGTACTTTTGTATTTCTTTAAAGTTATAACTAAGCTTTAGTTAGTACAACTCTTGTTATAAGCTTTCTTTGGATGTTGTATAGAATTAGAGAATGTTCTAGCAAAAGTTACCATAAGCATGGGTTTATTTCCAGAGATTCTGCTAACACTATTCTGTGAGGATTGGAAGGGAAAGTGAAGGTTGGGGAGGAGGCGAAGGGAAGAAGATCTTGTGAAACTGAATATCAGCCTCACTACATAATGGTTGCATATGTGTGCCACGGAACTGTGTAAGAAGAAGTAGTAAGACCAAGTGAACATAGTGGATTAGGATGGAGTAGGAATGTTGGTGAAGTTAGATCAGATTGAAAAGGAACAATACAGTCATCAGTTGTGGAGAGTATTGCAGTTTTTCCCATAGTATCATCACTAACTCAATGTCAGATGCTCTTACATGGACAATTGCTGACATGATACAGAAGATAGTAGTTTTATAAAGATGCCACTGGATCTTCACTGAGTTCACTTGGTAGCTTTGGTATTTTTCGGGCACCATTCTTCTGGTCTGGTTTCTCTAGCAGTACTCACTCAGTGAGGTTCCCTACCATCCATAGGCAACTGTAGACTCCTATCCTGAGTTGTGCCGGACACAGAGTCTCCCGCCTCGCCTCACTAGTGTTATCACCTGATCAAGCAGGGCTAATTTAATGTCCACTACAGTACATAATTTTTTTTTCCAAAGAGTAACTTTTTTTTTTAAACCAGGAGTGGGTTAGTCACACAACCAGTACAATAGTTGAGGACACAAACAAACAAACAAACAAACAAACAAGTTTCTGCTTGTTAGTGAAACTGATCATTGCATACCATTATAAGGAGGTGAAGTTTTTGAGTGGGTTATAATTATGTCCTGCCTACAAACAGGTTTGTATGTGTGTTTGTTTGTGTATGTGTGTTTGTGTGTGTGTATGTGTGTATCGGTATGATGTGTCAATATCAGCAGGTAGTTAGGAATCCTGGGATGAACCTGGCTACAGCTATTGTTTTGAAATGGAGTTGTCATAGACACCATTTGAATACACAATGAGTGGGTGTTTACTGCTATTCAGGGAGAGTTGAAGGGTTCATTTGTGAGGGAAACGTTGTTGTGGAGATATCCATAACACATTGTGTTGTTGTTGTTGTGGAGATATCCATCAACACATTGTGTTGTTGTTGTGGAGATATTCATCAACACATTGTGTTGTTGTTGTTGTGGAGATATCCATCAACACATTGTGTTGTTGTGGAGATATCCATCAACACATTGTGTTGTTGTTGTGGAGATATTCATCAACACATTGTGTTGTTGTTGTTGTGGAGATATCCATCAACACATTGTATTGTTGTTGTGGAGATATCCATCAACATCTAGTGTGAAATATTCCAGCCTTTGGTTGCTTTATTTGTTAATAATGCACACCTCCCTCCCACCCACGCATAAATGACACCTTGAGTCTGGATATGTCAAGTCACTCACAAATCACTGGCAATGAATGTTTCTGTAAATGTATCGAGCCTTTGTTACATGTACACATGTGACAGATACATGTACACATGTGACAGATACATGGACAGATACATGTACACATGTGACAGATACATGTACACATGTGACAGATACATGTACACATGTGACAGATACATGTACACATGTGACAGATACATGTACACATGTGACAGATACATGTACACATGTGACAGATACATGTACACATGTGACAGATACATGTACACATGTGACAGATACATGTACACATGTGACAGATACATGTACACATGTGACAGATACATGTACACATGTGACAGATACATGTACACATGTGACAGATACATGTACACATGTGACAGATACATGTACACATGTGACAGATACATGTACACATGTGACAGATACATGTACATGTGAAGGCATTTAATATTATTTTACAGCTATTGTCAGCTCAAGTGTGCTAAATTTCCTGCGTAGCTTTCTTTTTTCAACTCCACGATTATGTTGCAATGCATGTTTGGAAATTAAGTTGCACGGCCACGACGTGTGAAAGTCCCTTACACAATATTAAATAACAATGGCTGTGTAAATTTGGTTATATATATTATTCTAAAGACGTTTCTGAGCTACTGCCAACTGTTCCTAGCCCAGCATAGCAGTGGGCTGAAAGATACAGATCAACTAGTTTCATTGGATTGCCTTCTCTTGGAGATTTAAGTCTTCTTAGTTTTATTAATGTATGAGCTAGTTGTTGCAAATTATTGCTATAGTGATAATAGTAGCTGTAGTTCCCGCTCATCATAGTGATAAGCAAAGAGTGCATGTGGATATGGTGTAGACGTCAGATTTGAATATTGTGCCAGCCTATCTGATAGTGCAGCTGCTTTTGATGAGCATATCAAGTGTTATGTGGAGCAAACGTTTATTTCTGACTGTCAACTTTCCTCTACATGCACTTACACTGTGCTTGATTCCTGCATAGCTGCTCTGCAAAGCTTTCCGCAGTGAGTGATGAACTAGCTGACATTTTTTTATACATATTATTGGTCATACTCGCTCACCAATAAAGCAGAAATTATCTTCTTTAAAACAACATCAAAACTTCTTCTTTTGAGCTCACCTTTCTGTACCAATTAGTATACACAGTGTGATTAGTCAGTCCATACATTATATGTACAGTGGTACTTTGGAAGATAGTAAAACGCTCAGAATAGGACAACAAAAGCTTAACTTCTCCTCTTCAAGCCTGTACATGTTGTGTATAAAGAGATGAGTCCTGTAGTCCAGACTGGAGTTGTGTCTCCTATGGAAGCCAGTGTTGTAGGGATGTGTTGGGCTCTCTCTGTGTTATAGAAGTTAGTAGTAAACATTAAACTATCAGACTTTCTTTGATCAAATTACAAAATCAGAGTTCAGGAGGTGACATGTGGTAATGGGAATGGAAGAGTGGCGTGGGGATGGAAGAGTGGCGTGGGGATGGAAGAGTGGCGTGGGGATGGAAGAGTGGCGTGGGGATGGAAAAGTGGTGTGGGAATTGATGTGATAGCTTTTAGACTAGTGCATTTCCTGTTATGTCAGAAGTTCCAATGGAGGGTTTCCTGGAGCAGTTCAGTTGTACCTGTGTCATGCCCATGGCTTGTGGGACAATAGCTAGCTAACAGTACTTGTGAAATAAGAAAGCAAGTTCTCTGAAACTGATTTAAGGACGAAATGCAAATCTAAAGTTGCACTTCTTTAAATTCCTGAGTCAAGTACTCAGTTTTGCTGTCAGCTTCACTTGCTGCTGAAGTCTTCAACAAACTTTGGTCGTTAGTTATGATCAAGTCTGCTTACTGGCTATTAACAAACACTCAAGTTTAGTCAAAGCAAATTCTGACATTATAGCTAGTGGACTAGGTGGACTAGCAGGTGGACTAGCCAGTGGACTAGCTGGTGGACTAGCTGGTGGACTAGCTGGTGGACTATTAGCTGGTGGACTAGCTGGTGGACTAGCTGGTGGACTAGCTGGTGGACTAGCTGGTGGACTAGCTGGTGGACTAGCTGGTGGACTAGCTGGTGGACTAGCTGGTGGACTAGCTAGTGGACTATCTGGACTAGCGGGTGATTAGCGGTGGACTATCTAGTTGATAGCCAGTGGACTAGCCTTGACTACAGTGGAAACGAGCCAGTGGACTAGCCCGTGGACTAGCTGGTGGACTAGCTGTGGATTAGCTGGTGGCTAGGCTGTGTACAAGCTGTGGATTATAGCTGGTGGACTAGCTGGTGGACTAGCTCGTTGGACTACAGTGGACTAGCCCAGTGGACGACCAGTGGACTAGCTGGTGGACTAGCTGGTGGACTATTGAAAAGCTGGTGGACTACTGGTGGACCTACTATTGGACTCGCTAGTGGACAGCTGGTTGAACTAGCCAGTGGACAGCCAGTGGACTAGCTGGTGGACTAGCTGGTGGACTATAGCGGTGGAACTAGCTGGTGGACTAGCTGGTGGACTACTGGTTGGACAGCTGTGGAGACTACTGGTGGAATTAGCCGTGACTAGCTAGTGGGATAGCTATTTTGACTACTGGTGGACTAGCCTGGTGAGAACTAGCTAGGGACTAGCTGGTGGACTAACTGGTGGAGTAGCCAGTGGACTAGCCAGTGGACTAGCTGGTGGACTAGCCAGACTAGCTGGTGGACTAGCCATGAAACATATCAGTGGAACTAGCTGTTGACTAGCTAAGTGGACTAGCTGGGACCTGAATAATTCGACAAGTTCTTATTGGATCTAGCTAGTTTTACTGTTAAAAAACAAGAAAAAAAGGAGAGAGCAAAGTGCTGCTTGGCCCAATTTGTGTGCGTATGGAAACCGAAAACACAGGAAGTATAAGGCTGCATCAGCGTCATAGAACTGAGTGGGTGTGGTTGTGTGTGGAGATGAGGTAGGGTTAGGGAATGAGGGGGGTGGGTGGGTGGGATTGTGTGTGTGAGAGAGTGAGGATGAGGTGGAAGGTATTAGGTGTGGCATCTTGAAAGAACATGTGATTTATTGGTGCAACATTGTGGAATGTGGGCTGGTATGTGTCTGTGTGTGTGTGGAGAGGGAGGGAGGGAGAGACAGCTTCAGGTCTGGGACTCTGTCACTATTGGATACATTGCAGAATAGCAGGTTGTAATGATAGTAGTTGAAGGTCTTCCTGGCTTGTGAGTCACGTGTGATTTGTACTCAGTTACTGGAAGGCTGGTTTGGGTTCTATTCCAGTCACTTTATAGCTGAACATACACTGTATTCAGTAAGTATGGAATGTTTAAATACCTCGACTAGACTGGCAATTCCTGTGGGATGCTTGTGGTTAGAGCCAGTCAGTATGACCACTGGGCATTGGCGGGCAGTGCCTTTAGACCACTGGGCATGGGCAGGCAGTGCCTTTAGACCACTACTGGGTGGACAGAAGCTGTCCTTTCTGTGTGTGGGGATCAGTAGAAATGTATTGACTTCTAGCAGTCCCTTGACAATACATTCACATCTGACCAGATACAGCGGGGGAGTGCAGGGCGGGGGCGAGGGATTGTGGGGTTGGTGAGCGGGTTGAGAGTCAGTGGGTGGGCGGAGTGGGTCAGTGGGTGAGCGGAGTGGGTCAGTGGGTGGAGTGCATCACTATGCAGTGTTTACTAAGTGCATTATTTTCTCTGCCAGAGTCCAGACTCCAGCAGTTTCCTAGACCAAATGGAGCAAGTTCTGAACCAGAATGACCCAAAATTTGATTTTGGTTCCAACCTTGAAACTTTCGACTCCATGTCATCGCTTGATCATGTGGGCGTGGCTGACAACAAGCCAGCCGATGATGCTGGTAAGAAAGAGGACGAACACACTACTGCCCAGACCACGCCTCCTCCAGCACCTCAAGAGGCGGAGCCTGCTGTGAGTGAAGTGCCCCAGCCGACTGCCAGTAATGGAGTGGGTGTGTCCGTGGAAGTGGAAGTATTGGATGAACAAAGTCCAGCACCGAAACAGGAAGGTATGTAGGTATGGAAGGGTGGGCGTGGTCACAGTAAAGTGTTAAACTAAGCGTGCTCACATAAAAACAACTATTGTTTTTATCATTGAGCACTAAGCAGTAGCGTGTGTGTGTGTGTGTGCGTGTATGTGTGTGTGCTTGATTTGACTAATAGGATGTAGATGCATAATGCAGTCACTCCCTTCACCTTGCCTAACTGTATATCCACCAGGTCTTTCCTCCCTCCTGAAGCTGCCACTATTGATATCTGCACACTTTGTCTCTTGTTATTATACTGAAGGTTTGGGTTTTCTTAAACTTTAAGTGAGGAAGTGAGTGCATGCTTGCCACTGCAAGTGAGTTACCGTGGCAATTATAATTACCGGTAGCTTATGTATTTCAGTAAAACCAGTTGAAGTGATTAATTTGCCCTGTCCCACACTGTCCCACAAGGACTGGTAGCAGCAGTGATTAAGTGAGTGGGCGTGTACAACATTATGACCCTATAGCTAGTAATGTTTTACAGCTTTAGATTTGGGAATGTTTTTATTATCTGATTCAAGGACAGATCATTGTGTTACTGTATCAGCACACACACACATACACACACACATACACACACACTCATACACACACACACACATACCCACACACACACACATACATACACACAGTTTGATATTGGTCATTTTCCAGCAGGTGTGTTGTTATAAGAAAGCTGTGAGGTGTAAATGTGTCAATTGAATGGACTATGTACCAGTTTCAGGTTAAGCCTGCTGCTGCTGTGAGTGGTAATGGTTTTGTGTGTTGTCACTTTTTAGTACTTATAACTAGTTCAGCTCTTTCAATGCCTGAAGTGACTTGGCGTAGTATGTTTGTTATGGTAGTAATAGATAAGCCCTCAGCATGTGCCACACTAGCTCAAGGATGCCACACATGTAGTTTACTACTTGAAGCTTTCTGTTCAAGTTAGTGTAAGCTACTGTTAAACAAAACATAAACACAGAGTGGTCGACTCCTTCCCCCACAGGCATTTGCTCTACCAGTCTTAAAGTCAGTGTGTCTCCATTGGCTGAAACTTTACCTACATAATTAATTTGAGCTGCACTGATAAGAAGGATTGGCTTTTGGCTACATAAATCTTTCAAATTGGTATCTAAGCAATTGGTTATCACATGCTCAGTTTAGTCACACTTTACCCCATGAAATCTAGCTGTTTATGTGGGCATTATTGGACATACTGATATTCTTCACACTAGCTATAATATTGTTTCATTGATGGTTAGTTGTAGAAAATGCTGACAGTCAGTAGTATTGGACGCTGTGATACTGCCAGTGGAATGGTTGTGTGTGTGCGTGTTTGATGTACCTTAGTGTGTGTAAGGTTTATCACAAGTAAGTACACATTGTCAGAAGAATCCTTTCATCCTTTGACATCCTTAGGTGCTCCTTGTGTGTATGTTTGTGTGTGCTGATGCTGCAGGTCTAATTGACCACAAGAGATGCACACACACACACACACACATTGACCACAAGAGATGCTCACACACACACACACACACAAGAGATGTTCACACACACCACACACACATTGACCACAAGAGATGCTCACACACACACACACACACACACACACACACACACACACACACACACACACACACACACACACACACACACACACACACACACACACACACACACTAAGGAGGCAACTGTGATACCAACTACAGTTGTTCCAAGTACTGTAACTTATTAACTTTCCTCTTCCCCTCTCTTTAGCTCCTCATCCCTGACAGCGAGGAAATGATTAGCTAAGTCTAAATTTTCTGAAAAGCAACAACAAAACAGCAATAATGTGTTCAACTTTGTTTGTCTGTGTGTGATCCACAGAGAAGACGTGGGAGAGGTTTGAGGATGTTCCGGTGGCAAAGTCTAAGAAGTTGTTGGCATCAGCCACTGAAGGAAGTGGCGCTGTGTGTGCAGCCGGTGCAGCTGTCTCTGACTCACAGTGGACCGCCCTGGGAGACAATAGGGGGTGAGTGCATGGGAGAGGGGGGAGGGGGGAATAGGGGGTGAGTGCGTGGGGGAGGGGGCAACAGGGGGTGAGTGCATGGGAGAGGGGGGAGGGGGGAATAGGGGGTGAGTGCATGGGGGAGGGGGCAACAGGGGGTGAGTGAGAACACTGAGGGGCAATTGGGCCGGTAAATGTAAATCATGAAATTAGGGACAAATGTGTGTCCACCTGTTTGTATTTAATAACTGGTAAGGTGTGGTGAGGATGCTGGGGACCTTTTAAAGTGGAGGAATGTATAAATAAGTATAGGACTCAAAATATACTTATTTTGATGTTATTTTTGTTGTTTACTTGTTGTGACAACACATCCTCATTATGTGTATCCTCCATCACTACACACGCACATACACACATACCACCACATGCACACACACACACACGCACACATGTACACACATATTTCCTCTTCAGTTTGGACTACAGAGATGATCAGGAGACCAGTAGCCTTCCCTTCAGGAAGACACAGAGTATGAGGGCCTCCTCCAGCAGACGCATTCAGATTGTGGACACGCTCAACAAGCGTCGCCTGAGCAACAGCAGTCTAGACAGAGAGCCCTTTAAAGGTAAGCACATGGAGGAAGTAAGGGAAGCTGATGAGGGAAGAGTGTCAGTGAGAAGGTTTCTGTTGGAGCTGAGGGATACATGAAAGCTAGGGGGTATTGAATGGATGGTTTATTGTCTTACTACAATGCTTGTGCTGCGAATGAAGTATTTTGGAACTAAATAAGACATTTTGAATTATTTGGAACCAATTATTACTTATTCTCACCTGGGCCTTAAATTTTGAAATTGTCTATATTGGAAGGGATTAGAAACGTTATAGTTCAAGTCATGTATGGATTTGTATTGAATGTGTGTGCGTGTGAAGGGTCACAGTTCAAAGATGAAGATGAATTGACTCGCACGTTCAAGTTGGTGAAGGAATTCCACGTATTTGTCAAGATGGGCAAACGAGTGCAAGGCTCTAGGTAAGGGGTGGCTAAATATGTAAGTTTATATAAGCAGGTCAAGTTGGATGTATGTAATGGTATGTGGAGGATGAGGTCTAGAATACACTAATAAGCCAGGATGAGGTCTAGAATACACTAACTGTATCACTAATAAGCCAGGATGAGGTCTAGAATACACAAACTGTATCACTAATAAGCCAGGATGAGGTCTAGAATACACTAACTGTATCACTAATAAGCCAGGATGAGGTCTAGATTACACTAACTGTATCACTAATAAGCCAGGATGAGGTCTAGATTACACTAACTGTATCACTAATAAGCCAGGATGAGATCTAGAATACACTAACTGTATCACTAATAAGCCAGGATGAGGTCTAGATTACACTAACTATATCACTAATAAGCCAGGATGAGGTCTAGATTACACTAATGTATCACTAATAAGCCAGGAGAGGTCTAGATACACTAACTGTATCACTAATAAGCCAGGATGAGGTCCTAGATTACAACAACGGTATCACTAATAACCGGATAGGTCTAGATTACACTAACTGTATCACTAATAGACAGGATGAGGTCTATATTACACTAACTGTATCACTAATAAGCCAGGATGAGATCTAGATTACACTAACTGTATCACTAATAAGCCAGGATGAGGTCTAGATTACACTAACTGTATCACTAATAAGCCAGGATGAGGTCTAGAATACACTAACTGTATCACTGATAAGCCAGGATGAGGTCTAGAATACACTAACTGTATCACTAATAAGCCAGGATGAGGTCTAGATTACACTAACTGTATCACTAATAAGCCAGGATGAGGTCTAGATTACACTAACTATATCACTAATAAGCCAGGATGAGATCTAGATTACACTAACTATATCACTAATAAGCCAGGATGAGATCTAGATTACACTAACTGTATCACTAATAAGCCAGGATGAGGTCTAGATTACACTAACTGTATCACTAATAAGCCAGGATGAGGTCTAGAATACACTAACTGTATCACTGATAAGCCAGGATGAGGTCTAGATTACACTAACTATATCACTAATAAGCCAGGATGAGGTCTAGATTACACTAACTATATCACTAATGAGCCAGGATGAGACACAGAACACAGTTTTAGTTCTTGAGCTGTTTGTTTAGTCACATGACTCTGTGTACGTGTGAGGCTTTAGTCACATGACTCTGTGTACGTGTGAGGCTTTAGTCACATGACTCTGTGTACGTGTGAGGCTTTAGTCACATGACTCTGTGTACGTGTGAGGCTTTAGTCACATGACTTTGTGTACTTTTGTACAGGACCAACTGGCTTCCAGTAAACATAAGTGTCAAGGAAGGCATCCTGATCATCAAACAAAGTGCCCCACCCACTATGCCCATATCTAGTGACACCATAGTACGACCAGATGCCCCTCCCCTTCACGAGATACGTCTTTTCCACAACCACACCCTGACCCCACCTTCTACTAGAAAGTTCGATAAGAAGAGGAAGATACACCAGATCAAACTCCAGCACACCCAGGTGAGCAAAGACCTGGTAAAGTATTGTTGTTTTTTTTGTTTTTTTTTTTGTTTTTAACCTTTTGAGCTAATAAAAAAACAAAAACAAAAATATTTATAGAATTTGACTTTCAATGGGCTGTTTAACAGAGAAGGGATAGTGCTGTGTTTAACAGAGAAGGGATAGTGCTGTGTTTAACAGAGAAGGGATAGTGCTGTGTTTAACAGAGAAGGGATAGTGCTGTGTTTAACAGAGAAGGGATAGTGCTGTGTTTAACAGAGAAGGGATAGTGCTGTGTTTAACAGAGAAGGGATAGTGCTGTGTTTAACTGAGAAGGGATAGTGCTGTGTTTAACAGAGAAGGGATAGTGCTGTGTTTAACAGAGAAGGGATAGTGCTGTGTTTAACAGAGAAGGGATAGTGCTGTGTTTAACAGAGAAGGGATAGTGCTGTGTTTAACAGAGAAGGGATAGTGCTGTGTTTAAAACATTGCTTTAATTTTGGAATGAAATTCAGTGACCAAATTACGATATTATGTACATATATACAGCCAGGGGGGAGGGGAGGGGTACTGTACTACACTGCTCTGCTGACCACACCCTATTATACACGTAGCTGTACTTGATAGAAACCCACTGTCTACCCCCTAGCAATGTTTCCAGCTCATCAATGATATTGCACAGCTGGCCATCTAAAGCCATAACTATGGACATATGATGTATTATTCTATTGTTTAAAAGGGTGTGGTCAGGGGGTGTGGTCAAAATGCTGCTCTACTTGCTTTTTCTGGGGGAAACTCTGTTAGTCTTCCCTAACATCATATCTTCACCTTTTACTCCTTTTTAAATGTTAATTCTGAAACATCTGTATACCTATTATTAATGGACTGATAGAGACTCATGTATTATTTCTCATTCTCCCACTAGATCCATGAGCGACGCACGTTTCGCCGCTGGTTCTTGATGGAGCACGTCAGTAAACTCCGCACTGTCGTCAAACTGGGCTCTCCGGATGTGAGTATCATTCATAATTTGTCTGACACTATCCAGGAAGCCGTGCGCCAGCTTCCTGTCACGAGGGAGCAGGGCGTGGCCTACCGCGTCAACGAAGTGTTTGTGGACGTGAAGGATTACTCGGACATTCTGATGAACTGCGATGGAGCTGTGCTGGAGAGGAAGAGTTTGAACAGGATTTACGTGCAGGCGTTCCTCACAGGTAACTATCTCATCATGTGAGCTGTTGGTGAGGGAGGGCCACTACTGTAGTTGTGACAACCAGTAGTAGATCGTTTGCTAATAAATCTGTTTATCTTCCTCCCTCCGTAATGGACAATGAAAACAAATGTAATAATTATAATAATAGCAAATTTTCTCGTTCTAACCGCCAATATTATGTTAATTGAAATTGAAACTTAACCCAATAACATAACATAATATTGGCTGTTAGAACGAGAAACTTTGCTATTATTATAATTATGTCAGCCGAGAATGACTGAATCATTGTTGAAATAATGTCATTCGTGTCTTATGCTGTTACTCTGGTATTAAGTCAGTCATTCATGGCTCACTGACTGTAAGTGTATAGTCCAGAGTCCAGAGTCCAGAGTATTACCAGTGTACTCATGTTCATAGATTCTCCCGAGTGCCGGCTAATCCTTAATGACATTGAAGCCATCTTGCTACAAGGTAAAGGGCAGATGACAAACAGCATGTCTCGGCAGGTCCGTCTGAATGATGTCGTCCTCCATCCGTGCGTTGACAAATCGTTGTACAAGAAGTCTCGTGAGATCAAATTTCGTCCGGTGGATGGATATCCATTTGAGCTGTTACGCTGCGCCATTGACCCGTACGTCAGTCCTCCGGTAAACGTCACAGCTCTGATGGAGTACAGCGAGCAGAGGAACACGGTGAAGATTACCTCTTCTTTTAGCGTCAGAAAGAAGCACAATTTCAAGCTCCGCCCCATCAAAGACTTGCTCATCAAATTCCCTATCCCTTCAAGCTGGAGTCCGTTGTTTCAAGCTGAAACTGTGTTCGGAGGAACCAAGTCTGTTCGTTCAACGTCTTCGCTGAGGGGAAGTTTCCGTAGGAAGATTAAGAGCAGTTCTTGCCAGATTGCCACTCAGCTGGGCTCGGCTAAGTATGAGCCAGAACATGGCAGCATTTTGTGGAGGATTGGTCAATACGTGGAGCAAGATGTGCCGCACACTCTGAGGGTGGACATACAACTCAAGGATGGTGAGTGAAACCCTGGCAATTACTGAAATACACAAATTCAAATTAACACTCTGTAGGCTACATGCATGCTTCTAATGAATGAGGTCTTCGTCAGGATACGTGGGATTAAATATGGCACAGGGTTTTAATACCATCCACTCCCACAACTCATTGTGACTAATATCTTTTACTGCTACTTTTTGCTTTATTGCTTTGTACCTATTTAATTTTTTGAGATAGTCATTATATTTCAGTCTTATTGTCAAATTAATCCTTAGTAGCTGAAAGCAAATATTTGTGACAGCATTGGGGAGGGGGGGGGGGCGTGGTCCTTATTGGGCATAAACATTGTGAGGAAATGAAATTGTATTGTTTGATATTTTTATTTTATTTTGTTGGTAGGAATGCACAAGCCTGATGTGACTTCAGAGCACGCGCTAGTGACCTACACTCTCATGGGCAGCTCCACTGGGCTGCAGATCAGAGCCTTTAAAGTGGACAAAGTGGTGCCAGAACGCTGGGTGAAATACGAGATAGAGTATCGGTACAGAGTCCAAATGTTTCCTGATCTGTCCATTGATTAGGTTCCATTGTTAGCTTACTTCCAATTCCAGTCTGTGCGTCTCCTCCTGTCATTTGAACTAGTCTTCAAAGAACCTTTTATTACTGCTCCTTCTGCATGGAACTTACGCTGTACATGTTCACACGTGCACTTCCTACCAGCATCAGTAATTTGTGTTTACATAACTATTTTTTTTAATAGTGATTTCAAGTTTATACATAATGTGATAGCTTTTTATACAATACTTGTGGTATGAGGAAGGTGGGTGGAGCTTGAGCTACACTAGATATGTGGGTCATTTCTACTGTACTAACGACTTTAATTTATTAAACTTTTTAATAAAAAAAAGTTATTATAAATGGATCATGCATACGGAATTATATATTGTTGAGCTTTTGTGTGTAAACAGTATTTTCTTGCTTCTTATGGAAAGTGTGTGTCATTTCTTTATTAGTATGGGGGGTGGGGCAGGACGAAGTGTACGATGGTATTGTGTTGACATCTAAATGCTATGGTAGCTGTACGGGATTTTATCAAGCGATTCTTGAGACTGCCTTCCATTCAAAGGTCTCTGAAGAAGTCACTTTATATAGTTAGAAATTTTAACAGGGAGCGTGGAGCAGCCCCACCCCTCAACTAGTGTTTCCTCAACTACAGGCTCTGTGGACTAATTTAGCTGTAGGTGCTAATGGACCACCTACTCACTAATTAGCATACCTTCACTGCATTCATACAAACAATTATTCTATTCTAGTTCTTGCTTGCTTTTGTGTATCATTTATTATTTATTTTGTTTTGTTTTATGTTCTGTAATTGTACTTTGTTCTTTAGTTCCGTATCATTTTGGTTGAATTTGAGACTGAGTACTGATAGGGATCTTGAGCATACTGGGAATAGTGGATAGGCCTTAGTGTGTTTAAGTCTGGAGATGTTTTTGTCTTTTTCCCTTTGTTTTAGTTAGTAGTTTTTGTGTGATAGTTTGGCTGAGTTTTTGTAGCTTTACTCAATTGTCGTGTGCTACTACAGAGTGCAGTGTGTGTGTGTGTGTGTGTGTGTGGTCATGTGATGTGAAGTTTCCCTCCTACAACAGCTATTGCAAGCAATGGGTGAGGTCTATAGACCAGGACTTATACTAGCTGGTCAGTCCACCCGCAACTTCTCGTGGCATTGCAGCAGTTTGAGTGACGATTTGAACAAGATATGTAATGATTCTGTTACTTAAACAAGTAAAGGTGGATCTTTCCTGTATCTGATAATAGCAGAGATTCTTATGATGAATATCCTTGAAGTTCTTGCTCTCTCTGGTGAAGGAAGGGACAATGTTGTTGATTGGAGGGAGGATTAGTCTGTAGAGGTGGGCCAATGGCTGGTTGAGTTCAGGAAACAGGTACATTTAATAAATTATCTAATAAGAAGGGAGTCCTCCATAGCCAGACAGAAAAAGTGTCCTTTCACCATACACTTTAATTTAAAATATTGCAGCACTCCATTCAGATGCAGATAAAAATCACCAGCTAGCAGAGACTCAGACTAAGTAGCAAAAGGCACACTAGCCAGATGAGTTTTTATTACCTGAAAAAATAAGGGCAAGCAAAAGTTTAGATTTGGTTTCCCAGAGTCAGTGCACCATGTCATATCCAACACCTCGCAGGCAAGTTGAGAGTCACTTTATTTACTTATTTATTATTTATTCATATTTATTTACTTACTTACATATTTATTTACTTATTTTTTCATTTATTAATTAATTTGTTATTTATTTATTATTTATTCATTTATTAATTAATTAACTTGTTATTTATTTATTTATTATTTATTTTAAATATATTTATTCATTTATTATTTATTTATTTATATATTATTTATTTATTTATTATTTATTCATTTGTTTGTTTGTATGTGTGTATGTATGCATGTAAATAAAGAACTCTATAGCATTTCTATATATTGTCTGCTCCTATTTTGGCTGTTTTCTTAAAAAAATAATTTTTTGTATGTTTTTGCGAATGAACTGGAGCTGAAGGAGCAACATGTAGGAGGGTCAAATCGACCATCAGATGGACGTCACGCTGCAAGGAGCTACATGTAGGAGGGTCAAATCGACCATCAGATGGACGTCACGCTGCATAAAATTAAATTTAATCATGCACACCGATAAACATCATACACAGTAAATAATGCACATCACAAACTCTGCTAATAAACATAAAGTTAGGGATTGACACACACACAAACATATAAGTTCTGTGTGGTAGGATGGCGGTCGGATCAAGTTTGGAGCTGCCACCAGTGTTGCGTACTCGTCGCACTTCAGCTATTCCCGAGGGTTTCAAACCTCCTAATCTCCAAAGTTCAAGTTGAAAAGATTAGGTTAAGGATTGGGCTTATGATAGACGAGCACGAGACACAACTAAAAGGAGCGCAGTCCAGCAGGCCATAATATAAGGAACCCGCTGGGCATGCGCAAAGGGTGATCGTGGAACAAGCTCGAAGATGACGAGAGGTTGTGCGTGATTAAGGAAATTGGAGTGTTCGCATGAAATGAAAGGGATACAATGATAATGTTTACGGATGAACAGTGCGTGCGGGAAAGGAGAGTTGTGTGAAGAATGTGGGGGTTGTACCACCACATCTCACCCCCCTAAAAAATGATAGGAATACATAAACAAAAATAAATAAGTGAGGGTGTGGGTGATACAAGGAAAAACACATTACAAACAAAGTTCGATAGAGTTCTATACATAGTTCTGTGACTATCCCGGTCTAAACATCAGGAGACCAGGACTGTCTAGACAAGGCATCGGCAACAGCGTTTGCCTCTCCGTTGACGTGGTACAAGTCAAAGTGAAATTCCATTAATCGAATTTTCCAGCGGGTCAGCCTGGAAGAAGGGGCAGGGCCACGGATAATGTCAATCAGTGGGCGATGATCAGTGAATGCTTTGAAGTATCTGCCTGTGAGAAGATATCGGAAGTGCTCCACTGTGGCCAACAATGCAGCTGCTTCAAGATCGAGAATTGAGTAATTTTTCTCCGCCTTGGTTAGTTGACGGGAATAGAACTCTGCCGGGGACCAAGTGTTGTTTCTGAATACACACAGCAGTGTTTCATCCAGACATTCTTGCAAGGGGGGGCAAAATAGAGTTTTGAAAATGTAAGGGGGGGCGGGCGGCACTGGTCACCATGGGAGTGAAATAGAATTATTGGAAGGCCTATGTCCTACATTAAAAAAACATAATCTTATCTAATGAGGTCTGCATATGTCAGATCCTGACAAGTTAATTCAGCTACTCATTTTCACCTCCACCGTCTAGCAATTTTCAGTCAACTGTGACATTCACTATTTAGATGCTTTTCACACACTATTCAACTCTGACTCTCACCTCCCCTTAGGTTTATCACACGTTGATTCACACTTATGGTTGCTGGCTGGCTATAAAAAGGCCAGCCCTCAGCTCACCGTAGCAGTTGTTGAGTTTTGATCTATACAGATTCTACAACTTCCAGAACCAGAACTCTAAGCACTCGTAGTCCCTGACAGTTTAAGATAGTCTCAAATGGATATTCGCTCTTTCTTCTGTGGTGCAAGCTCTTCAAAGTCACCTGGCCACTCAAGTAGCAGTGACACCGAAGATAAAATTGACAGCAATCAATCTGATACTGAGTTTTTGGAGCCAAGTCCTGCCAAGAAAAGATTAATTGTCCATGAGAAGCATGCAAAGGAAAGATTAACTACACATGAGAAAAGCAAGAAAATCACTGCAAGCAGTCGAAAATACAACAAAAAATGGGGAGAGAGCTTCAATTGGCTGATGTTTGATAAAAATTTCCAAGGAGCTTTTTGTAAGGTTTGCAGGAAGAGAGGAATTTCTCTTCAAAGAACAGGAGGAACATGGATCTCAAAACCTTTCACGAACTGGAAGAAGGCAATAGAGAAGATGAAAATTCATGCAAAGAGTGATATTCACCTCCTATCATGTGAAGCAGAGATGGCTGCAGCTACAGCACTACAAGAAGGGTCAGTCATTCAGCAACTCCAACAAATTAATGATGAGGAAAAGTTGAAGAACAGAATGGCCATTAAAGCTCTAATTCGTTGCACCCATTTTCTAGCTCGTCGCCACATTCCCCACACAACAAATTTTGATGAACTTATTGATCTAATCGTAAGTTGTGGTGCAGAAGATTTAAAGGGGTTCCTTGAAAGAGCTAGATTAAATGCAACCTACACATCTAAAGTTGCTGTTGTTGAATTTGTTGAGGCAGTTGGCTTATGGGCTGAAGAATGTTTACTGAAACGGCTTCGCCAAGCTTCCCATTTCAGCATAATGGCAGATGAGTGCACTGATGTGACGACCACAGAAGAGCTTTCAATTTTCTTCCGCTGGGTGAACATGGACGGTCAACCTGTTGAGCACTTCTTGGATATAGTTCCATTGAAAGCTACTGATGCAAAGACTATTTATTCTGCCCTTGTTGAATTCATGAAAGATAAAAACATACAGATTAGCAAGCTGGTGGGTATGGGATTCGATGGAGCAGCTACTTTCTCTGGGAAACACAATGGTGTGCAGAGTCTCCTGAAGAAAATTTCACCTCATGCACTTTTCGTACACTGCCATTGCCATTTGCTACAGCTAGCATGCGTTCAAGCAGCTAATGCTACCAGTGGGATAAAACATGTGTACATCACACTCACCACCCTCTGGAAATTTTTCCACTATTCTCCTAAGCGAGCTGAGAGTCTCAAAGCAGTACAGCAGGTGCTTGACTTACCTGAGCTGAAAGTTGTGAAACCATCAGATACTCGCTGGCTGTCCCATGAACGCTGTGTGAAGGCAGTCAAAGCTAGCTACAGTGCAATTGTGACTGCTCTAAACAATATCTATGAGCAGACACATGCACCTGAAGCTCTAGGTATCAGTAAAGCCTTATGTAGGCCCTCAACTTTAGTGGCCATATACCTCCTTGATTATGTTCTGCCACAAGTGGCGAAGTTGAGCAGAGCTCTCCAGACTGAGAGAATAGACTTGACAGCTATCACCCCTCTTGTTGATGCCACTCTCAATACACTTGATGATGCCATGTTACCTGCTGCTAACTGGGTATTAGAACTGATGGATGCAAAGAATGAGATCGAAGAAGTCACTGACATCACGTTAACCACGGAAAGCATTGCTACATTCCAAGGACAAGTGGCTGAACCGTTTATCAGGATGCTGAAGGCAAACATATCCAGCAGATTTATTTCACAAGATATTGTCTCCTCATTTGGCATCTTTGATCCGAAGAAAGTGCCAGCTGCTGACTCTTCTGACTTCCATACATATGGTGAGGACTTAATAGATGTACTATTAGCTCACTATGGTGCAGAGCTGCCTGCTAAGACTGCTGGTGGAGATGAATACACCAAAGAAGCTCTTATTTCCCGCGAAACCCGAGAGGAGTGGAAAACATTTCGAAGCTACTTATCGAAGAAGCCGAAAGGTAACCTGCACTTGCAGTTGAAAGAGCTCACCACAAGTGATATGCTTAGTGAAATTTTTCCAAACATTAGCACCCTGGCAAACATATGTCTATCTATCCCTGTCAGCACTGCTTCAGTGGAAAGGAGCTTCTCCAAAATGAAACTAATTAAAACACGAATTCGAAATCGAATTGGGCAATCACAATTATGAAAATAGCCATGGAGACACCCGAGACGCTCTCATCTACACAATTAAATGACATTATTACAGTATGGAACAAAAAACCTAGACGAATTGCTGTGTGAATATTGTTTATTATTAATTTGGTTTACATTTTTCTCTTAATAAATATCGGTTCTTTCAAAAGAATGGGGGGCACTTAGAATCCAAGGGGGGGCATTTAGAACCCAAGGGGGGGCAAATGCCCCCTTTCGCCCCCCCCTAAATGAAACCCTGCACAGCGTTCCACCCAAACCTGAAAGAGACGCGTCACAATACACACATAGAGCATCATTACAAACAGGTATAATAAGAGAAGTATGATGGGATATGGAACCAATAATTGCATTAAATGATTGTACATAGTCGTTTGTACATTGTATACGGTCTGGGCTGTTCTTTGTTAAATGACCATTTAGAACTGAGGTGAACTGTGATAAATTTGGAATGAATCTAGCGTAAAAGGTGATAAGCACGATAAATGATTTCAATGACGATTTGGTGAGAGGAAGACGATATGAGGTGATGGACGATACTTTTTCTGATGGGATCGATAAACGACTCTTGCCAACGTGAAAACCCAAGAAATCAAACGAAGCAAAACACCAAGCACACTTTTCCTTCTTAACCGTTAAGCCGGCAAATTTCAAACGGGAAAGGACGGACGTAATATGGGTAAGGTGCAGCTCAAAGGACGAACTAAAGATGACGAGATCATCTATATAAGGCAAGCAAAATGGTTCAAGGCCTCTCAACGTACTCTGCATGAGGAGCTGAAATGTTGAGGGCGCATTTGTGAGCCCGAAAGGCATTACCTTAAATTGGAACTTGCCTTGTAGGCATGTGAATGCAGTAAACTTCTTAGAGTCATCCTCCATAGGGACCTGATAGAACCCTTTGAGGAGATCTAACTTAGACAGAAAGGATGCACTTCCAAGGTGGGATATTATATAATCTATTGAAGGCATTGTAAAAGGCTCACGCACAGTCACCGAATTAAGTTTCCTGAAATCAATAACGATACGGATACCCCCGTCCTTCTTTTTAACAGGAAGAGGCGGACTGGACCATTTAGATATCGAAGGCTCAATAACACCCATATCCAGCATATTCTGGATTTCTACACGAAATGGCTCCTGATAAGACAGAGGTATGGAATAGGAGGGTGTCCAGAGAGGTGTGTCACAAGTTACAGAAATAGAGTGTTTAATCAGAGAGGTTATGCCGGGCTTGTTGGTAAACACTTCTGGGAATTGCCCTAAAATGGACTCAAGGCTAGATTGTTGTTCTAGTGACAAAGTGATAGGTTCAGAAGTGTTAATGGGAGGAAGAAATTCATTATCGGCACATTCGTCAGGAACAAGAATAGTCCGGTAAATAGGAAGGGACTTTTTCAGCTGGGATAGATGAACTACCTTAGCTTTCGCTTTCTTGTTAGAGGGAGCGATTGCACAGTTTACTGGGGGTAGTAATGACTTGATAGTGTAAGGACCATCCCAAGAGGCCTCAAGACATTTGTTGTGTCCCGGGTTCCTCTTGTAGACAGAGTCACCAACCTTAAACTTGGAGGCCAGCTCGGATTCAACAGAGATGCGGTTCTTACATGATTTGGATGATAAGACAGACTTGACATGATGATTTTGACATGCCAGTAAGTTATCGAGATCCTCAATAAATTGAGGCAAATTGAGAGATGATACAGAACTGGATGACCACAAAGATTTTAGAGTAGAAAGAATAAATGGTGAGGGTTTGAGGAAAAGAAGTTCATGTGGCGTGAAGCCATGCCGCGAGTTCGGAATATTTCTAGCAAAGTGTAGGACTAGATCTAATGCAAGAGGCCAATCTTGCTTGTGATCCAAACATTTAGCCAGCATTGCCTTTAAGGTTGAGTGAATCCTTTCTAACCGACCATTGGATTGGGGGTGATATGCAGAGGTTCTGATGGAAGAGACGTTCAGCTTACGCTTGAGATGAGTGAGAGTTAAGGACATAAAATTGCTGCCTGATCAGTCAGGATAACTAAGGGTGTACCCAAAACAGAAATCACTGAAAGAATGGCCTTAGCCGTTTCTTCAGAAGTATATGTCTTAAGTGGGACAGCAAACGGGAAACCCGAAGCCATTTCAAGGCAGGTAAGAATGAAACGGAATTTGGACTTAGATGTGGGTAATGGGCCAACAATGTCGAAAGCCAACTTTTCACATCGCTCGGATACGATTTCAGGTTCGAGCATAGGGACTCTCTGTGCACCCGACTTGTTATGCACAAGACACTTCTCACATGACATGACATGATTCCGGACATCAGCAGCTAAATTAGGCCAAGTGAAGTGCTTGTTAATCAAAGCTCGCGTGGTATTTATTCCACCATGGCCAAGGCCTTGATGTGCTGCAATTAACACCTTGGGTCTAAGAGAGGTAGGCACTACTAATGCGTGTGATACACTGTTCAAGGTGGAGTTCAGACACATAAGAGTACCGTCAACAATAAAGAAATTTTTCATGCCTTTCTCGGCAAACTCCCATAGGGGTGCTAAAGATTCGTCCTGAAGTTGCATGGAAACAAAATCCTGTTTAGAAACACCATCGAAAGTAAGAGTAGGGATTTCTTTAGGGAGTGCTAACTGCTGGGAGACAGGTAAGTCATCAGGTAAGGTTTCAGATTCAGCAGGTAAACTATTGACAATTGGGATATCATCAAATGACAAAGGTTGGGCACCTTCAGAGGTGTGTAATATATCTGCCGTATGGGCAGCTAAGTCAGATTCCAACTGCATAGCTCTAGTAACTGTCATTATGGGCTGGGGTTCAGACTTCAGGTGGTTTATGAGGTCTATAATATGTTGACGACCAAAATCGAACCCAAGAAGAACGGTCTGAGGGGGCAAGCGGGAGTCGACCGCAAGCAAACAGTCACCTTCAAGCGTAGGCATGGAAACTGGTAGAGAAAATACAGGAACCGACTTGCACTCCTGAGAGATTCCAGATATGGTGACAAACTTAACAGGGTTGTAATCAAGTTCTATAAAATCGTCCGAAATGAGCGATATCTTCGCTCCGGAATCAACGACTATTGGGGTATCTATCCCGTTAACTTTTCCAAAAGTAACAATATCTTCCTCAACAAAATGGTTGAGGGGAGTGGGTTCTTCAGAAAGGAGGGGCTCATCCAAGGTTTCTACTTTGCGGATAGGCCGGGAATTAGTCCTGGGGACGGGTAAGGGTCGGGTAGGTTGAGGGTTAGTATTAGGAGTAGGTTGAGCTGGGCTAGGTTGGGAGGTTTGCTTATTTGGGAAGTAGGGGCAGTTGTTGGCGTAATGGCCTAAACGATTGCAACGGAAGCAAGTGACCGTAGCCAAATCACGCCTAGGGTAAGGGGAAGGACGAGGTAAAGCAGTGGGAGAATTCGGGCATTGATTGGCAGGATCGGAGTGATGATTACCAGAATTGGGGTGATTATTAGGGCGTTGATAACCCTGGCCATTGAACCTAGGTGATGATTGGCCATACTCAGACTGAGATTGGTAAACCTGTCTATGAATAGATGAAGAAGAATTATAAGAGTCGGATGAATACTTATGATTTTGAGATGAGGAAGAGAACTTAGGATGAGATTGGTGTGAAGCTAAATACCAGGCATTGCACTCCTGTACAAACTGAGCACTAGAAAGACATGGCCTATTTACAACAGCGTCCCTGTGATCTTGGGGAAGGCCTGCCAACACACCAATGGAGGCTAATGTATCAGCCATCTCACCTCTAACATTAGGATGGAGTGACTTCGAGAAGGGGAGGTTACTAATTAAAATATTCAGCTTATACCTCCAATGGTTAAACCACTGTATAAGGGATTTTGAGCCACCAGGTCTGAATTTTAACGGAAAGCTATTTAGACATTCTGTAAGAGAATAACCTCCTGTGTTCAAGAGAACTAGACGAATATCATTGAATCTAGGGCACTGGCTGACATTATTGTAGTAAGCTTCCTTGAAAGCACCAGACAAACAATAAGGAAGATATAAACGGAAATCATCAAGTGAAATGCCGCGACTGCCTAATTCTGTTTCAAAGCGATTTAAAAAGACAACAATGTCTTCCCCTTCGCCCAATTTCCCAATCAGCTTAACTAGCTTATCAGGACCGTAAGGGTTGGGGCGAGGATGTACAGGTTCAGCAGAAGGGGCGGGAGATTTTCTTGTTAGCAAATTATGGATGAGCAAAGTATTAACATCAATACTCAAATCTTTAGCTCTAGCAACAAATGTGGAAAGATCTTGTTCTGCCAGAAGGGCAGTGACGGGATTAGACGATTCTGGCTTTCTAGCTGGGGTGTCCCTGCTACTAAGGGAAGGAATATCAAGGTTGGAGTCCCTTGGGGTATCCCCAGATGGACGTTCAGAAGCATACTGATTTGAAGCAAGGTCAGGGTGGGTGGGGTCAGAAAAGGAGGCAGTGGTGTCAGAGAAAATAGTGGGGTTGTCAGACATTCCTGACTCAAGAACAGAATTAACCTGGGTTCTACGAGACTGAAGACGGGTATTCATGATAAGGACGAAAATAGATATGGGATGAGGTGAATAACTGACACACTGACTAAACAATAATACTAATTACAGTGTTCGCCACGACAAAATGCAACAACTACTATGAACTAATCAAACCAAATAACTTGCGTGACAATGACAGGATAGTCGGTTAATGAAGTAGAAGTCCTGGTGGTTGCCCGGAAAGGAAATGTTCCTTGGGGATGCCCAGAACAGACAGATAAGTTCCTTGGGGATGCCAAAGACAGAGCAGAGCCTGAGACTCGTCGCCGTAACTAACGAAGAAACACAGAAGTAGAATTGGCGGAAACCCTCTACGCCGGGAGAAACCAATCAGGAGATGCCTGAAAAATGACAACAATGTAAATTCTATTACAAAGAAATGGGCTTGACTCAAAAGGAAAGAAGAGGAAGGAAGAAAAGAAGTCGGAGAAGTTCGATGGAATGGAGATCGTCTGCGGCCACCGCTGTACACCAGGTGTGGTAGGATGGCGGTCGGATCAAGTTTGGAGCTGCCACCAGTGTTGCGTACTCGTCGCACTTCAGCTATTCCCGAGGGTTTCAAACCTCCTAATCTCCAAAGTTCAAGTTGAAAAGATTAGGTTAAGGATTGGGCTTATGATAGACGAGCACGAGACACAACTAAAAGGAGCACAGTCCAGCAGGCCATAATATAAGGAACCCGCTGGGCATGCGCAAAGGGTGATCGTGGAACAAGCTCGAAGATGACGAGAGGTTGTGCGTGATTAAGGAAATTGGAGTGTTCGCATGAAATGAAAGGGATACAATGATAATGTTTACGGATGAACAGTGCGTGCGGGAAAGGAGAGTTGTGTGAAGAATGTGGGGGTTGTACCACCACATTCTGTTCGTTGTCTTCTTGT